>Ga0208767_1000064_pt1 | contig 61643 bp, 75 predicted proteins | sample VirMetDEL_Mar_21_FD_184514 | JGI IMG/M metagenome (GOLD analysis project Ga0208767, IMG submission 184514) | Aqueous microbial communities from the Delaware River and Bay under freshwater to marine salinity gradient to study organic matter... | ecosystem: Environmental > Aquatic > Marine >...
TCATGATCGCCTCAAATGGTTTCTTTAAAGCCCTACTTAATATTAGCCCAGCTGCTAAGTTAGCAGTGGTTCCAGATAGTTTCTTACCCCAAGACACACTCTTTTTACTAAATAGCATTTCAAAGCTATATAGGCAAACTCCCCCTCCAGGGAGTATTCCATCTTCCAGTGCAGCCTTTACTGCACAAACTGCGTCTTCTATTCTATCAAACCTTTCTTTCTGCTCAGTGTCAGTAAGCCCACCAGCGTAGATAACGCCAATTGCTCCTACCAGCGAAGCTATCCTATTATTAATATGATCTCTATCAACCTTCTTAGTTGCTAGCTTGTACTGCTCCTTAAGCTGTGCAACCCTTTCATCAACGCCTTCACTCTCCACCTCACCCTTTACAATTACTGTAGTGTCCCTACTTACTGTTACCTTAGCAGCATGACCTAAGTCATTCTCAGTGATCAAGCTTAGATCATCACCAGTCTTTTCAGAAAAATACTTAGCCCCTAAAGACAACGCTATGTCTTCCATCATCTCATGCGACTTATAACCAAAGCTTGGTGGTGGAATAATACACACCCTTACGCCATTCTTCATTACGTTTGCTGCCAGCGTGTTGATCATGTTGGTTGAACAGTTAGCAATAATCAATAGCTTATCTTTATTTTTTACCACTGGCTTTAATACATTCTCTATTTGAAATATATTATCAATGTCAGAATCACAAACCAATACCTTACAGTTCTCATATATACACTCATCCCTCTCATGGTTGTTTACAAACAGATGAGAGCTATACCCTCTATCTAATTTAAAACCATCAGTAACATCAGCGTAAGTAAGCTCAGTCTCTGACTTCTCTACAGTAACCATTCCATCAGGACCAACCTTCTGGTAAGCGTCAGCTATAATCTTTCCTATCTCCTTATCATTGTTAGCAGAAATGGTAGCTACATCAATTAATTTTTTTTGATCCAACTTAATTGACTTCTTATTTAATATTCCCACAAAGTCATTAGTCAGCTTAACAATCTCATTTAAAAGCTCAGTCTTATTTAACGCAACCACACTATCCTCTAAAGCATAGATGATCTCTTTAACTAACGCTTCAGCAAGAACAATAGATGTGGTGGTTCCATCACCTGCGTCCAGTGCTGTCTTGGCAGCTGCCTGCTTCATTACCTTTACTGCTAAATTTTCTATTGGATCCAACATGTCGATTGACTTAGCTACAGTTACACCATCCTTAGTTACTGTTATTCCATGTGAATGTGACTGCGACTCAATTAACACAGTCTGTCCCTGGGGACCTAGTGTTGACTTAACAGCCTTAGAAAGTTTTGTGATTCCTGAAATTAATTTGTCTCTAGCCTCCTTATCAAAGGTTAGATTTTTGGGAGAATATCCTAGTTCGTTCATACTTGATTAAATTTAAATTATAAACAAATATAAATAAAAAACTATACTATACAAGTATCTTATTTTATTTTCACCAGCTCCAAAAGTGGCATCATAAATACTTTAACAAACCCCTTAGGTTTGTAAGATACTAAAGCATAACTTGTATTAAGGCTCTTTATATAAACCCTTTTACCATTATGTGTTAACCTGCGTTTCATTGTGACGACTTTTTAGGTATATACTCTTATATATAATACTATGTAAAGTTAAATGTTTTTTTTATTTATTATTACTTTTTTTTCATCACAATTGTCACAAAAGAAATAAATAACTGATAATCAACTAGTTACACTGTGACGACACTGTGACGATCTGTGACGATAATACTGATCTGTGACGATTTTATATATAGGCATAAAAAAAGGGTGGTAATTAAACCACCCTCTTTCGAACAAACACACCTAATTGAAGGACATTGGTGAGAAGAAAAATCTTATAACTTCTTGAACAAATTGATATTCGCATTAGCTAATTCATTAGCCTCTGCAATCATTCGAACCTTTTCAGCTCTTTTTAATTCTTTACGCATTCGAGCCATTTTTGAAATACCCATTTCTGGCTCAGGTCTATCGTTGATCAACCTTCCTCGTTTTATATTTAATCCATCCATGAAACAAAGATAAGAAATTTTTTTTAGATATCTGGAGATTTTGGGTTCTATGGCGATCTACGTCAAGCACCCCTCAGTGTGAAATGAAAATAAAAAAGGTGACCCTTCAGTGTTGTATCTGAGGTGGTGGAACTTTTTAGCTTTTTATCTACCTCTGTTGCTCGTCCAGGTCACGCCCCTTTCGTTTGTCCTGCGCTCCCCCCTTAACCACGTCACACGACCACCATCCCAATGGCTCCTTATACCTAGGGGTCACCCCCTTCCCCCTACCCCCAAGACAGAAGGAGAGAGTCTAAACACCTTTAGAGAGGAAGACCCTTCCCTCAGCCCCTGCCCCTACCCCAATCTCCCTAAACAAAACCATCAGAGAGAATGCGAGTCTAACTATCTGACAGTCAGTGGACTGAGAGTTGCACCACCTAAATGCGTCTAAAAACAGAAAATTCGCTACCTCTGTTAACAGATAAGAGATTTTGTTTAAGGTTGTGTCATATGGAGTAGACAGGTATAATCTAAAATCAAAATGGTTAAACAAAACGTAAATAATTCGTAAACAATTTGTCAGTCTCAATCCCTTACTATATCATTGCACCAACAACGAGTTCTTTGACATACTGACCACACCGAGACTATCAGTCGCACCTTCGGTACTCCCTCTAGAGTCCTTCTAGAGAGCACCTTTCGAGTCCTTCGAGAGAGCATATGGAGTGGCAAGGTTAAATGCTTCAGATATAGAATACTCCAACTGATATGGAGTAGGGAATAAGCCTCTGATAAGAGTCAGAGCAGTGAGTCAGTAAGGTATCTGTTGAGTAAGAGGAGCAGTAAGATGTACACCTCTTCTAGTAAAACCTATGGTAAGATGTTTTATCAGAGCATCTAGAGTAAGGCTAGAAATGAAAGACAGAGAATCATCAAGACAACGATGAGGTTAAATGCAGGGCAACCAATGAAACACAGAAGTCACACAATGGTGGACTTAAACTATACTCAGGGTAGGGAGTTCGATTCTCCCCCTTATCGCTAACCATAAAACAATAACAATGAAAAAACAAATCATCCAAATCATCAAGAGTTACGCAGGGTTAACTCTAGAAAGAGTAAAAATCATCGCTTCAAGGCTTCAGGAAGACATTCAAGAAATGGGTCTTGCTGGTGAAGACATTGAATCGTACATCGAGTGGGCAATGAGTAACGTTGCCTTCTTTGATATAGAGAACAGAATAGTATTAATTAATCAATAAAATAGGAGGAACATAAGATGGAACAAACAACAACACTACACAAGATAGCGACAATAGGAAACCTATCTGACGATGAACTTAGAGAAGGGTATGACTCAGTCCTTGATGAGCTACTTTCAGAGCCTTATGATAAGGACTTGAAAGCAACTCAAAAAATTATGGAGTTCGAGATAGTAAGAAGATGGATGAGGTCACTTGAGGTGAATATAGTAGGGAAGAGACAGTAATACTGATGAGTCCTAGAATGAAAATAAAGGACGAAACCTAGAGGTGAGGTGGCAATGGGGCTACCTCTTAAACTCAATGGTCTATTACTAATCAATTAAAATTTAAATTATGGCTCTAGTAGATAAAGTTAAAGAGACAAAAGAAGAAATAGAAGCATTAAAAGAGGTGTTAAGAGTGTATTGCTCTAACAACTCAGGAGGTGCAGATGTAGGTGTAACAGTTCGTAATATTGAAAAACTCATCAGATATCATGAATTCAATTTGAGAATGTTACTAATGCAAGATTAAATAAGAATATAAATTAAAACTAAAATTATGAATCAGAAGATAACACTTCAGTTGACAGAAGGTCAACCAATATTTTACTCACGTTCTAATAGATTACCAAGGGTACAGAAGGAACTAATACTCATCGATGGACTATCTGAAATAGATGTCCTTCCATTATCGAAGATGGGTAAGAGGTTCAAGAAGAACATTCAAGAATTGTCTAATCTAATATTTTAAATTATGTCAGAGGAAATACAAGAGTTTCTAAAGGAATTAAACACAGAGCTAAAGATTACAGTAAAGCAACTGAGAGATTTCTACATCAACAGTGGTCGTTTAGATGAATACGATGATAGACACCAATGGACAGATGAAGATATTCTTGACTATGCCCTCAATGATGAAGGGTGGTTGATAGAATATGCTGACTACGAAAAATTACAGATGGCTAAAAAAGGATTGTTAAATGTTAATAAAAAATAAAACTATGGCACAGAAGAAAAAAACAGATATCTATGAGAAAATTACTAACATAGTTATCAAGGGACTACAAGAGAAGGGGTTGAATTGGTTCAAGTCTTGGACTAACGAATATGGTCAAGAGATGTTACCAGTAAATCACATCTCAGGTAAAGCGTATAGAGGAATCAATGTCTTTATCTGCTACGCTTCAGCAATGGAGTATGGGTATCCAACGAATGAGTGGATAGGGTACAAGCAAGCAAAAGATATGGGATACAAAGTCCCTAAGGGAGCTACTGAGATATTCTATTGGTATACGATGTACTTCGATGCAACCAAGAAGAAATGGATATACTTTGGTGAGTACAAGAAGTTAACCAAAGGGATGAGTGCAGAAGCCAAAGCCAATAGGTTTACTCAGAGAATGTTTCCTAAGTCTCAGTTCGTATGGAACATAGCTCAGTTAACTGAAACGTTAGATGGCAAGTCAGCTAGTGTAGAACCTAAGTGGACTCCACAGAAACCTATGATCAATGAAGACAAGAACGCAGAGATTAAAAAAGCGAAGGCTGTCTACAAGAATATGGAGCTAAAGCCTTCCTTAAGGCATGGAGGTAGCAGAGCATACTACAGACCATCAGCACACCATATACAGATGCCTAAGCTAGATACCTTCAAGACATCAGAGGACTACTACAAGGTGCTGTTTCACGAGATGGTACACTCTACAGGTAACGAGCAGATACTCAACAGAAAGGGAGTAGCTAAGTTCAATGGCTTTGGCACTGAGACTTACTCAAGAGAGGAACTTGTAGCTGAGATAGGGTCAATGATGCTGTGCTCTAAGATAAACCTGATACCATCAGATGAGTACACTAACAGTAAAGCCTACATCAATGGATGGGTGAAGTACTTGAAGAATCACAAGAAAGAAGTGATGACTGCTTGTGCTCAGTCACAGAAGGCTGTCGAATATATCTTAAATGAAACCAAATAATTTAATCAGCCCCTCAGTTGAGGGGCACAATACTTAAAACAATGAGTGAATCTAAAAAATATGTAGTAATAGAAACTTGGAATGGAGAAGGATACTCTGATTCAGGTTGTAGTATAGTAACATCAAATGATATCGTTGCTCACTGCAAAGCCTTGGCTGAAGAAGAGGTTGCCCCTATTGAAATGAAGAAAGTTCACAACCTTGACAATGACAAGGTAAAATTTCAATACTCAATTGGTGAAGATGCTGGTGCAGTATGCTACGAGGAGCTAGAAGATAATATGTTAGCGATTGCAATTGAACCCCTAACCAACAGCTACACTGTCATTAGAGACAAGTCAGAGGTAGACATAATGGCTAACTTTATCAAGAAACATTCTGAAGAGTACAAAGAGACTCAGCAGGTGTATGGTATATGTCACGAGAACTTTGATGGTGGGTTAATCTTATGTGCTCTTAGTGAAGATGAGCCTGAGGTTAAGCAAACCAAAAAGTACAAGGCAGAGTACTACCTACCAAGACACCTCAATGGGTTTGTACAGTACAGAGGTTATCAGATGTTATGTGTGTTAGCCAATTCGTTATCCTCATTATCTGGCAGAGCAAGGTTTTACCTATCTGAAGAGGAGAGGTTAGATATCAAATGGTCTACCTATAGAGGAGAGGGTAGCTTTATGTCAGCTGTCGTTGAGGGGGACTTCTTGTCTGCCTATCACAAAGGGAGCACAGACCTACAAAAACTCTTGCTAGATGCTGTTAACAGTGGAGAGATTGAGCTACCTACTAACAGAGAGATACATAAGAACTATTAATTTAATCAGTCCCCTTGTATGAGGGGACACAATACATAAAACAATGGCAACAATAAACAATATCGTTAAGCAACTACAAGAGATGCAAGTAGATGGTGAAACTATGCAAGTCATAATAGAAAAGCTAGGTATGGATGACCAAATGCTCAGACAGTTAGTGCTTACCAAACCAACTGAGATGACAGTTGAATTACTAGAAGAGAAAGAAACTCTTTATCCCTACCCAAGTTGGATAGGTGTAGAGTTACCACATCACAATGGAAACGTTAAGGTGTGTATTGGAATCAATCAAGAAGATGGGCATGAGGTATCCTTCTGCAACCAAGCAGACATAGAGCAATCGCCTAGTGACCCTTGGAATTTCGATGGAGACTTAGTGGTCAAGTATGGTAAAGACGAGAGGGTCTTCGATGATAACCACAAACTAAATAAATAATTTAATCAGCCCCCTTTGATTAGGGGGCACAATACTTATAACAATGAATATAATTAAGAAAAGCGACACCAAGCACATCATCTATGCAGGAGATGATAGATTTATGGTTGAGAGAGCGTACACTGCAAAACAAAAATTAAGAGGTACAAGAATTTACTCTTGGTTCATATACAAAGCTAACTACTTAGGTGACTCAGGAAGTTATGTGGGAAAAGTTGATACCTACGATGAGGCTATCACTTGGATAAAAGAATATAGAAGAACAAAAGATATAGATATAAACGTAACCATAAACTCGACAGAGATAGGTAAAGATTACCACAGATTAGTAATGGGTGGGTTACAAGACACAGCTGTAGCACAGATGTTGAGAGACAAGTACCACCAATCATTAGTTAACCAAGCCATCAATCAGCTATTGAGTTTAGGTTTAAATGCAGTACAGCTACACTACATCTTAAGAGAGATGGGACAAGATGTTCAGGTAGCTGATGAAATGAACAACCCCACAAGAGACAGTAAAATAAATATCATTAACATTTTAAATAACTATAATAACTAGAAAATATGAAGACATATATGATTATCGACACTTGGACTCGAAAGGTAGAATGGATAAAAGCAGAAAGCCTTTCGTTAGTACAGAACCACTGCAAAGACCTAGCCATTAAGCACATTGAATCAATCTGTTCAACACCCTTCAATGGTTTTGTGAATAGTGCTGAGGTTTTTGAGGGAAGAACAAAAGGTAGCATTACCTTTCAAGACGACAAGGAAAAAGGTGTAGTGTACTACCACCTAATAGGTAGGATTGCAGAGAATACAAAGTTTGTCAAGGCTGTGTACCTCAACCCCACAGACCACAGCTATAAGTTGGTGATGGGAAATGAACTACAGAAGATTGCACAAGGGTTAGAGCTATACGCTGATGATTACCAGGGTTATAGCTCACTGTTCAACACCCTTCATCAGATGAACCTCAAGCTATACACTAAGGGTAAGGAATATCTACAGTGGATTGATGGAGACTTCATATTACTGAAGGTAGAGCCTGAGATAATAGATGCTGAGTTAATCAACTCAGTGTCTCCACTACTAAAGGATGAGGTGTTAAGACTGATATCATTTATCGAACACAACACCATATCTCTATGGACACCTGACCTTGACTCAACTATTGATTGCATATCTTTGGAATCAATGAGTAAAGATGAATATACTCAGACATTCATGATCGAAGATGAAGAAGATAAAAGAGCATTAAGTGGTGCTGAGATATCGAAATTAATAAGTACAATTAAGAAACGTTTAATAAAATAAATAAGATGGAAGGACAAAATAAATTCAAGAGACACGCAGAACACAGAGTCAACAAGGCTCTGAAGAATCTGCAATTAATAAGTGACCTAGCTAGTAATCCAAAAGTCTACTACGATAAGAATCAGGTAGACAAAATCATGGGGGCTTTACAAGGTAAGGTCTTAGAGATTAAGTTGGAGTTTAAGTCAGGACTAGAACGAATCGAAAAAGGAAACGAACCATTTAAATTTTAAATTATGAAGAAAGCAATTCACATGTATGGTTGGGATGTAGCCAAGATAACATCCACATTAGTAATCTTCAGTACATTATTTGTGTACTGCATTGTTAAACTTTTAATACAGATATCATGAGCCAAGCAGAAAATAACAAATTAATAGCAGAATTTATGGGAGTAGTATTCCATGATGATGAGAACCAATACTATGATAATAATGGACTATACATAGGAGAGGAACTTCATTACCACACCTCTTGGGATTGGTTAATGCCAGTGGTAGAAAAGATAGAGAGTTTAGATTATGACTTTCAAATAGGAGGAGGTATTGGAGTGGCTAGAATTGTAGATGTAAGTTTAAACAGAACTGAGGTAATGAGAGAAATCGAAGTCAGTTATCCTACGAAGTTAGAAGCAACATACAATGCAGTAGTAGAATTTATTAAAGAATTAGATAAGGAAGAAGAAAGAGATACGTATTGGTATGAGGTCGCAGTATCATATACCAATGATGAGGGAACAGAAACCATTGAAAGAAAACCATCACTTAACGAAGCTATTGATTACGCACAAAAATGTGAACTATTACATGATGATGGTGTGGACTTTGTCTTTGTGGATAAGTGGTTCTGTGATTCCAAAGGTGAAGTAGTTAAAGACGATAAATTTAAAAGTTTAATAATAAATAACAAGTAATGAGAAATTGGAATACAGATAAAGGGTACAAGGTATATTATAACCTACACCTTAAGACTTACAGCATACTAGGATGGGATGCTGATAAGAATGGATGGAGACTCAAGGCTTATGCTGACAACCTAGTGCTCACAGATGTAGAGTTTAGGGTATCAGAGAAAGGTAGGCAAAGAGTAATCAAAGAGAAGAGAAAGAATGTACATGCCTTTGCAATAGCGAAGGTAGTACAGCCTATATCTTTTGATAGAGTACCTGACCTAATAGTAAACAAAGGCTATAGGTCAGCCACCTACAACCCATATTTATACGATAGCTTTGTAGATGTAAAGACTAAGGCTAGGGTTAAGGGGTGTAAGGGTGCGATTCTCTTCAACAAAAGAATAGCTTATCTAGATCACCAGACAAACACAAAAACGTTTGAAGAAAATCTTCAATCAATTTATAATTTAAAATAAGGAGGAAAACAAATGGTATATATATTCCCTATAACAGAAGCAGAGAAAAAGATAATGATTACAGCAATGGCTCAATTAGCAAATCAATACAAAGAAGCAGCAGATTTTTACGATAGCATACCTGATGGTGAGCCACGAATAAGTTGTGGTACTAATTGGAGATTAAAGGAAGAACAAGCAAGAGAAATTATTAATAAACTTAAAAAATAAAATTATGGGACAAGCAGAAAAAAAGACAAGACTTATGTATGAGATTTACAACACAGTAAAGAACATAAGACCACAGAGCGTTGATAGAGCATTAGCATTATTAGGTGATGCCTATCTTTATTTTAACAGTGCAGAAAATAGGAAAGGTGAGCCATTGACTATTGAAGAAAAGATTGCATCTTTGCCATATGGCAGATTGGTTCAGCTGAGGGCATACCTATCAGAAGAAAAATACAATAAGGTCATGGAGATTAGAGACATAATAGGTAGAGTATTACACACTGGCATGTCACAAGAAAGAAATATTAGATGGGTGTCGCCATTAGAATTTAGATGTGATTGGGAAAGGCTACAAGACTTAGAAAAAAGTTTGATAGAACTCAGAACAGACATGGAGTTAGAGGAAGATGTACATGAAGATTTTGATGGAGATGATGAGTTTGGCAGAGGAGTAAACAGAATATTATTTAGTTATAAATTAAAATTTAAACATGGAGACAAAGAAGAAATATAATCATTCGCTGTACTACAAGACCAACAAGGTCTTAAACATGATGGATGGCAACAGTGCTGATGAGCAGGAATTTTTAAACACCATTACAGACATGTTGGTGGCACAGCATTTCGTAGGGGGAAGGGTGTTACTGTTCACCTCTAAGGAGGAAGCGTTTGAATTCTACATAAAGCAATTAGATGAGATGTTCAAGGATAAGGTTAAGAAGCCTTTGAGTAATGCGTTAAACAACGTCTGCAACAATAACCTATCATGTGCTGACGAGCTAGTTGACTTTGGAGATAGTAAGGAGAAGAGAGAGGGTGGTGGTATACGTCAAGCCACCTTCAACTTCCTATATGGACTTGAGAAAATTTACAAATAGATGATACATCAAGACCAGGAATCACACACTGGGCGACATGAGATGCGTGTCGTTCAGAGAGCAATCAAGAGATGTAAATGGTATGAGTATACCAAAAAGAAAACACTTAAACTTTATTTAGATTTAATCAAAAAAATATACGAGATATGATATACAGAGCGACAAATACAAAAACCAAAGAAGTAATAGATTCTCCATTCGAACACGAGTTAAATGAAATAATTGAATATGAACAGTGGGAATCTGGAACATATTACATCATTAAACTATTCAGCTGTAGGGGTTGTAGAACTCATGATGAAGTTGAAGAAAGGTATGACGCACATGGTATTTCCACTGGACACTGGTGTTATCCTTGTTACAACAGTAGTAACTATCCATACAGAAAGGACAAATACCCCACCATTGAAACACATGGATATGGGGAACGACTTGATGACTAAATGATGATAGTGAAGGGGAAGGTTGCCTTCCCTCTTCACTCCTACTGAGGTGGTGGTAAAATTTATTTTGCCATCTAAATTACTTTACTTATATTTACAACGAACAGACAAATTATTAACCTAAAAATTGAATCATGGGACAACCAAACCAACACATGTTAGAAGTTAGCGAGGCTCAAGACTTTGCTTCTGAGCAACACATTATCGAAAGCGATAAGACAGAGTTATCTTCAGTATTAAACTTTTTAACTACAGAGTATTACAACAATCTAAAAAAATTAAATAAAGATGTTAAACGAAAAAAACTTCAATAGATTTGCTACCAATGTAGCTAAGAGATTAAAGGTTGCCAAAGGTGACCTTTTTTCTACTAACAGAAAGCAAGAGGTATGTGACGCTAGACATCTTTTGTTTTGGGTATCCTATAAATCTGGTATCGCAATATCTTATATACAAAAGTATTGTGACGAGAGTGGACTAGAGATATCTCATCCTGCTGTAATACATGGCATTAATAAGATTGATGCAATGATGAATAAAGACATGGAGGAACTTATAAAAACTATACATGACTAATCTAATCCTGGTATTCACTGAAGCTATTAATCACCGAGGCACTGTTAATGTTAAGACTCAATATGAGGACTTTAGCATACTGCATGGGGTGAGGATAAGTAAAGACAACATCACTGGTACTATAAAAATCTACAACACCACAATTGGTGGTGATCACTACAAGGAGTTATCAAGTGAGGAGTATCTTTATTTTGAAAAGTATGGGTGGGAGCTAGGTGTGTGTCACATAAGGTTAGCTAACTACAGAAGAAAAATCTTCAAGGTTAACAGCAACATACAATCCATGATGAACAAGAAAAAATTCAGTGATAAAAAATATCACGAATACAAAAGGTCAAGGGAGAAATATATGGGGCTATATGCAGACACATTACATAAATTATATAAACAAATAAAATAAAATAAAATGGCAGAAAAAAAATCAAAGTACGATATGCTATCAAGTATAGATGTATCTAAAAAGACAGAGAAGAAAGGTAACTTAACTTACTTATCATGGGCATGGGCTTGGTCTGAAGCTAAGAAGGTATGTCCAACATTATCCAGAACTGTTTACGAAACTGAAGATGGAATGAATTATTTTAATGATGGGAAGACAGCCTGGGTAAAGGTAGGAGTGACAATTGATGATCTAGAACACATTGATTATTTACCTATCATGTCTACTCAAGGAAGACCTAAGTCTATCGCCTTAGATTCAATTACAAGTTTTGAGGTTAACACAGCAATCCAGAGGTCTACAACTAAAGCGTTGGCACTTCATGGATTAGGTTTAAATGTATATGCTGGTGAAGACCTACCTATGAGTGATGTGGATAAAGAAACACCAGTTAAAGCTAATACCTTTTCATTAGATATAGGTGATGAGAACTGGGCTAAGGTTTTAAAATATGTTGTGGCTAACAAGGGATTAGGAATGGAAAAGATTCTTAACAACCTTAAAAAGAAGTACGACATAAAGGCTCCAGTTAAAAAAGAACTCACTAAAATTTTAAAATAATGAAAGAGACATTAGAACACATCGACACTCTAGTCAGATTGAAGGACGACAATGAGTATTATGGGGCGTTTGGTAGAAAGTTTATATCTAACTCTGATATAGGAACACTACTTAAAAACCCTATGCAGTTTAGAGTACCTAGACCAGACACTCCAGTCTTTGCAATAGGTAGATATTTTCATCAATTAATTCTTGAGCCTGAGAAAGCTAAAGAGGTTACCTCTTTAAATGTCTCCTCCAGGAACACTAAGGTCTACAAAGAATACCTTAGAGAGACTGGTAAACCTATGAGTTTATTAGACAAAGAGGTTGAGGCAACACAACAGTTGGTGGATAGGATGAAGATGAACTATGACTTCTTTGATGGTATATACAAAGATGGTAATAGGTTTGAAGTCCCTGCTGTTACTAAGATTCTAGGTGTTGACTTTAAAGGTAAGGCAGACATTGAATGCGATGACTGTCTTATAGATCTAAAAACTACAGCTGATATATACAAGTTTAAGTATTCAGCTTACAGCTACAACTACGACAGCCAGTGTTATATCTACCAGGTGCTTTTTGGTAAGCCACTTAAATTTTATGTGATAGATAAAAACACATTACTGATGGGTATATTTACCCCCTCAGAAGAGTTTGTTGAAAGAGGTAAAGATAAAGTTTATAGAGCAATTAAAGTATATGAAAGATTTTTTGCAAAGGATGCACCAGACGATGTCCAAGACTTTTTTATTGAGGAGACTCTTTAGAAAGAAAAAAGTGGGGTTAGCTCTTTATGTTCCAGAAGAGTTGCCCACCTTAGATGATAAGAAACAATTTATCATTGAAACAATTGAGTTTTTGGAACGAAACATAAACATAAATAATTAAAAATTATGAGTGAAGAAAGAATCTACGTAGGTAGTGGGGTTGAAAAATTCGAAGGCAACCTTGTTAATGTGTCAGTATGTTTAACTGACATAAAGTCTAATGCTGAAGAGCATATCTTTGAGTATAATGGTAAAAAATACATTAAACTTAAAGTTCAAAAGAAGAAGGATGGGGCTGATGACTATGGTAAAACCCACTTCGTTGAGGTGGATACCTTTAAGCCAGAACCAAAGAAAAATGGTCAGGCTCAAAGTAAGCCAGAGGTTAGTCAGAAAGAAATGGATGACCTACCCTTTTAATTAGTCCTAATAATAGGGGGGTATTTATCCCCCTATTTTTTATTATCATTTATGAGTACAACAGAAGAAGTATTAGAAAAAGTAAGAGATATTAATCCAGAAGCGATTCTCTGGGATGGGTTTAATGATTGCATTATAGGCTTATCTCATCAAGGCGTGGTTGTTTATGATCAAAACTTAATGGTTGAGAAGTTCATGTCAGAAAATAACACTGACGTTGAAGAGGCTGTAGAGTATTTAGAATACAATGTGTTTAGCACATATGTAGGTGAACACACACCAATCCACGTTTCCCTGGTAGCAACAGCTGATGCCCTTAAGAGAGTTCAAGACACAAACATTAATTGTTACTAACATTGTGACGATGTGATGATTATATTCTCTATATTTATCCTATAATACTTTCTACTTTTTAATATTTATTTTTTTTCTTTTTAAGTAGAAAAAGTTGTCACAATTGTCACATAGTCTGATAATCAGTAAGTTAAATCAATTAAAATCGAAACATTTATGTCACAAATAGTCACCATATTTAAAGATATACACGATACTGACGCCCCCTTTCATCGTCCAGTAGAGAAAATACTCCAGAGAATTCATGATGGTTCATCTAAAGAATTAGTGGAGAAAATTAGAAAGGTAAAGGATAAATCTCAAAAGGATGATCTAAAAAAGAAGTTACCTGCTATCTGTTTTAGTGGGACGTTTACTAAAAGAAATGACTCAGCCATACATGAACACAGTGGTCTTATCTGCATTGACTTTGATGGATACGATAACCAGAAGACATTGTTAGCTGAGAAAAATTTATTATCTAAAGACAAGTATACCTACGCAGTATTTATCTCACCATCAGGGTTGGGATTAAAGGTGTTGGTTAAGATTCCTGAAGATAAAGATAATCACAAGGATTATTTTAATAGTTTAAAAAATCACTATGACTCTGTGCATTTTGATGTGTCATGTAAAAATATTAGTAGGGTATGTTATGAATCATATGACCCTAAGATCTACATTAATCCTGAGTCTGACAAGTGGACTAAGATAGACTCTAAAGAATACCAAGAAATATCTACAGAAAAAATTACCTCAACTATTCCCATCACTGATGAGCAGAAGATAATTAGAATTCTTACTACCTGGTGGGAGAAAAAGTATCCAATGGTTGAGGGACAGAGAAACCATAACTGTTTTATTTTAGCTTCATCTTTCAATGACTTTGGTATAAGCCAGTCATTAGCTGAGTACGTCTTACATAACTACGCATCTGAAGATTTTAATTCTAATGAAATAAAAAGAACAATAGATTCTGCATATGCTAACACACATAACTTTAGAAGTAGGTTTTACGAGGATGAAGAGAAGATGAATAAGATTAGGGCTAAGGTACATAAAGGCGAAAAAAAGGAAGCGATAAAAGATTACCTCCAGGACAACAACATTACAGATAAGGCTGCAGATAAGATTATAGAAAAGGTTGAGAAGGAAGAGGGAGGCTCAACCTTCTGGTCTGTTTCTGATAAGGGAAGAATAAACATCATCCCTTTTATGTTTAAAAAATTCTTAGAAGACAATGGGTTCTATAAATTTAATCCAGATGGCACAAAGAATTATGTGTTTGTAAAGGTCACCAATAATCTTATCGATCACACAAGTGAGAATGAGATAAAAGATTTTGTGTTAAACTTTCTTTTAGATAAAGAAATTATAGAGGTCTACAATTACTTTGCTTCACTACCTAAACTATTTAAAGAGGACTTTTTAACACTTCTATCATCAATAGATATATTCTTTATTGAAGACACTAAACATACAGCATACCTATACTATCAAAACTGTGCTGTTAAGGTTACAGCTAAGAACGTTGAGGTTATAGATTATATAGATCTAGGAGGTTATGTCTGGAGAGAGCAAATAATTGAAAGAGACTTTAATTTCTGTAAGTCTTTAGTATGCGATTATAGAAAGTTTATTGAAAACATATGTAATGGAGACATGAGTAGGGTTGAGAGTATGGAGTCAACCATAGGCTACATGTTGCATGGTTTTAAGAATTTATCTTACTGTCCAGCCATTATTTTAAATGATGAGGTAATCTCTGATAACCCAGAGGGTGGCACAGGTAAAGGCATCTTTATGAATGCTTTAAGCCATATGAAGAAACTGGTGGTTATTGATGGTAAGAGTTTTGATTTTGCTAAATCATTTCCCTATCAGCTAGTATCTACAGACACTCAAATACTATGTTTTGATGATGTTAGAAAAAACTTTAATTTTGAAAGACTGTTTAGTGTTGTTACAGAGGGGTTGACTTTAGAGAAGAAAAACAAGGATGCAATTAAGATTCCTTTTAATAAATCTCCAAAGATATCCATCACTACAAACTACGCTATTACTGGTAAAGGTAATAGTTTTGAAAGAAGAAAGTGGGAGTTAGAATTAACCCAACACTACAGTAAGGATTACACACCTCTTATGGAGTTTGGTAAGCTAATGTTTGGCGACTGGGATAATGAAGAGTGGTGTACGTTTGACAATTACATGATCACTAATTTACAAACATACTTGAGTAAAGGTTTGATCAAAAGTAGCTTTGTTAATTTAAGAGTTCGTCAGCTGTCAGCTGAGACATGCCATGAGTTTATAGAATGGTGTGGGTTAATCAATGGAGTGGATGGCACTTCAATTTTAGAAGAAGATGCCACGCTTTACATGAATGAAATGTATTTTAATTTTGTAGAAGAGTATCCAGACTTTGCACCTAAGGCGAAGATGACAATAAGTAGAACCAGGTTTTACAAATGGGTTTATGCTTATGCACTTTACAAGGAAGGCGTTGTGCCAGAGGTTGGTAAGGATAGACAAGGGAAGTGGATTAGGATTAAGAAAAAGAAAGATATAGAGTCTCAGTTAGAAATATATTAAAACAAAAGAAGATGAGTGACGATTTATTTATTGATGTGTATGATTCCATACATGATGCCATGTTAAATTCTTACAATGTTATTGTTAACAAGATGGACCCTTATGAGATAATGGACAACTCTACTAGTGAGGTTATTTTTGCTCACCACATAGATGATGTGCTTACAGCTGAAGAGGTTGCTAACATGATTAAATGGTGGGAGCAAGACAATGAGGATTATGAGAAGTGTGCAAAATTAAAACATATTGAAAATGAAATTAAGAGACTATCAAGAAGAAATCAAACAGAAGGCGTTAAAGACACTAAGAAAGAATAAGATGGTTTATTTAGCAATGGAGGTTAGAACTGGTAAAACATTAACTAGCCTTTCCATTTGCGAAAATTTAAATTTAGATGTCAACAATGAAAATGTTTTATTTATAACTAAAAAGAAAGCCATATCTTCTATTGAAGATGACTACCAGATGATGTGTCCTACACGTTTTAATTTATTTATTATTAACTATGAATCGTTACATAAGATTCCCAAAATAAACTGGGATGTAATAATTTGTGATGAAGCACATAGTATGGGGGCATTTCCTAAAGCTAACAATAGAGCCTTACAAATTAAAGAGCTGGTAGCTTCATGTAAACCATATCTTATATTACTGTCTGGCACACCTACTCCAGAAAGCTTTAGCCAGATGTATCACCAGGTATATGGTCACCCTAGCAACCCATTTGTTAAGTATGTAAATTTTTATAAGTTTGCTCGTGATCATGTCAAGGTTACACAGCGAAAGATAAATAGTAATTTTATAAATGACTACAGCAAGGGATTGCCATCTATTATGGAGGCTATGAAGCCATACTTGATTAGCTATTCGCAACAGCAGGCAGGCTTTAAGGTTAACACCAAAGAGACTGTATTAAAGGTTGACATGCGTTCATCTACCTACAACCTAGCTAAGAAACTTACTAAGGACCTGGTGGTAGAAGGTAAGCAGGAGATCATATTAGCTGATACCCCAGTGAAGTTGATGATGAAGCTTCACCAGATATTTAGTGGTACTATCAAGTTTGAAAGTGGCAACTCCATGATTCTTGATGATACTAAGGCTGTATTCATTAAGGATTACTTTGGTGATAAGAAGATTGGAATATTTTATAAATTTAAAGAAGAGTTAAAAGTTTTAAAGAGTGTTTATGGTGACAGGCTTGTAACAGACCTTCCCTCATTTGATGATAGTGAAGGGAAGGTTATAGCCCTTCAGATAGTGAGTGGAAGGGAAGGTATTTCCCTTCGTCAAGCAGAGGCTCTGGTATACTTTAACATTGACTTTAGTGCCACCAGTTACTGGCAGTCCAGGGATCGAATGACTACTAAGGATAGGCTACGCAATGATGTGTATTGGGTTTTTAGTAGAGGGGGAATTGAGGAAAAAATATATGAGGTTGTCATGAGTAAAAAGAATTATACATTAAGCCACTTTAAGAAGAACATGTTTGATGGGATCTAAACGCACGTGTAAGGTTTGTAAGAAGAAGTTTGATTTGGAATCTTTTCCAATTGCTAACACTAAGCCTGATGGTAGTAGATGGTATAGACACAAATGTAAAAAGTGTTACCATAAATCTCAAACACACAAGAGGATTAGAAATAGAAAGTGGTTGTATGAATATAAAAAATCTTTGTGTTGTGAAGTGTGTGGGTATTCTCAAAAAACACATCCAGATACTTTTGTAACACAAGCGTTAGAATTTCATCATCCTAAAAAGAATAAAAGATTTGCTGTAAGCGATGGATCTAACAGAGGTTTCGCAATTAAAACCATATTAAAAGAAATAAAAAAATGTAAAGTCTTATGTAGTAGGTGTCACATTGAGGCACATTATTCTTGACTATTACTATTATTGTTAATATATTTGCTTATGACTGAAGGTCAAATACAAAGTAAGAAAATCAAACAACTTGAAGCTGAAGGATACTACGTCTTAAAATTAATGAAGACGAATAAAAATGGTATTCCAGACCTTATCGCACTTAAACCTAATCGCCCAGCTTTATTCATTGAGGTTAAAACCCCAGTAGGAAAACTTAGTAGACTTCAAGAGTACAGGTTGACAGAACTTCAAAGGTTAGGTTTTGATATAGAAATTTACAATGGAAAATGATAACGACTACCTTTTATTTTTTATAATATGGAGTGCTGCTTCAATGTGGGGCATTCTTTTAACATCTTATTTAATAAAAACAAGTACATTATGAACAAAACACAATTATTAAGGGCTATTATCCTGGATCTATTACACCAGGATGTAATGAAGAAATCACAGAAGAGGGAGATGGTTGATGCTAGAAAGATATATGCCAATATACTTTTTTCTAAAGGGTTTGGTAAAACATTTATTGCTAGAAGCATTTTAAAAAACCATGCCACAATATTACATTATTTAAATGACACAGAGGTTTTATTACTTATGGATGCTGCTTTTAAAGAAAAGCATGAGAACATCTCTAATGCTTTTGAAAGGAGATTAGCTGACAGCAGTATGAACCTAATGAACAGAACAGAGCTGGAGAATGAGCTGGAGAGATTAAGAGAGGAGAATCATGAACTTAAACTTATGTGTTTAAAAAAAATGAATAAATAAAAATGATACCAGATTACAGGGAACGCATTAAACTCAATCGTGTAAATCAAACAATGGATGATCTTCATGATCGCACCAATGACATTTATGAGCATTGGGTGGAAGATGATTTTCCAGAAATGAAGGAAGCTATAAAAAAGCAAATTATAGAACTAAAAAAACTACTACATGGACTCCAAGAAGAAACCTAGAAAACGAGGATTAAATTATTACAGACAAGTAAAGGACACAGTATACAAACATCCTAAGAAATCAACTAACGACTTTAGATACCAAAATTTACTAGAGGATCTAAAAGCCCTGTCCTTAAGACATGGTAACGACCAGGAGTTAGGTGGTGCAGTTAGAAGATTAATACTTAAAAACAATGAGAGGGAACAACACAGGTGCTAAGACTAGACTTAAGATCGCACAACTAAAAGAAGACAGCTTCAGAAAGCTATTTAAAAACACACAACTTCCTACCAAGAAGCAAGACATGTTTGAACATTGGGATGTTCAAGTAAACTTCAAGGTTGATGTAAAGGGTTTGAAGAAGGTTAAAATGAAAGACAAAAAGCCTGATGAAAACATCCACTGGATTGAAATAAAAAATGTGTTGGGTAATAAAGGGTGGTTATATGGCAAGGCTGATTTTTTTGCCTTTGAGACTCATAAGTATTGGATAGTAGTCCCTAAGGTCCCTTTGCAGGATTGGGTTGCTAAGAACATCTCTAAGGAGTTTTTCAGCCATCCAGAGATGTATAAACTCTACAGGCGAGCTGGGAATCAGGATATAATCACCTTAGTTTCCAGTCACGACCTATATTTTCTAAGTGAAGTGGTATTAGAGAAGGAAGGTTAGTTACTTTTGAGCATGTCTTTAATTGCTTCGTTAATGTCTTCTTTCGCTTCGTTTTGTAATTTTTCTACTTCCTGAACTTCTGGAAGGTTTTCAAGATATTTTTCTTGAGCTTTCTTTTCCTGATAAGCTTCAAAGTCTATCCATCTTAATGGTTTAGCTGGATCTATTTGATCTTTTAGTGCACCTTTAGGGAAGCCTAGAATAGCTGGTATAGTTTCATCTAACTCTACGTCATCTTTAAAAAGATCAGACATTGCTAAAAATGGATCTATATTAACACTAGATAGATAAAGCATTTTTGTAGCCATTCTTCTATATGCCTTCTCCACCTCTTTATCAGTTTTTGTTTTATCACTCACGTCTTGGAGTCCAGCGTAAAACTCAAAAAATGTATCTACTATTGGATTGTACTGCTTTGATGCTCTATTTCTAGCAGAGTATGGATCCATATCGTTGAGGTACATTAAATTTACAGCTTCAAAAATGTCACCTAATATTATTAATGAAGATTGAAACATCTTTAACCCTGTAGCATAAGCAGTGAGATCTCTCACAAACTTTTCTTCATCTTCTTCATCTCCTGTGAGTCTTAAAAAGTTTCCAGCTGTGAAAAATAAAGCGTTAGCTAAACTTACATTTAAAGCCATACTCCTTACAGTTCTCTTACTGAAGTCTTTATTGATAACCATGTTATAGCTTTCTTGCATAAACTTATTCAGCTGTAATATAGATGTAGATGCAAAAGCTGTAAACAGTCTAAGAAATGGACTTTTCATTAATTGTATTGCACTTAAATCTTGTGCTCTCCTGGTTTGTTGGGTTTCATTATATTTATTAAAAGCTCTCAACGCTTTGTCCCTAGACATTCCATTTTCTATATTTCTTTTGTAGTTAATAAAATACCCCATTACACCTAGCTGATCACCCACCTGCGTGGTCCACCCTGCAGCTTTTTCAAATTTCCTGGCAAACTTACCTTTATTTAATACACTTCTATTACGTTGTATACCAGTTGCTAATGAATACAAATCTCCATCTTCTACTCTATCTCTAAACGTAGCTGAAACTTTTTTAGCTTCTTGAAAATTCTTTCTATAGTTTATAGCCATTCTAGCTGTGTCATAAGCAAAACCTAAAGCATCTTGAATTTCTTTTGCAATCACTCCCCCTACACCTTTTGGCTTGAAGTTTGGATTATAATTATAATCTGCATAGGCAGTAATAAAAGATGTAGCCTGCTTTAATATCTGAACAGCTTTAAATGCTAAAACACCAACAGTAAACCTAGATAAGTTTTTATCCAGAAGATCATTACTCATCAACTCCATGAGTGCTTCAGGGTTTATAGTTTGTGTTAATTGTTTTAAGATTCTGCTGTTTGAACCAGTAACAAGCATAGCCTTGCTAATACCATCAGATTTAAACACTGCACTTACATCTTTCAACCCTTCAGCATAGGCTTTAAATTTTTCCATTTCTGAAAAATGGTTGTCTAACACGCTAAAAAAGTCTCTGCCTCTTGTTTGCACTTGACCTAAGTTAGCTGATCTATTTTTTAAAGCTGATGCGTATTGAGCATTAAAAGCTTTATGAAAATCTCCATCTTTAACAGCATCTACTAACTGTTGTTGTGTTTTTTGATCTGTTTCAACTTGTCTAGGGAAATAGTTTTTAGTCTTAGGAAGAGACACATAGTTAGTAGCTTCATAAACTTCATTAACTCCTTCGTAGTACTGATCACTTAAATACTCTACAGTCCTGTCTACAAACTCTTTTGTTTTTGAATCAAGCACTTCATCAAGCTGTTGTTGTAGATCGCTTCTGAATTTAAAAGATCCCCTACCTCCCTCTAAAATCATTAAGGCTGTCTCTTCATTTTTCATTAAAGCGTATAGGTTCATTAACTCTCCAATGTTAAAGTTTTTAACACCCTTCTCCATTTTTAAGTCTACATTCTTAGAAGCATTATCCATCACCCCCTGCATGCCTTTGTCAAAACCAAAGATACTATTAGCCAGAGCATCCATATAATCTTTCTGATTAAACTTTCCTCTTATATAGTCCTCACTCATGTCAGCTAACTTATCAATAACATTTTCGCTTAAAAATTTATTGTTTTTCGTTTCCATTAACCTAAGCAGAGTATTGGTGCTTGATGCAGGGTTTTTAGCTAGCTGATTAAAAAACTTTATATAAAACCTTTTATCTTTTATTTTTTTGAAAGACTTAAGCATTTCATTTACAATTTTTCCTGCTGCCTTATCTTTACCTTTAGCACTTAAAATTCTTTCTCTTAAGGAAGCCCAGTTGTCTTTAATTTCTTGTTGAGTTAAAAACTCTTTTTCCTGTATTTGAATAACATTTTTAGTAGATATCTTTTTAGTTTTTTCACTTACAGTTTCTTCGATAACAACTCTAAATGTCTTGCCATCAACCTCTACTATGCTTTCAGAGTTACCATCCCACTTATCTAATACCTTAGTACCAAATGTTGTTTTTTCCTCATTACTAATAGGTCTAAAGGTAGTACGATCACTGGTGATTATGTCATTGAAAGACTCAGACATTAAATTGTCAGTACCCTCTTTTATCTCTCTATTTCTTCTGGCTCTTTGATAGATCTGATTACCTAGTTGTTGTCTAGATGCATCCTCTACATTCTTAAAGTTTTGTAAAATACTTTTAATATCTTCTAATGACTTAGAGTTAATTTGAGAAAGTAAACTATAAATTCCTAATTTATTCACTAAAGCCATTTCTTCTCTAGTTGCTTTGGAATCTATAGTCTCGCTTTCCATCTTATCTACAGCTGCTTGCACCTCAGCTTTAACACCTGTCACTAATCCATCAACAACATCAAACAATTCTGCTTGCAACCTGTTAATTGTCTTCTCATCATTCTTAGCAAAAGCTTTCAACTGTTTAGCAGCCTCTGCAAAAAACCTAATTCCACTAGCATCTATTCTGCCTTTAGAAACTGTTCTCCCAGATTTACTTCTACCAACCTTAGCTAGATTGGTAAAGTTTTTAATAGTCTCAGCTATCAACGCTTTCTTTTGCCTTGCCTCAATGTCTTCTGCTAACTTTTCAATCTTAAGCATGCTAGCATCGAAGTTATCTAACTTAGCATCTCTGAGTATCCTTAAGGCTTTGTTGTATTCACTCTTAGTAACCTCTTTGATAGCTACCTGTTGACGAAGTAAGCTGGTAATTCTTTTCTTCATGGATTGAAGGTTGCTTTCATTTACCTTCATGCTTCTTATTTGAGTCTTAAGAAGATCCATTCTTTCGCTTAGATTCTTACCCTCATCAATATCCATTAACTTATCTAGATCCACCTCTAGTTGTTTCTGAAGTTGTTTGTTTCCAGTCAACAGCTTATATACCTCATGATTCCTTAACAGCTTTCCAGCCATCTCTCTCATCTGGATCCTGGTAAGTGGCTTACCTTCTTTGTCTCTTTTCTTTTTAGTTTTTTTAAGGGTGTTTCTTATGTCACTCAGCATGGCTATTCCTTCACGCATACCTCCAATTACATTACCAAAAGATGCAGGGACATTGTAGTCCTGGAATAAACCAATCTGCCCACCTTCAAAATCTATTGTAGATTTTATTTCTTCTATAGTAAGTTTTGGATACATAGATTTTACAACCTCTATTATTGAAGCATCTGTAAAACCCTGCTTTCTACCTTCTCTTATTATCTCTATAGCTGATAAGCCACCCATTACTTCAAACCTAGCCCTGGAAGTTTTGCCAGCCTCAAATGCTGGATCAAAGGCAGCTGCTTCTTTTTCCATAGCAGTCTTGCCAGAAAACAAATCAGCAAGTGCAATGTTTTGAAAGTCATCAATACTTAAGTTGGCAATGTCCTCCATCTTAGTTTCTTTACTGGTAGTAAATTTTTCTTGTATGTATTTGTACATACCATTTAACCAAGATAAAAAATTAGATCTCACACTAGCTTTCGCAATGTTCTCTCCTTTGGTAGCTATACCTTCTACTAACGCTTCTTCTGCAACTAAATCTTCATTAGTTAAATTACCATCAGCATCAAACTCACCATACTTTTTCTTTGCTTTCTCATAATAAGAGGTGTCTTTAATTAGTTCCAACCCTTTATTTAAAAGTGCTGTTCCTTTTTTCCCACTTGCTTTTGATCTTAAAAAGTCAATCCATATGTGACCAAACTCGTGTATAGGTGTTGCCAGGGTTGCTTTATCTGGATTAAGATATATCTGTCCATCTTTAGTAAGACCCAGAATAACTTTTCCTTTAACCTTACTCGTCAGCACTCCAGGCTCATTAATTTTTTTATTAAACTCTTGTTGACTATTAATAACATTTACTTGAGGAAAAGCATATCTCAATTTTGCTGTTATAATTTCAATTGGCGACATTTTACTGGCTTTAATTCTTGCACCAACAAATGCGTTGTCAATAAAAAACGAACCACCAACTTGATCCCTAACTTTTTCTTTACTTGGTAAAGATTTAGGTTTACCAGTGGCTTTTTCTATTTCAGGTTTGAATACTCTAGATGCTTTTGCAAAAAACTCTGGAAACACATTAATACCATTAGTAGGGGTTTCAAGTAACCCCAAGAATTTACCCTTTGGTCCCCATCCATAATTTTGATGATCAGCTCTAACTACTTTAGGATTAATTACATCAATACCCATAAACCCCATGACGTCACCTTTTCTAGCTTGCATCATTGCAGGCTCTCCAATATCATCAAGTAATAATTTTTCACTAAACTTTTCTTTTAATTCAGGTGAAGGGTCAATACCTTCTAATGCTTTAACAAGCATCTTACCACCTGCTTTTTGTGATTTTGCAGAAGTAAAAAGTTTATCAAACAAATATTTTTTAGAATTTAAAGGTAAGTGACCAGCTTCAGCTGTAGCATCTTCTTTAGTTTTTTTCTTAGCTCGTTCTTGACTGTCTTTAATAACTGCATCTAATAATTGATCTATGGTTTTAATCTCTGGATTATTAGATAGAAATTGTTTAAAATCAGCCTTAGCTTTTTTCAAATCTTTTCCTTTTATTGGCTTGTCTAAATCTTTTACAAAAGTTTTAAATGCTTCAGTTCTAGCCTCTAAAGAATATTTTTTTATTGTTGGGTTAATCCATCTAAATGTAGCTTCATTAGAATATATGGCACTATCTGCCATTCTCATTACAGTTAAAGGAACCATTCCTTTGTATTTAGGATTATCTGCCCACCAGTTATTAAAATACTCTTTATTGTTTTGGTACACTTTTACAGCGTTATCAACCATTTTTTGAGCACCTTCAAAGTCTACTCCTGCCCATGCTAGATTTTTATTGGGACCTAAAAGATTATACATTAATCCACCTCGAACATCTATAGGATTGCCTTGTGAATCTTTGAGAGACTTACCTGTAGCCAACACATCAGACATCGCCATAAGCGTTGGAGTATTGTCAAATTCTTCTAAAGTAACTATTACTTCATCTTCATTTAATCCCAGTTTTTTTAATGCCTTAGCTATTTCTTTTTTATTTACTTTAGATACTTTAACAGCATTCACCTTAGTATCTGGCTGGCTCGTAGGCTCTGTGAATTGTATCTGAGCATCCAGCATTTTGTTCATTGCATCCTCAATCTTTTTAATAGACACCTCGTCTTCTAACTCAACCTCTTCTGCAATTTCAAATCTAGCATCTCCTTTCTTAGAGGAGATGTTAAGACCTAGTGCTTGAGCCAATACTTCAGCCTCATCCTTCACTGCTTTTTCAACCTCTTGATCTACTTTGGTTTCAGCTTCAGATTTTTCTTGATTTAATAAATTAGAATATTCATCCTTACTTAAAGTCTTTATACTATTTCCTGCTTTATCAATTTCAGATACTTGATATCTAGCTCCATCATCATATAATTGAATATCAAATTTATATTTTTTACCTCCTATTTCTTTGATTTGAGTTCTAGTGCTAATAGCTGCTAAATCTGTTCCTTTCTGTCCTTTTTTCCCTTCAGCTTTTGCTTTTTCTATCGCTTCTTTTCCTCTAATTTTTTCTATAACTTTATCTGTATCTTCTTCATATATTGTTAAAGTTTCTATATTATCTTTTGATTCTTTAAATTCAGGAGTAATTCCATCTATTTTTAATTGTCCTTCTATTTCTTCTTGCGTCTGGTCAACTTGGACTTCTTCTTGACTTTCTTGGGTAGGCGTTTCTTGGGTGTCTCTTGCTCCCATTGTTTCGCCATCTGTGGATGGTTGCTGTACATCCACTTTCTCTGTGCTTGACTCTTGAATGGCATCTATCTCTTGGTTTTTAGTTTTTAAAATGTCTTGAACCTCTTGGTTAGGGTTTCTTATAATAATGTTGCTATTAATAAGATCCTTAGAACTCATCTTATTTAAGATCTTAACAAACTGTTTAGCGTTGTATTTTCTACCATTAACAGTATAGCTTTGTCCTAGCTGTGGAAGCTTAACCTGATTCTCTTTACTTCTTACTTTTCCTGAAGTTATAATCTCATTTATCTCTTTGTTGATTTCAGATATCTGAGGTCCATAAATTTCTTTGCTTTGCTGGTAAAAGTTTCTAGACTTTATCAATTCAGCTACCCTGCTTTTTAATTTTGCCTTTCTCCCTCTACCTCTTACTTTCTGAATTGCTGATTCTACAGTAGTTTTTTGAGATACTGTTTCTTGATCTGTTGGAGCCACATCTTCTGTTACAGCCTCAGTAGTAGTTTCAGTAGTGCTTTCTAATACAGGTAGTTTTATTTTTATTTTAACTTTACCTGGACCTCCTTTAATGGTAGATGTTTCAATTCCTGGGTATATCTCTTGAAGTTCATTAACAATATTATCAGCCTCAGCTTTACTAACTACAACATCTTTGTAGTCTGTAGACTCTCCAGTTATACCTTCTTTTGTGGCTTGATTTAATGTTACCTCTTTAGTAATTACATTTCCATTTTCATCAACACTTTCTTTATACCCTTTCTCTTTAGATTTATTCCAAACCCTTAATCCATCTTTAGAAACACTTTTAGTCTCCATCCATTGATGACCTTCAGGTAATTGAGTTTGAGCATTGGCTATCATTTTTCCAAACCCTTTGCCATCTACTACCTGCATTTTAGATGTAAACTTATTAGTTGGCTTACCATTTTCATAAACTCTGTAATAACCTACAAAATTTTGATCAGTGCCTGTGCTACTAATAATTATATCTACTTGACCATTTTCATTTGAATAAACGCCTGTAGAAACTTCACCATCAGTAGTCACATCAGAAATCTTAGGAGCACCAGGAATTCCTGGAGCTTCTTGAGTTTCATCAAATAATTTTTTATCTCTATTCTTTACTCTTTGAGCAGCCTCTTCAGTAGTAGTTTCTTGATCTGCTCTAAGTTTTTTGTTAGTAAACGCCCCTTTAAATCTTGGAGCCACATCTTCTGTTACAGCTTCTTCAGTAGCAACTTCAGACGCAACCTCTTCTTCTGCTATCGCCAAGTCAGGGTTGCCATTTTTAATATATTCCTGAGCTGTCTTCTTAGCTGCCAGGTTGTCTGTAATCTGTTGATATGTCACATCATCAATCTGCCCAGTCTCTCTCATGTTGTTGGTCCAAGCTAAAATCTTCTTAGGGCTTGCAGTTTCTTTCATGATGTTTTTTACATCTGTCAGCGACTCAGCAAATTGAATTTTTTGAGCACGACTATTAACGTCATACATGTTTTTAGCTATATTGGCATACTGAACAGGAGCACCTAATGATCCTAACATCTCATCTCCTACTTCATTCCAAGCAAACTTATCCTGATCTCCAATAAAAGCCATTCTTGATCCCTGAGCAGCTACCTCTCCTAATCCCTCACCTAAAGTTACTGTTGAAAACTCAGCACCTACCATCGCACTTTTTGCTACAGCAGATTGAGTAAACGCCCTTCTCCCAGCACCAAAGATTTTACCACCCATTTTTACAGTCAACATGTTAACCAAAGCAATAGGCACACCTCTAGCTAACCCTCTGTTTCTAGCGTCTTTCCAAACCTCATCATCTTCCATTGCAGTCTTCCAGTCTTGTGGTGATGTAGGGTCGTAACCCTTCTCAGCAGCCACATCTAATATAGCATTGGTGTATTCTACTAGTCCACTAGCTATAGCAAAAGTTTCACCTGCACCTTCAATAGCACCTAGTCCTGCACCAACAACAAGCCCTGGAATACCACCTTCACCACCAACAGCAGCAGTGGCAGCAGCCCCACCAATAGCACCCTGCCTACCTCTTTGAACGATTCTAGCACCCATTATAGGAACAGCTATTTTTAATCCATAAGGTAGCATTTGGCTCATAGAGTTAGCAAATAATGAACCCATCATCTCAAAAGGATCTCTAAAAACAGTTGCCCAATACTCACTTCCAAGATCAAAAAAACCTTTTCTAGTGTATCTATTGTGACGTTTTAAAGCTAAACTTTCTGTGCTGTTGTTTGCTGATTGCAAGTAAGCTGCAACCTCTTTAGCCATCTCTTCTCTAGTTTGTGCGTCATGACCTGTAAGACCCATACCATACCATAACAAGACATCTCCTGCACTACCCCTTTTATAACCTTTGTTAAATTCACCTTTAAAGCCCTCATAATTTCTCTTTGTATTCTCAGTTATGCTTTTGTCAAACTTCATGTCAAAAAAGGTCCTAGCATTTAAGTATGAATTAGCTGCTTCTTTTTGAGATATGTTTATGCTGTTTAGATTATTGCTTAGTTGTCGATATTGTTCATAATCGTTTAGCGTTTTAAGATCCCCTTGACCTAAAATAATCTCACCTTTCTCATTTACCACCACTTCAATATCTTGAAACTGTTTGCCAAATATTCTTTCTGACTCTGCCTGTGAAACGTCATATGCTTTTTTTGAAGCTTTATCTACTTCTGCTGCTAAAGCCATACTGTTCTGTCTTTCTTTTTCAGCAAAGAAATCAAACTCATCCATTGTGTCACTAATGTAGGTATCGAATACTGACCCTGCACCATAAACCTCAGCTAGCTTGTCATACTGTTGTTCCCCATCTTCAACAATCTTAGCCAGCGTAGCTGGGGTTTTAGGCACTACTATTCCATTTTTTAAAGTCATAAAAAGATCTGGAAATCTTTTAGTGTCTTCTTCGCTATACTTCTGATATTGAGAATTAGGGTCTTCCAATAAAGCATCAGCTAAAGTTAATTTGTCTTGTAGGTGTTTATAGTTTCTACCCCCTGCAGATACTGCATAATAATTTAATCCTTTATCTTCAAAAAACTTAACAGCCTTTTTATTTGCCACATCCATTAAATCATCTTTGGGTGAGATGTTAAGGTCAGCATTGTTCTTTAAAAATTCTGTCAACAAGTCAAAATCTTCTATCTGATCTAAATCAACGTCAATGACATTTCCATTTATGTCAACAACACCAAAACCATTACCTATTGCATTAGATATAGTAGGCATAGCACTAAAGCCATATCTACCAAACTGTTTATTAAAAGCCTTTATTCTATCTTCTGCAGAGATATTGTCTTTTGCTATTTTACTCAACGAGTCATTAGTCAGCAGCCCTGCAAACTCCTGATCATTAGCAATCTGTTCATTTCGTTGATTAGATAATCTTTCTTTTTCTAACCATTCCTTTTTTTGATTCTCTATCTCTACTCCCTTTCTCTCAGTATATTTTTTTAGTTCCTGAATCTTATCATCACCAGGAGCAAACTGTCTGCCTGTCTCATCAAAAATAGTTTTGTAGGTAGACTTACTTTCATCAACCTCTTTATTGTGCTCAGTTAATGCTGCTTCTTTTTTCTTGTCAACAGCCTCTATATCTTTCTGATCAATAACACCATCATTGTTTACGTCATACTGCTTATTGTTTTGGTAAGCTTTAGACATCATGCTAACACTGCCATCTGTTGTACTTTCGTTAGCTATAAAGTTTTGTATGTTTTGCTTTTCATCTGGAGATTCAGGTTGACTTGTCAATCCTTTTCCACGTTCTCGTGCAGCTGAAAGCTTTTCAATTCTTGATTTATATTCTTGATATTGTGGAGAGGCATCTATATAAGCCTGGCTAAATTTAACAGCTTCTGGAGTGTCATTTAAAGGATTACCTGCGTAAATGTCAAGCTTACGCCCACGTTCATCTCTAATCTCTCTATACCCTTCTTTCTGTTGGTTTAAGAAACTAAAATCTTGTTTAGCTTCTCCAGATTCCAAAGAGCCATCTGTGCTTTCTTCCTTGGTAGTAGATTCCATACCTTCCTCTTGAGAAGAAAATTTTGGTTCGTCTTTTTTTTTTAATGTACCATCTTGCACCAAAGAATCAAATTCGTCTCCATAATAAGATTTTAGTTCAGACTCTCCAACCTCCATACCATTTGGAGTAGTATAAAGTATTTCACCATTAGATGGCTGAATATTTTCAGTAGAAGACACCTCAGCTTTTAATGTGCCATCCTCAACTAAAGAATCAAATTCGTCTCCATAATAAGATTTTAATTCTGATTCTCCAACCTGCTGTCCATTAGGGGTAGTGTAAACTGTTTCTTCCATGCTTATAATTTAGTTACATAGTTACCTTTTAATTCATCTCCTTGAGCCATCTGGTTGTATAACGCCTCAAAGTTCCCTCCTTGAATGTTAAATTCACCATCTGTTTTTGTTAAAGGAAATAAATATGTATTCCCTTTATAACCAAATGTAACACCTTCTGAAGACTTACGACCATACTTATCTTCTATTCCTTCTTCAGAATATTCATAACCAGTAAAGTTAAGGTCTGCATCTAACCCTCCTGATACAAGGGAGCTATAGGCGTCTATTACTGTGTTTATGTCATCTTCCTCTATAGGGTCTTTAAACGTGCTACTAGCACTTATCTCTGAGCCCTTCAACTTATAAAGTGGAAGATCTCCATATGATTTACTTTGAATTTTTGTGGTTTTAGATTTAACATCTTCACTTGCTGTTCCAAAATTTTCTACCATATTGTAGGAGTTAACAGTGCTTTGATCTGGACTTTCTCCATACATAAAGGCAAAATAAGAATTCATAAATTGCCTGTTGTTAATTCCTGACATGTCAATTTCATCTCTTATGTACTCAGGTTTTTTCTTGTTGCCATTTTCATCCAGGCTTACAACCTCTTTTACCATACGAACAATGCCATCCTTTCCTCTCTCTAATTCTGTCAACTTCACCTCTTTTTTATCACCTCCCTCACCTGTAATTACTACAAAGTTTTGAAGAGCTTTGGAAGCTTCTTTATATCCAGACTCATTACTACTAAATAATTTATTTATTAAATCTAAATTATTTCTTTTCTGCTTTTTAAGTAATCCTCTTTTATACTGCCACTCTTGCATTTGTGCTGGAGCTCTTCTTTCTGTTATGGTTTCTTTTAATCCAAGTCTAGAGCCTATGCCATTTTCAAAAGTAGTCTTGGCTTTTTCTGATGCTTTTATAAAGTTTTCATGATCTCTAATAGGATTAAGTCTACCATCCTGTCCAGCTTCAACTAATATTAAATTTTTATTAGCATCAGCCTCAGCTTTATCTTCTGTGTAATTATATTGAGTGCCAGCTGGCATACCATCTGGTCCTGGAACCCCTTGATCAGTAATAAGGCTTAATATCGAATCGTCATTATTACTTACTGTCTCCCACTCAGCATTAATGTATGCCATAGCCTCATCGTTTTGCCTAACATCTGACATAGTCTTTATAAACCTACCTTTAACATCAGCTTTTAAGAACACTCCTAACCCATCAGCTGTAGTGTCATACACACTGTTCATATCTACATTGTCATACTTTTGAACTACAGCAGACAATGACCCTGGAAGTGTTCTATAATCTCCCACCTTTTTAGATGGGTTGCCATTTTTGTCAAACTTTGCAAATAGCAAATCGCCATTTGCTGTAAACTGAAAGCCATGATCTACCATTTGAGCTAAAGCCCCTAAGCCTTCCATGTTGTAAGCATCTAATGTAGACCCTTGACTTAAAACTTTTGAGCCTTCTAACGTCCCTGCTTTTTGTCTAGCCATCGCCTCTTCATACTGAGTGTTAAACTCTGTAATAAAAGCTTTCATTTGAGTAGCAGAATTGTTAATCTTATTGGTTTTATTAAGCCATTGATCTCTAGTCATCTTACCCCTTCTGTACAAATTGTTTGCTTCTTGCAACATCAATGAGCCTTCTTCCATAGCTTTAGTAACTCTAGGAACCAACATATCCCCACTAGCAGCTGTTAGCTCTGCATTTTCCTGTACTGTTTCATTAAAAGCATCTTGAGTTTTGTTGATGTCTGTCAACATAGAGTCCCTAGTAGCTAGTCCTGACTCAATAGCATCTGAAAAACTTTTTGAAAACGCACTGTAATCTACAGCTGTTTCATTAATTACTTTTTTTTCAAACTGTGTGGGTTGTAATGATTCTGCCATTGTAAATTTTTTATTGTCCTATGCCACCTATAATTCCTTGCACTGTTTCAAAAGGCAGGTTTTGAAATAAGTAATCTGTAACTTGCTCATCTCCAGCACCAGAATATAGTAACTCACCAAACCCTTTACCAAATGCTTCATTGGAAAGTATAGCTCCTTTTAACGCTTCATTGTTGTCAAAATCAGCAACTTCACCACCAAAACCTGACATAGTGTTTTTAAAATAATCTTGTATAGGTGTTTCTGATCCAGCAGCTACAGGTGCATTTAAAGATGCTTTATCTAAAAGTTGTTTTTGAGCAACCTTAGTGTCAATACCTTCAACTAACCCTGGGATTACTGCTTCACCTACTGTAGATATAGCCTCTCCAGCTGATTTTCTAGCCTGAGCTCTAAGGTCTGCCTCTTGTTTTTGATAAGCCTGACCTGCCTCAAATTGCTGATTAGCTTGCCCTAGCTCAATACCACCTATCTGCTCTGCTATTCTTCTATCTTCCTCAGCAATAGCTTTTTGAATATCTTGTTGTTGTTCTATATCAAAACCTTGAACTTGACTTAAACCTTTTTTTAAGATAGCTTGTTGTCTAGCAGCTCCAGCACTTGCACCCCTTTGATCTCCAACTCCTAACTGCTGACTAGCTTGACCAGCAATCAATGCGTCAATAGCATCTTCAGAAGCTTTCTTATTGATAGTTAGCTGTTTCATGTAATTAGAAGCACCTATCCTGTCAATAACTTTTTGCTGTAGTCTTTCACCTTGCCTTAGCGCATCATCAGATCTTCTTTTAGCTTCATTAGCTTTACTTAGACTTCCAAGAGATGAAGCAGTACTTCCTACTACACTAATACCTAAAGCTGTTAAGGTTCCAGCACTCATACCTAAAAAGACTCCTGCCATAATAATTTTTTTTGTTGTTTAAAATAATTTTTTAAAAACTCTTTTGGAAGTTCCATCCAATGATCTGCATAAACATCATTCATAGCATCCTTGGCGTTTTTTTTATCTGTTTTATATACACAAACCCAACGTGTGTCTTTGTGCATATATAGAACTCTTTGAGTTCCTATCTTAGTAAAAATCTTAGCTCCTGTCTTGATTTTATTTACCTCTCCTTTGTCATTAATAAAAGAAACTTCTCCTTCTAATAAAAATGATGGATGATTTTGTTTATGGATTAACGAAACAACTATTGAGCCTTTAGGCATAAATATTTCTCTCGTATATAAACCACCTTCAAAATGATGTTTAACTGGAAATTGTTCATCAACTTTTTCTGAACCCTTACCTGTTGAGCTTTGTTCTACAGCTCCAGCTAACCTCATTCTTTTACCAAAATCTTCTATATTATCCCACCAAACACCAGTGTCGTTGTGAATGCTTTCCAAAAGCTCTTTTGCTTTTTTATCTTTTTTCACAAATAACTTAGGTATATGTTTAATTAAATTCATTATGCAAATATACAAAATTACTTTGATCGTGGATTAGGTTCACTAACCATCACGTCAGATCCCACAGCAAAAAGCTCTACTGCGTTAGTGTTAATATTTGTTAATTTAAACTCTAAGTAGTGTCCAAGTAAACCATTAGACTCTGCTATTGAATTTTTAACTGAGAATAAAAGATCTGTAGGGTTTGGGGCTACACCACTGTATCCAGTAGGATTAACAGTAATGGTATTGGCTGTAATCGCACTTACTAAACCTACAGGGTTAGGGTTAGGCGTACCTGCAAAATTATATATTAAATCTCCACCAACACCTGTAGTTGGATCACCAGGCTTTACAAAAACTGGGTTTATAGTTATGGTGCTAGCAAATGTCAACACCCATCCTGTAGGGTTTGTAGTGTCTACACTTAGTAAGTTACCTATGCCATTAACAGACCTTAACTGTAAGTCAGGACTTGTAGAATATGAAGTTCCACTTCCAGACTCAGGAAGCTGATTGGTTCTGATAAAAGCAAAAAAGTCAGATTCTTTTTTCTGCCAGTAATTAGCAGCAGGTGGAGGAGCAATAGCTGAGTTTGAAGTATTACCTTTTATAAACCCAGTAATAACATCAGTAGTAAACTCACCCTCCCAAGTATCATCAGATTCTAAATAAAAAGTTTTAAAAACCTTGTTAGCTAAAGGATCTCTGTTGACTATACTTGTAACCTCTGACCTAGCACCTAATGCTGGATCTGTAACGCCATAAAATACATTTCTGTTATCATTGACATTATGTCTATATAGATTTCCATTCTTAAAAGTGTACAGATAATTATTCATTCCTATTATCTTTTCAGGATAAAATGAATAAAAAGATACCCATCCAGGTATATTAGAGTCCCATGACAATGTGTAGTTTGGCATAATATTATTTTAAGGTGGACAACTGCCAATAGCAATTATCACACTGTTAGCGTCAATTTCAAAATATCCACTAGCTGATGAAGAAGTAAAGCCATAAAAACCAGCTCCACTACTTGTTGCTAATTTAGTGCTCCCTGCCACATCTGTAAATATTACGTCATATAAAGCAGGTTCACCAGCTGTCCCTGTAACTGGTCCATTGTAATAGGTGTTTGAATTAGTTGCAGCACAAGCATCTACTGCTGCTCCAAATCTACCACTCACACTAAAACTTGTTAAAGCTACTGGACATGTGTTACTCAAAGATACTGAATTTAAATTAGCTCCAACAGGTCCAACGATTCTTATTGTAGCAGTTCTAGGTTCAGCTGCAATCTTTGGTATAAATAAGTTAACAACTCCTGGGTTTAAGGCAACTCCAGAAACATCACCAGGAGCAACCACAATGTTTTCTGTGGATCCTGAAGGAACAAAGCCTGTGCCTACACCTGAGCCATTAGACAATCCATCCCAGTTCATTTTATTGACAGCGTATGGAGAAAAGTTAGGAAAATCATAAGCAGTGATTTCAGAGTTCTTTCCAAAGTATGGACCAGCTAACCAACCATAAGCACTAGAGCTTCCTGCTGAATATACAACACTATTGTGTGTAACAAAGATACCTGTTGGTATATCTGAGGATGTTAGTTTTACTTGCCAATTCACATTGGTTCCTGTTCCTAAATCTATTTCAAAATCATAAACCCCTTGACTAGCTGTTGTCCATCCAGCTGTAGGCTTAGTTCCACATACAGCCTTTTCACAAAATGGGCAAATTTGAATAGGACCAAGAACCCCAGCTGTTTGCTGTCTGTATTGTCCACAGTTCTGATAATAACCATCAGGGGCTTTAGTAGTTAGTTGTGCATCAGTATACACTGCTGTAGCAGTAGTAAAGGATTGTGAGTCTATATAATATGGTGCTGGTGTTGGCATAATTAACAAAGTTGTTTTGAGGTTACTCTAGTATTTGATCCCACAGTTTCTACATAGCATATTTCATTTGGCGAAGTAGATAGTCTAAACCACCCTGGAGCTAATACCCCCAAAGATGTTCCACTCTGATCTAAAAATATGTTGTCTCCAATTTCAGGAAGCGTACCAGTGCCATCATGATAATACGTTTGATTATATACAGGGGCTGAACATATAGTAGTAAAATCTGCCAGAGGTCTAGTTGAAGAAAACGACTTATACTCTGTACAAGTAGTACACTCACAGCAAACATCATCTATACTCGAACCATCGTAACATAAATCAAGTAGCGTAGATTGCCTGTAATCAAAAACTAAATACAAGTAATCATTAGTGCTAGATGCAGGCATAGTAAATGAACCTCTATATGTTTGTGGTGCATTACTGGTGTCTGTGGTAACAGGAGTAGCTAAAGACAATAATGTATTGATATCAGCTGGAGTATTAGTATATTCTGTTGAAGAAACTAAATATGCAAAATTATCTGTGGCTGTATCAAAAACAAAGTTGTCAGGAGAAATTTGGCGTGAAGACATAAACACAACACTTCCATCAATAGGTATAGATGGCGTTCCTTGTGCACCTGACAATACTTGATATTGAGAAACAATAGGAAAGGATCCAGATCCAAAAACTACAGCTTGTGAATTTAAAGGTGAAAAAACAGTTGAAGATAAATAGCTGTGTCCATTATGAATACTTTGCCCTGCCTCACTTTGACTTGTCACACATACTGAAATAACATTTAATGTCTTAGGTACAGGACATGCAAAATTAAAAGTAAACGTAGAAACAGTAGCGTTTCCAGTAATAACAATATCAGCTGTTTGAATATGAGGTATATCTTTATTAAAAGAAATAGATCCAGATGCAGTAACGTTAGTCTGTGTAGTATCTATACTGTTGTAGGTTACCTTGATGTCAATATCAGAACCTGCTAAATCTTCAGTATAATTCATTACAGCACTACCTACAGCACTATCGTAATCCACACAAAACCTGACCACCTGCCCAGCTGTTACAGTTATTTCTTTTCTACCCCCACAACTAAAACATGGCTCATTAATAGGTATCTCAGTTTCGTTGGAGTGTAAAATATATTCATCCATATAAGGATCATAACCACCTAGTTTCTGCGTGTAAAAAGATCCTTGAAATAAATCTCTAAACCAAGAGTCCATACCCACTTCAGATACTACGTCAAGTTTTTCTGCTTGCCCTGCACCATCCAGTTTTAATACCACTCCTCTTTTCGCATCAGTAAAGAACTTCTCTCTTCCCCATTGAACATAACTTTCTGGATTAAAACTTATACCATACTTTTCAGTTCTAGCAATTTGAGTTCCTAAAACCTCAGGGACAGAAGTAATTGCACCACCACCAGTAGAGTCACTCAACAAGTTTTTTCCTACTAATACATAAGATATTCTATCTTCTTGCAAAACCAACATGTCTGTTTCTCTTGCATCTAAAACTTGAATATCTCCAAAGGTCTGTTCTAAAGTTTTAAAATTTGCTAATCCTAAATTAAATTCATTTAATCTATTTATGTTTTGTTCTTGGCTATAAGTTCCACTGTAAGTTACATCAGCAAACCTTCTAATAGCTCTATAGTTTTCATCTGTAGTTATATTAGTTCTATTTCCAAATAAAAAGAATTGCTGACTTAAAGAATCTAATATTCTAAAACTTTCCACGCCATTGCCAAAAGTAAAACAATTGTAAAAATCTAAATTAATAACCCCCTCTGTGCCAGCTGCAATATCTTGACTTACATCGTTGTTAGCAGTTATACCTAAGTGATTACCATTAGCATCTATACCATAAGTCTCAGCACTTTCGTAATAAAGATCAGCATTAGCATCTGTAGGAATAGTTTCAAAAACAATAGTGTTAGGGTTTTTTGTAACTACAATCTCAACCTCTAAAGAGTTGCCCTTTTTTCTACCACTGCAAAATGGATATCCACCAACTACTCGCATGAACAAATAATCTTGTCCAGCAGTAGCATTTGGAACCTCGTAAAATTGAATTTGAGATGTGCCTTGCAATGCTAAATAACTATCACTTCCTGGATCAATTTGGAATGTACCACTAGATGTACCTTGAGCTAGTGTCGAATAGTACACAGCAGCTCCAGATCCAGCGTCATCTATACAATCTATAGTGTCATCAGGAGAGTTTTGCCATCTCGCTACCAATCCCTCTCCTTCAAAAAACTCTTGAAAGTTAGGGTAATTAGCACTAGAGACAATACTTACTGGTGTTATGTCATTAGTACCTAGCAGTGATTCTTTAGCACCACATGTGTCTTTGCATTTCTTTTGAGCATCTCTTCTTACTCTTACATATATGTCAACTATATCTCCAGCCTCTACAGTCCATCTAGTTGCTGTGGCAGCTGATCCTGAATATACTGGGTAATCAACAAACAAGTAATCTTTATCTCCAGAACCCACTAAAGAAGCTCCATTAGTGTCTCTATCTTTTTTACTAGTTACATCTATGTTTCCACTTGTAAACACCTGAGTTAAGCTATTGTCAGCACTAAAACAACTTTCCTTAACTTTCATGTATACGCCAGCTCTTTGATTAGTAACCTCAACATTACTAGGATCTGTTCCAGTTAAAAAGTTTCTTTCTTTATTTTGCTTATCTAAAACCTCAACTTCACAGCATCTATCTACAGGTCCATTAACATCAGCCTTAGGTCTAAGGAAATCTCCAACCTCTACTTTTTGTTGGTTTTCTCCCTCCAACTGTATCCAGGTAATATTGGTTCCTGTTTCAGCGTACCAGTTAGTTGCGTATATGGTTTGATATAAATATCTGTCAGGTTTTATGTACCACCTATAAAACTTAGCCCATGAAGGTGCTTGTTGACTTATAGGAATGTTAGCCACTAAAGTATTTTTAAAACCTACAGCAGAGCAAGGCACATAGACACTGTTGTTTTCACTCACCTGAACTGTAGACTGTCTTCCAAACTCATCTAAGTAAGCAATCCCTACCTCATAATTTCTGTCAGTATGTAAACTTTTATTACTTGTTACATTTTGAGAATAACCAGTTGCTCCTGTTATTTGAAAGGTTTCAGCAAGTAAGGGGTTTAAGTTTGTTGTCTCTTTGTAAGAGGCAGCTAGTATTCTAAATGAAACAGTGTTGTTTCCTGGAGAGCTAGGAACATACATTGATTCTCCACCATTAGATCCATTGTATCCTGTCCTAAATATTGTCCAGGTATTTGAAGCTGAAGTCTTAGGCGTACTGATGTTGCAGTTATAAACATCTGTTAGCGTGCCTCCTAAAGCACAATTATTTACCTGCTGTATGTTAGTAACTGCTGGATTAGTGTTAGTTAGGTTAGCCCCTATTGCTGATCTAAATTCTGAACTATTTACCACGTCATATACAGTTGCATAGGTTTGTGGTAGAGTATAAGTTAACTCTATGGTAAATGGTGAGTTACCACCAGTGGGGGCGTCTATAGCTGGTGGAGGCGTATAAAGAGACTGAGTTACATAGTTATGGTGTTCTATGTTTATAGAAAAATACCATATGGTATTAATGTTTAATTCTGCGTTAGATAAATCAAAAGTAACTGTTTGATTAGTAAACGTTCCTTGACTATTACCTAAGATAGAAACAGCACCACTTGCAAAACTTGTGGTAAAAGCATTAAAATTTATTGCCTCTCCATTCTGCTCTAAAATGTAATCCATGTTAGTAAGAGCACCACTACTGGTGGTAAGGTCGTATCCTTCTAAATAATTACCATACATTATTCTATTACCCATTAATGTTTGAGCTTGTGCTAATCTTGGCACATTATCAAAAAGTCTTAACACTTCAGACTCAGGCAGTATGGTATATGTTTTACTATTATCAAAAGCAATAGTGTGTAAAGTGTTGTCAGGAAGATCTTTGTCAACCCTTTCTACTACTCTAATAAAATTGTCATCTGCAAACTTAAAACATATGTCATAACCAACTACATCTTCAGGTCCAGTATTAACAGTTACATCAACAGCGTTAAATTCATTTAACATGCCACTGTTAGTAAAGTTGTCAGTGTTTATAAAAAATGGTCTAGGATCAAAAGCGATCTGAGTAAATGGTGATAAAGAACTATATTGCCCATCCTGATATTTATATCTATAAGCAAAACTTACAAATCTATCCTCTAAATAATTAACATTATGCTGGGTGTTAAGAAGATTAATAGTTGGAGCCAACATAGGTGGCTTTTTAATGACATAAATTAAATGTTCATTGCCATTATCCAAACTAGCACCATAAGACCTTTTAACGTTTAGCTGTTTAGGAGGATTATAGTTATCTGTAAAAAACAATAAGTCCTCTATAATATTAACACTATTGATGAGGTATTTAGGATTAAAGTTTAATGCAGTTCTAATACCTGATCCATCATCTATAGATTGAACTATATATGTAAGTGTAGATGAGCTTACATTAAAAGAAACTATTAAGTCAGCTATATTAGTTGAAGATACTGGATTAGCAGGATCATGGACAAACCAGTAGAGAGTTTCATTAGCACCATCTTCAAAAGCACCTATACATATAGCTTGAGATGATAAAGCCTGACCTCCATAACTTAATGTGGTAATAGCAGCATTACCTTTAGTGTTTTCTAAAGATCCAATATCTGTTAGTTCAGTATTACCTACCCTAACATTTAATGCATCAATATACTCACCATTTGGCAATAAGCGTTCATCAACGCTTTTATTCATCCTACCTTTTATAAAACTACGAACTAACTTCATTATTTAATCCATTTAGCTTGCCCTCTTAAGTTCATTAAAAGCCTGCCAGGATGAATATTACTCAATCTTATTTTGGCATTTCTTAATAGAGCAGATTTATTTTTTTGAGTTCTTCTTACTATGTATTCCTGAACCCCTACTTTACTTCTTAAAATAGCATATTCTATGTATGCATACACATATTCTTCAAACAATTTATTAACTGTTATTTTGCTATTATCTCCATTGTATAAGCCATCAGATATATACTCTAAAATGCAGGACTCACCTGACATTCCAGAACTAAAATTTATAACACCAGCTTTTTGATCAATCCTAAATGTAGGGTTTTGGTTTGCTGTTTCTGTGTTTAATCCAAATCTTGCACCAATGTTATAATCAAAATACCAGCACCCATCAATGTTCCATCCATCCATTCCATGGTAAGGACTCCCTTCGTTTAAGTAAATACTTGTTTTTGTTTTATCTAATCTTGCCTGATCTATTTCTGAGTTGTTTGGACGTAAAACATTTCCATCAGCGTCAAACAAAATCTTACAATTGTTGTCTTGCAGATATGCATCAGAGCTAATAGCTTGAATGTTTTCAGTCAAAGGAAATAAAGTTCCATTCTTCCATAGTGATATTCTAATCCAATTAACATAATCTGGTGGTAAAACAAAACGCAAGTTTTCACACACATTTAATTGTAAAACCTTGGTTTCTTTAAATGCATCATAATTTAATTCTTGAATAGCTCGTTTAGCATGAAATAATATTTTGTATCTCTCTTCATTATTTACTAAAGAGTGATTGCCTTGATACATTAATAAAAAATTATTAACAATATCTTCCAATGAAACATATTGATATGAACCCCAGTTAGCATTTTCTGGAGCTACTCCTCCATTCTCATAATATTGATACGCTGATATATATGCCATTATCTAGTTCTTTTTTTTGTTGGTAAATTTACACTCTCCTCAGCATCTTGCTCTTTCTGTTCAGCTTGCCCAAAGTTTACTACTGCAATTTCTCTAATAGACATGCCTGCGTACTGAAGTATCTTATTAACTATGTCTGTTGAATCTGACAATGGCAATTCAAAGTCTTGATAATTAGCAAGTGATGGATTAAATATAGCCTCTCCTGTCTCTGCACCAGCAGCATCTGTTAGCGTTGAATATGTCCAGTTTGGTGTTTTAGGATATCTAACGTAAGTTAGTCCACAAGACAATGTGCATCCAGATGTAGGTGCTGGAAACAAAGTAATTTGATTGCTTAAATTGCCATACGTTCCACCTGGAGGAGCTCCTGATCCTGGACCTTCTGTAGCAGGATATCCTTGTTGTGTAAGAATATAAGCTGGAAAAAGAGTTGATGGTGCAGTTAAATTAGATCTTAACAACCTTCGTATTTGATATTCACTTACTCGTTCTGCTTCCTTATTTGCAACATCGTCAGATGCTCTAGAACAGTTTTGCCCCCAAATAACCTCTACGAAAGTATACCAATCATTAGGCAAGTCAAATGTTTGTGTAGATACTTGAGGGGTAAGAGATAGTGACAAGTTTTGAAATTGAGTAAACGTATCTATAACTTCTTGTATCTGTCTGTTAATATCAGCACTTTCAGTTCCAGAAAGTCTTTGGTTCTCTGCGTTAATCTGCTTGTTAAATTCATAAAAATAATCCTGAAATAAATCTAACTGTGCCTGCTCTGCAAACAAGTTAAAGTCTATTGGGGATATATATCCATAGTTATTTTTATTAAGAATAGAGAGTACAGTTTCTCTAACACGATTTATCATTGACATTTTTCAACCTATTTCTTACAAAGATAACCAAAAAAAAAGAGCACCTTAAAAAAGTGCTCTTTAGTAGTAGTGAGTAAAATGAATTAAGTTAATCCAATACCAATAACCTTGATGTCATCAGCTGAAATTAATGCATCTCCTATTGCGTTATAGGATGGCTCATTCCATTTAGTCTGTAAAGCTCTAACAATTTGTGATTGAACAGTGTCTCTAGCCACCTCACTGCCAGCAGCAATTGGGGTGTGAGTCAATGTAATTAAATCATTACCACTAGTAGGGGCATCATACGCTATAGTAGTAGTACTAGTAGAAAGTTGTTCTACTAACCCTACATCAACACATGAAACCAATACGCCTGTTGAGGCAGTCCCTGAGTGAATAAAATAAGCTTTCCCACTTGGTATTGGTAAAGTACCTCCATCCAATGCTGATAGTTGTAATTCAGTAGCACTTGTCACTACATCTACCACAAAATATTTATTGTCAGTAGATTGATGTACAATGTCACCTACTTGAACACCTGATGTAGTAAAGTTTACTGCTGCATCTTTAAGAGAATTTGCTGGTGCTCCTGAGTCTGAAGTTCCATTCACAACTAAGTCATGAACAGGTATATTTAAAAACTTTTCCATAATACTAAGTTAATGCGATTCCACTTACTGCGAAAGGCAGGTTAGAAACTGGTTTAGTAACATCTCTCCAAGCTTGTTGTAAAGCAAGCACGACTTCATCTTGAATTTTATCTCTCATTGTTTCTACTCCTGCACCAGCAGTAGCGTGAGTTAGAGTTGCTATCTTTCCAGATCCATAAGAAATCGTTACTTCTGTAGTAGACGCTTGCTCAATTAATTTAATGTCATTACAAGAAACGAGCTGATTTTGTTCCCCTGTGACTGGTATACTTAAAAACTTTTGCATGTTTAAAAAATTAAGTTGGTTAATAATAAACAAAGGTAATAAAAAAACCTCAGTCAATATTCTTTAAGATTCTAGGTAATTTTTAAGTTGTTTTTCTAAAATCTTTAAAGTTTCTAACCCATCATCAGACTGTAAAAAAGAAGCTAATATGTAATCCTTACTTTCTCCATAAGGGACAGTAAGAACTTTCTTCTTATTGGTTTTGAGGTTAAAATAAACATCTTTATTGTTCTTATAAGAAAGAATACCATAAGTAAAGAAATCATGAACTTTAGATACTAACTCTAACATAGGATCATTTAACACATCCATAAAGTCTGAAGGATGTTGTCTAGCAAAAAGTAGAACATCACGCTTTACTTCTGCTGAACTCATCTTATCTGTATTAGCACCTAACGCTGATCTAGCCACTTGCACAGCCCTGTTAATGTCTAATTCTCTAGCTGCAATTAAAGCATCTACTTCAGTAGTAATTCTAGCTACCTCAACATTTGCATCTTTCTCTTCATTTACCTCTTCAAAAAGATATCCATTGTCTGGATGTAGGTGTAAAAACTTTTGTAATACTTGATTTTCTTTACGCACAGTTAAAAAACCATCTTCAAAAACAATAGGCTGCATGATTGCGTTACCATCTTGCTCATCTTCATAAGGTGATTTTTGATTTATGGCATATCTTAATGGTCTGTTTTGACCTAAAGATTCATCGAAATATAAAAGGGGTTTTCTTTTAGTGTGTTTAGAAAGTAACATATACACCAATGGTGCAGCATCTCTTTTAAGTTTATAGATCTTATCTACATACTTATTCTTAACTGGTTTGTTTTTTGTTTTTTGCATTTTATTTTATTTAATTAAATTTTAAAAAAGGGGGAGGCGTTAACCTCCCCTTAATTGTAATCAATACTAATCTTCCATCAAGAAGAAGTTGTTAGCACCTAAAGTACAAACAGCTCTTTCAGATAAGAAGTTTACTTCCATAACATCTTTTCCAGAAGTTCTTGCACCACCAGCAGAACCAGTAATCCAAGTTTTGTAACGTCTGTCTTCAGTTTCAGAAGCTCTGTAACGAACATGAAGGAAAGGTCTTTTAGCGTTCTTCCCTAAGATTTGATCATAAACAGTAGTAGAACCTGCAGGAACCATAAGTCCATAGATTTTACCAGCGTTAATACCACCTCTCATAGAAGCATCGTTAAGATATTTCCAGTCAGATTTGTAGAAGTCATAACCTCTTCTAAACCCTGTGAAACCAAGGTTAAGAGCCATTTCTTCATCATTGTCAAATAATCCATAAGAAGTACCACCTGCACCATAAGAATTTTGAGCAGCTAACATGTCATCAATGTCAAAACTTAATTCTCTGTTTACAAATAATACATTCTCTTCGATAGAACCTTGCTTATCTAATCTCTGAATAATTGCATCAAAGTCAGCTAAAGCAGCTGGAGCACCTTGGAAAACATTTCCTCTGTTTTTAACAACATAGAAAACACCTTGAGATCCACCTTGACCATCTGTACCACCTGCATTACCAAAGAATTTAGCAGCACCAGATGCGTTGTCAGCTGGAACAGCTTCAACCATCGCAGTCTCTAAATAATCATCATATCTCATTCGAGTATCAGACTCAGATTTTAAATACCAAAGGTATCCATTTGCTCCTTGCTCAGATGTAATTTCAATCCAACCAATTTGAGCCATATCTGAACCATTAACAGCGTACTTGTCTTTAATGATTATTGGGTTATTTTCAAAGATGTAGTCATCAGATTCTAAGCTATCTTCCATAGAATCAGTTCCTTTTTTGAACTCTGATCCATAAATGAAAACAGTTAAAGTATCTGTTGCTGCAAATGTTTGACCACCTGTCTCATAGTAAGCTACATCAAAAGTACCAGCTGCATAATCAACAGCAGTAACCACAGCTTTATTAAATAAAGTTGAAGCACCTGTATTTGCTGAAATCATTACAGTTTGGTTTTTTCTAATAGCAATACCACCTTGACCAGCAGTAGTTGTTCCACCACCTGCGAGGGTAGGGGCTAATGTGTCACTTACAGTAATAGTTGCTGTTTCTGAAGCAGCAGCTGAACCTGAAGCACAGTTTACATATTTAATGTGCAATCTGCCTTGTTCTGCCCATTTAATAAGGTCAGAGTTAGAAGGCATTTCTGCTCCTACCATTCTTAGGAAAGAGCTTATACTTCTATTACCATATCTTTCAAATTCTTTTTCATAAGTATCAGGTAAATACTGATTCATGAAATTAAAATCTGCGTTAGTAAGGTAATTAGTACTAAGGGCTACTCGTTCTGCACTTGGAATCAAGTCAAACCCTGGAGTTGCTAATACACTCATTTTTTCGTTTTTTTAGTTTAAAAATTTATTTACGTTTTCTAATTCTTAATCTATTTCCATCACTAGGATTGGAAGTAGACTTAACTTGTAACCCACCCTTAGAGCTTGTTTCTGGAGCTTTATTCATTTTAAGATCAATGTTCTTTGCTTTCTTAGCGTCTGATGTCACTGCATCAGCTTGACCTTTTTCATAAAAAAACTTCGCAAACTTGTCTGGATAGTTTACTACTGCCAAAGCTTTGTGAAAACCCTTGTAGTCTTTAATTTGCCCATTGTCATCTAAATAACTTTTAACCCAACCAGTTACATCATTATTTTTAGACTTAAGCTCATCTACACTACCTGGATTATACGAAAAGGTATTATCGTTTATCTTAAATTCAAAACCTTTGAAATCAGAATTAAACGTTTCGTCTAGTTTCTGCAAATAGTCTTTTCTATTTTTAGCAACCATCTCTTCGTAACCTTGCTTTGTTTTTTGTTGCTCTCTATAAGCTTCAAGTTCTTTTTGGGTTTTTTCATCAATACCATTTCCAACACTTGACTCAAGGGGGACGTTGTATTGACTTTTTCTTTCCTCAAAGAATTTTTTAGCCTCAGCAACTTGTCTTTTTTTAGCTAACTTTAACTTCTTAATGTCTTTCTCATCATCTAGATCTTCGTCATAATTAAACTCGTCTAGCATAGAGGTAACATCATCATCATCAAGATATTCATCTTTTGTTTTGTAATAGTTAGCCAAAAGCTCATCAGGATCAACTTTAGAAAAATCTCTGTTTAACTTAACAAAGTCTTCTATAGATCTCCCAGTTTCTTTTTTGTATTTAAAGTAAGCAGCAACATCTTCAGGTAATTCCTCTGACTTGCCTCTTTCTTCAAATAACTCATCCAGAGAGTTAATGGTTTTACCATATCTCTCATTAATATGTGAAAGAACATCATCATCGCTATACGATGGTTTTTGATCCTCTACAACTTCCTCTGTCTTAGTTTCTGTTTTTTCTGAAACTGGAGCAGATTCTGTAGAGTCTTCAAACTGATCTTCATGCTTCTTTAACAATTCTTCTTCAACTTGTTGTTTAGATTTCTGTTCTACATCATCTAAAACTCTTACTTTAATATCTCCCATTTTATTTAATTTAATTTGTTATACAAAATTATACAATTTTTAAACACGAAAAAACACACTTTTATCTAGGCTCAAATTCAGCTAAATCAAAGCCATCTAATGAATCTTCATTTGATTCAAACGATGTGGGTGGTAAATTGTTTTTTCGTTGATTAATAAGTTTTGACTGTTGAGTGTTGGCTTGATCAATTCGTTGAGCTTTAGCATCTTCTCTTTGAGTCTCTCTTTCTTGTAAAGCTTTTTCAGATATATCTCTGAGCTGCTGTTGATAACCAAACTCTTCAGCCATTAGTGCTTTTTTGAGTTCTGCCTCTGCTTGAAGTTTTTGTGTTTCAAACTGTATCTCTGCTTGAATTACAGCAATCTTAGATTTAGTTTCCATTTCAATCTTAGCCATCTCTGTTTGAGATTTCATTTGCTGTGCCTGTAACTGCGTTTGAGACTGCATCTGCTGCATCATGAGTTGCTGTTCTTTATCAGCCTCTTCTTTCTGTGATCTCTTAAGTTTCAATAGCTGATTAGCTAATTTAATATTCCTCACTTCTCTAATGTCAATGGCATCTTCAAGATTAATGTCATTTTTAGAAAGAGCCATTTGAATGTTTTGCTCTAACTGAGCTTTTTGAACTTCATCAGGTGATACAGTAATATGAATACCAAAGTCATAGAGATACAAACTTTTTATATCGTCAAGTATTTTTAAATTATACTTTCCTATTTTATTAGCAAACTCTTCCTTAAAATCTGTATACTCTAACACATCAGATATTCTATAAGAAAGACCTTGAGATATTTTTCTCAATATATAAAGACCAGCATCCAGTATGTGTCTAGTGGCTGTATTGGAGTTTAAAGCTGCAAGTTTTTGAACCCCCACTAACGATCTAGAGTCAGGAGTTGAAGCATCTCTAGCTTCATTAAGTCCTGTTACTGCCCTGATCATGTCTAAGTAATGGTTATAGTTTTGAATCAGCATTTGCATTTTACCTGTACCATTATTAGAGTTTAATTGCTGGATAGGCATTTTACCTTGGTTGTACTCTCCATCCTGAGTGTAACTTCTACCAATTACTGATCCTGTTTGAAAATACAACCTTAATGCGTCTTGAGGATTATACGCAGCACCTGTACCCAAGTCTACTTCATTTAATCCATCAGCATCAATATATACCCCATCAGGAACTACTCTAGATACGACTTGTTGTAATTTTAAATGAGTAACCTGTATTAAATCAGCAAATGGAATCATTCTAGAAACTAATGATTCTATGTTGCCTTTGTACATTCTAGGGGCAACTGCAACGTACTGAGGTAATGCATACTGAGAAGCTGACTTAGGTCTAACCATGTTTTTTGCCATTTCCCATTTCAATATAATGTTAGTTCCCATTACCATTACACCTTCATACCAAACCTCTATAGTTTTTTCTATCTTTTCAAAATTACCCTCTTCCATAATTTCTTCTGGAGGATTAAAGGTGTCTTCTTTTTCAATAACCCTTTCTGCACCACTATCCATTTTCTTTTTCTTATGAACAAACTTTTGAGTTGTTTTATAGTTAAAGTACATAAGAGTGGCAGTGTCTCTAGCGAAGATGCTATTCTGATACCATTGAGCAACATTAAAATAATCATACCATGTTTGACTATACTTAGCAATTTCTTTAAGATCATCATTGGTTAATGTTGGATCAATTTTTAATAACTCAGTGGTTGCTACAGTTTTTATCTCACCCCAATAAAAACAATCTTTTAAAAAGGGATCTTCAGAATAACTATAAACCATATTGGCAGGATCTACATACTCTACCTTAATTCCAGCTCCTGGTAAAAAATGTTGTTTTGCAGCTGCAATACCACAAACCATTAGATCGTAATCAAGTCTTTTTCGTAGATCTTGATATTCATTTTCTTCTAATAAAGTGTTTATACCTATTTCTTCTGCAATCTCTATAGCTGGTTTGTATTTCATTTGCATGTACAATCCTAACTGTTCATCATCAGCTGGTATGTCATCAGGGTTCATGTCAAATGGGTTCATGCCAAATGTCTCACCCATACTAGATAAGAAATCTTTAGCCACCATCTGGCGTTCTACATTTTGTTGGAATATGTTTTTTCTTTCAGAAGATAAAGCGTCTTGAGCTTCACACTTTACTTCAAAGACTCTATCAGACATGCCATTAACAACAATGTCTACAAATTTGGGTAGTATAGGAACTGGGGTCCAGTCTAGGTTTAAGTAACTTAAGTCTCCATCTATAGATAACTCATTTTTATATTTCTCTATGGATTGCTCTCCTCTAGCGTAAACTCTTCTTCTTGCAAACTCATTCCATTGATTATAAAACCTACATTGATTTCCATCTTTCCTAAACCACTCGTACTGAATAGCCTGCCCAATTTGTAACCCATAGGCGTCTGTTTTTTTCTCAGCATCTGAGACATATTGACTAGGGAAACCATTTGGCGTTATTTCTATACTTATATCTTTCATTACTTAATTAATTCACTAATATTACCCTTATTACTATACCTTGCAAAGTTAATTCTAATTTTTGATTGTTTTTTAACCTGTGGCTGATACAAATGTTTCTGGTTAGCCATTATAGCTAATCCTGAACTTATGGTCGCATCATACTTAGTTCTATTGTTTATATTAAACTTTGCCCAATCTTCTAACGTCCTTGTAAAGTGCATTTCTCCCATTTCTCCCATAGTCCTAAAATGCCCATCCATATCTAAACCTATATGCTTCTCAATATAACTCTCAATGGCTGCAGCGTGTGCTTGCTTTATATCCTCTGAAGAGTTAGGTATTCCTCCAAGTTCCTTTTCAGTTACAGATAATTTATTCTTATGCTTGTCTGGTCTATTTAAAGAAAACCCTCTATACCCTCTATTTTTAAAATGATACAATAGTCTAGGTTTGTTATTTTCTACCAAAATAGGCATACCATAAAACACACAAGCCATTAATACTTCTTCAAAAAATATCTCTGCTGTTTGAGGTCTAGCAATGTACTGAAGAAAAAACTGATTAGTTGGACCTTCATCCATATGGAATTTTGTCAATCCATGAAGTGCTCCATTAGAAGCCCCTCCACCAACAGTACCTGAGATGTCATAGCTATCACATCCAAAGGATCCCATGTGTTCATTGCCAGGATATTTAACTCCATTTTTTTCAAAAAAATTATTTTGCAAATTTTTACCTGGAGTCCAAGTAACTAAAAATCTACCCTTTGGATCTGGAGTCCATATAACTTGAGTATCTTTAACGCCATCCTTCCAATAAAACTTACCTCTAGTTAAAAAATGCTCAGATATTAATGAGTCATTATAATCTACCTGTTGATATATTTTAGTTAGATTAAATAAAGAAGCTTTACTTTCATCTCTAAAAGCGTGAGACTCAGTTCTTGGGAACTGACGATAAAACTCATTTAATGCATCTGGATCAGATTTTTTTGACTCTACTTCGTTTTCAAAATACTCAATGGCTCCCTGGTAAATGTATTCTCCATCAACACCCATAACTTCTTTTTCTGGGTTATTAAACACAGGCATTCCATACCTGTCTATAAACCCCTCCATGTTCCATTCCATAGGAATAAACAAAGAATACAATCCTGACTTGGTCTGTCCATTAGCATTTCTTGTTTCTAAATTAGAATCGTAATACAACTTTTTAAAATTATCACCTCCTTTTTCAAGTGCATTACATGTAGATCCCATCATGCATTTTCCAATAATTTTTCTACCTAATCTCAAGCAGGTTTTAGTAACCCTCCAGTTATTTAGTATATTGGTAGGCTTTAACCATTTACCACTTTCGTCATGTGCTAGAAATAAAAGCTTTTCTCCATCGTAAGAGTTGTCATCTGTGTTTTTCCAATCAATCGTAGTGTCTAACCCATCAAGTTCATTAGACGCTACCTCATACATATTTTTCTTGGTAATTTTACTAGCTGGAACCCTATATGCTAATTCAGTTTTAGGACGATCCATACCATCCTGAATAGGCTTAAAAAAGAATGGATAGTTATTAGAAATAGGCACAACCTTGTCAGTAAACATTTTTTTTGCATCATCCCCTTTCTTTGATAATATACCTATACGAGCATCTTTTGATATAGTGCCTATATTTGCACATTCTTCTGAAGCCATAAATGAAAAACCAGAACGTCTAATTTTTAAATAACACATGCCAAAGGATCTAGAGTCAGCCTTACATGCTTCCCAGTACAAGTAAAATATTCTATTAGCTTCTCTAAAATCTGGCAACCCTACATCTATTTTTGTCCATTGTAAATACATGTAATGAGATCCTGTAAGATACGTTGGCTCACCATTATTCATAAACCAAAAACCTTGTTCTCTTCTATTAAATTCGTTTTCAATATAGTCTACCCAGTTACTTTTAAAAGCTGCTGGCATTTCATTCCATTGAAAAATACTTTTTATTTTAGAAAGATCAGTGGGGTATTCAAAAGGTTTCCAATATTGATCTGCTTTTTTTGACGATTTTTTAAAAACACTTTTAGGACATTTGGGAAGACCTATTCTCAATCCATTGATAACATAAATATCTCCTAACGTACCATCTTTAGAAACAACAACCAAGTCATACTTTGGATCATAACCATACTTCCAAGATTTGTTTTTGTTTTTTAAAGAAACAACAGATCCAGGTATGGTTGACTTAGCAACCCTGTATAAACTATTTTGAGTTTCTTTCTGCAAAACCTTGGTTAGTTTTTTTAGTTAAGTTTTTATTAGATAATTCAATGTTTTCTTTTTCTATTTCTATTTTATTTAAAATCTCAAACGCATCATTAATAGCTAACTTTTTTGTAGCAGCTGCGTTCTTTAACCTGTCTGCTGCTAATTCATCATCAGGATCAGGCTTTATAATTTTTTCTTTAGCAACCTTTATAAGTTGATTAACAGCTTCATATCCTGCTTCTATTATTTTTAATTTAATATCATTTGACTTCATACTACCATAGTTATATTGTGTGTATACATTCTATATAGCTTCTCTCCATCTACGTTAAACTCATATTCACTTTCAGGTTGAAACCCAACGACATCACCTTCATTTACTCCAAGTGCAGCAAGTGATTCATTGCCATATTTAACTATACCCATTAAAGGCTCTTCATTAGTATTCTTTAGTAAATAATGATTATCCTTAACATCTATTGGCTTTACAAAGCAATACTGCAAACAACTATTCCATTTTCCATCTTTTTTATAAGCATAAAACTGCGTGGTGTCTACAAAAAAAGTGTTGTCTTTTAAAAAACTTTTTCCACTTTTTTCTCTTCCTTTCATGTCATTATAATATTTAAAAACATTATGATGAACTAAAATTTTATCTCCTGGAGATATAGGACCTTTGTACCCAAGTGGTGTTTCTACCACAATAGCTTCTCTATTAGAGAATTTAAAATCTTCTTTAGAGCTGCTAGTTATAAACTCCAAGCCACCCCAATCTACAGTGCTGTTATATCTTCTTTCCTTATCAGGAGTTATTATAAAATAAAAAGGTGACTTCATATTAAAAATTTATATTATACTCTATCGAAACTGGCATTTGCTCTCCAAACTCTTTCCACAAATAAACCTCACTGCCTGATATAATAAAAATCTTATATGAGTTTCTTTTAATGTCTCTTTTTATACAATGGATTATATACTTTCCATTTAAAACTTCTTGATTCACAATATAATGCATAGCACTTGACTTATAGTCAGCACCTACTGATATCTTCCTAATATCATCCATTTAATTAAATTTTAATACACCACACCCAACTGAGCTGCGTTCCCAGCAGGGAGAGGTGATGTTCCTACCACATATATATCTCCAGCTACTAATCCTGCTGCTAAAGCTGCAGTGTTGGTTGGAAATATGTAATTCGTTTTCATTGCTGTAGCTACAGCACTAGAAATAGCTAACATGGGGTTACCTGCAATTTTAATTGTTGCTGCAGCTTGTCTTCCTAAAGCTATACAAGCTTCATCAGCATTACTGCCTTGACCTATAGCAACTGCAGTGTCTGAACTTGAAGCACCTTTTCCTATGACAACTGAGTCTGATACATTGCCAGTAGCTAAAGCACCAGATCCTATTACCACATTGTTGCTTCCTACTAAACCAACACCACCACCTTTTCCAGCTTGATATCCTATCAAAGTGTTGTCGTTGTTGTTTTGAATATTTTTACCTGACTCAAAACCTAGAGTAGTATTTCTTAATCCAGCTAAAATCTCTTCTGACGAGGCTAATCCTAGAGCTGTATTGTGCGTACCTGTTGCTGCACTTTTTAATAAAGCGTTTGCTCCATAAGATAAATTGTTATCACCAAAAGGGTGAGTAACATCAGCCCTGTAAGCTCCTAATTGAAGTGTATAATTAGTTCCCCCAACTTTTCCTAAAGTTACTTTAGGATTAGGAACTACAGCTGCAGGATCTACTAAAACAAAATCACTTGCTACTGCATTACCTGAAGCATCACCAATAAATATGTTTGTCGCTGTTAATGAAAGCAAACTTGAAACATTTCTCCAAACCAAAGGAGATCCAGGACCAGCTGATGATGGAACCTGTCCTGTTGATCCAGAAACAGCATTAAGCTTTATTTCAGATTTAAAATCTGCTACTCCCTCAACTATTGTCCCATTTGCTGCACTAACAGAAACATTACTACTACTTCCTGAGGGTTCTAAAATAACCACCCTGCCAACAGGAGCAGCAACCTTAGTATCATTAACTCCTGAAGAGGTATAAAGCCCTCCATCTAAAACAACATCAGAGGTGTTGCCTACTAAAGAAATATCACCTGTAACATTTACATTTCCTGTTCTAGTGATGTTTCCTGAACCAGTTAAATCTCCAGTTAAAGCTAAATTGCCTGTTCTAGTAATATTTCCTGAACCAGTTAAGTCTCCACTTAATGCTATATTGCCTGTGAGGTTTATACTTTGAGTTGCAGTGTTTCCTGCATCTAATACTTCTTGCAAGGTTACCTGACCATCAATAAAATCTGCCAAAGCCTGGACAGTAACAGTTTTAGTAGCGTTAGAGCTGCTAGTGTCTGTTAATATTAAAAAATCACTAGCCTCTGGAGTGATGTTAGGATAAGCAGAAGTGTTAGATATTTTAGCCATTTTCGTTTTTAGTTATTTCACCTGTATGCAAATTAATTACAGCATCAGAGCCATGTTCTTTAATTAGTTTTTTTTCTTCTACAACAAACAAGTGCTTAATTTCTTTTACTTTTTCAATTAATTCAACCTCTTTTAATTTATTCTCCCCTAAAGCTAGTTTAAGTTTAGAATATTCAGCGTTTAAATCTTGTAAGTGTTTTAATACTTTTTCATCTAATTTGTTGTTAAATTCAATAGTTTTTCCCATTTTATTTTATTTAATTATTAATACCACAAAGATAGTTATTTTTTATCTTTCATGGCTGATCCATAAAAGTATCCAAAAATACTTAATGTTATACCTTCTGTAATTCCTATTAAGTGTATCCATATTTCTTTATTCCCTTCTGGGATAGTAAGGTATACAATTGCATATACTAAAAAAGAAAAAGCTGCTAATCCTATAATTCCAGTTAAGTTAAACATAAAGTCAAACTTTTTTACTTTAGCAATCTCTATCTCTCTATTTCTAGCAGAATCTCTATCAGCAACCTCTGTTTTATAAGACTCAATTAATTGCTGATGAATTAGTTTTTTAGTCTCAGGATCTATAGAGTCATCCCTGTCTATTAGGTTTTTTACAATACCTAAAGCACCTTTGTCTGGTAATACATCACCCACGACATCTAAAATTTGTGGAGCTTTTTCTTTAAGAAATATTCCAAACTTAGTGTCTTTAAATTTTTTTCTATCTTTTTTCTCTTTAGCCATTCCATCTTGCTTTAGTACCTCTACGATCATAATGGGTAAATGTATCATACCTACCTAACCCACCTTCTTCAATAGCTCTTATTCTTATTAAACCTTCAATCACATCAGCTAGTTGCTTTGGAGTGTGATCATGAGCAACCAAGTCACTTGCGTTTCCAGTAAGATGCTGAGATTTGGAAGCTCCCCCAACCTTAGAATTGTAGCTAGGGCATCTGTAACCTGAGTTTATTCTTATGGACTCATTTAAAAAATCTCTAATTACTTGTAAATTTTTGGCATGCAACTTAACATTATCAAAAACATCTTCTGGCATGTCGCACCCACAATTGCAATCAAATTCTGATTTGCTAAAATTTTTAGTTAGATCTCCCATGTTATTCTTCTTTAAATCTAAGTCCATACTCATATATTTGAGATGGTAATTGGAATTTATAACTTTCTGTTTCTACAGCATCTTTATAATAACTATCACTTCCAGCTATAGAGTTTACTTCTTTTTCTAGCTCTTGTTCTGTTAACCAGTTCGCTAGTACTGGATGGTTAGTTTGTACTTCTGTTCCAATGTCACCAGCGTAACCAAACACTTGTAGTGATTGCTCGTCTTCTCCATTGTCCCTTACTAAGAACCATCTTTTAGGGTCATTTTTTTCTAATGTATTCATATTATCTTCCTCCTAAATCTGTAAATGTCCAACCTCTAGCAATCAATGCTGTTCTTGCAGTTTCACCAGCACCACCAGCTGTGTAGTATGCATTAACCCTAAAAGCTCCACCTGGGTTAACACTATTAGTAGCTTCAAACCTTACTAACAAGTTATCATATTGAGCATCTGTCATAGTTCCACCTGTTAAAAAGTTTGCCATTCCTCCACTAGTAACAGAGGCAAAACTTATATTTGTAGGAAACTCTAAAGAAGTTAAACTGTTTGCAAGATAAAACGCATGTGACCAAGTAGTAACATTACTAAAATCATTTGAAGAAGTACCACTACCAAAAGTTATAGTAGTGACGTCAGGGTTTTGCCTAGTAATATCAGACATGTTGGTTAAGGCGTTAGTAAAACCTGAACTAGAAAAATCAAGTGTTGTTGTACCATAAGTTTCTCTCATGAACCTGCTCATAGTTGTTACACTTGACAAATCCCAACTACTTATATCTATAGGTGTGTCAAACCTAGCTCTATAAAAAATGCTATTAAGAACAGTTGCACTACTAGAATCTAATCCAGCTATTCCATTGGGTGCTTTGCCATAATTACCAGCTCCTCTACTATATCCAACCATGTGAAACATAGATGTGAAATTAGTGCAATTACCTAATTTGTTAAAAAACCCTGTAGCTGGAAAATCATAAGTATCAAAACTAAGGTGTGGTGTGATGCCAAACATATAAGCTGGGTCATTACCTGTTAAGTTGGCTGCTACCACAGTGTCTAAACCATCTAACCCTTTTATTTCAGTAAAACTAGAAGCATAAAAACAAAAATAGAAACTATTTACACTACTAAAATTCCAACCTGTTAAATCAAGAATACCTGTAGTTGATGCTCCTGATAAGTCGTGGAAACTAACATCCCTAAAACAATCCTGCAGTCTAGCTATGTTACTTGTGTTGTTCCATCCAGTTAAATCTAAGGTAGTAACACCTTTTTTTATATGAGACTTATAAAACACCCTATACATATCTACTGTTCCACTAGCTTTTAATGTCCAATTGTTTACATTGTTCAAACCTTTAGCTCCTGTGAAAAATTGAGTCATACTGGAACTGTTAGTCCAAGTCACGTTGTTAATGTTTATATCACCCTCTCCATCTGCTAAGCCATCTGAAAAGTTAGATACGAAAGCGCTAGTTTGACTAGCGTTGATTGTGTTACCAACCATAGTTAGACCTGAAGCGTTTTGAAAACTAGAACTAAAAGTGCCAGTCATTAAACCAGTTCCACCTGAGAAGTCCCAATTGCTTAAATCTAGTACGCCTCTAAAAGTATTTGTTGGAACTGAAAGAAAGGTATAATTTGCATCAGCAGTAGGAACAACACCTAAACTTAAAGTTGGATAGTCAGTGGCTTCATACTCCATATTTGTAAAGCTTCGAAAAGTCTCTCCAAGACTTGTAAATGTTGTAGTGTCTTTACCCCAATTTTTTAATTTAGTTACAACAGACCTAAGAGCAACATTTGTATATAAGTGAGGTGCCCAAACCCCATCTACTTTAATATCGTAAGTTCCAGTATCGTAAGTGTGAGAAACATTCCCTGTGTTTCCTGAGTCAGTATTTCCATCACCCCAGTCAACGTTGTAGTTATTACCAAAACCACCACCACCACCAGTAGTATCCATAAATAAGGTTATTGCATACCCATCGCTAGGTATAGTAACTTCCATTACGAATTTGGTTTCACCACCTCCTCCACCACCAGAAGCTGCTGCACCATTCATCTGAGAAGATGAGGTTATACTATTTCCAATAGCTATGTACATTCTACCAGAGAGCTAGTAAGTTAGTAGCTGCTGTTCCTGTTGTGCCTGTTGCAAAAACTTTTATTACTTGGACAGGTAAAAAAGTTCCTGCTAAAACACCTATAAACTCTACTTCACTTCCACTAACAGTTTCTACTTTTAAATCTCCAGCACCACCAATATATAACACACATCCCTCGCTATGGTTAGCTTTTGGATCTAGAAATATTTTGTATGCTTTCCCAGCTGTACTAATAATGTCAGCTGATAAACTTAATGTAGTTGCACTGTCAATTGCAGTAACAGTGGCTATAGTGCCATCTGTAACATTTACCACAATTGCTCCAGGCTTTAATCCCTGGATAGTGTCAAACGCCCCACCCTCAGTAGCAGCGTTAGTGTTTACTAGCTTACTAGATACTGTGGCTCCAGCAGTAGTTCCACTTAATTTACTTGAAGATTCTAAAGGAATGTCTATAGTGTCGCTAGGAATAACCTTAGCTGCTAAACCAACCTGTAATTTTTGATATGCCATTTTTATTTATTTTTTTTATATGGAAAAACTCTATTTAAAGTGTCTCGTCTTTCAGAACAGCCACAAGGTTTGCCTAAAGCTTTAGCTCCTTTTTCTACAATAGACTTAATACCAGTTGCTTTAGTTACCTTTTCTATTGAATCGCCTAATCCTCTAGAGGGACCTTTATATGAGTTAACCTTAAAATTAGCCATTCTCAACGTTTTCAAAGGCTAAAAGAAATTCTCTAATAGCTACACCAAAAGCTACACCTGCGTATAAAGGGTGCTTTTCTAAAATCAAAGCTAACCCAATTACTAAACAAACAACTGCTTTAAATAAAGATGAATTAATTGCGTCTTTTAAAAACTTCATAATTATTTTCTAATGTTAGCACTGTTTCTTTTTTTAACACCTTCGTATTTCATTCCATGATCCCCACCATAAGCGTGACCATAAATCTTTTTAGACATTGCTTTACTTTCATCTCTACGATCTTTTAAAGATTGCTTATGCTTCCCTTTATGTTTGTTTCCTAAAGACTCGTCTAATCTTGCGTTGTAACCTTGTTTCTTTGCCATTTTTTTTAATTTTTGTTATTTTTTTGCTTTCCCTTTTACTTTTTTAAGATTAGGGTTTTTCTTTTTAGCTTTACCAGAAGCTTTTCTAGAAGCACTAGCTAATATTGCACTAGCAGCTTTTTTAGAATAACCTCCTTTTTTTGCAATACTTGCTGCAACTTTTTTAAAGCCCTTTGGTTTTTTCTTTGCCATATGCAAATATACTAATATTTTCCTTGCCTATTTTTTGGAGAACTCTTTGTAGATCCCCCTTTGCCAGCCCAAAGGTTCTTGCATGCCCAATATCTAGCTGTCAACTTAGACTTGGCAGAAGAACATTTGTGGCGAGCTTTAAAACTTTTTCTAGCTGCAGCTGAGTAGTTATGACCATAACCTTTAGCACCAAAGTGAATTACCTTCTCTTTGCCACCCTCACATCCCTTAACCATCTTTTTCTTTCCTGGTCTTGTGGATGATCTGACTTTATTGCAAGCCATCTTTGATTTATCTACTCTAGCCATTAGTATCCCTTTTTTTTCGATACTTTCATACCTTTTTTCTTAGCATACTTTTTTGCAGCTGCCTTTCCTTTAGCTGTATACGCAAACTTTTTCTTTCCTACCTTTGGCATAACTATTTTCTTTTAACTGGTTTAACCTTTCGTCCAGATGCTCCTTGCATCCCAACTCTTCTTTTCTCTGCTTTTTTTCTAGCAAGCTCAGACTTACTCATCTCCCCTTTTGTTTTAGGAGTTTTACTAGAAACCCTTTTACTAGGTCTACAATATTCATTCTTGCCTCCAGATCCACAAGGTTTTCCTGTTCTGGTATCTACCCATTTTTCTGCACCCCACCTTTTTAGATTAGATCCAGCTTTAGTTTTTCTAACTTTACCTTTTCCCTTTCGGCACTTAGCTGTGGCTTGAGCTGCTCTTGCAGACCACTTACCATAGCTTTTCATTATCTTTTTATAACAGGCGTCTTTTGGCATAACTATTTTTTATCCCCTAGCTCTTTTATCTCCAGGCATATCATCTTTATCTCCTCTGTTCTTACTCTTCTTACAAAAAGCAATTCTTACTTTGCCTTTGTATTTTTTTTCGCAGGCGTCAAGATCATCTCCATTACCATACGTTCCTTTCCTTCTATTAAACTTATTTAGCTTCGTTCTTTTTTTTGTAGCCTTAGTGGTTTTATTATACTTCTTATCATACGCTTTTTTCTTAGCGTAAGAATCTGGGTTTGATTTATAATGTTTAGCTGTAGCTTTCATTTCATTTTTAACCTTTCGTTTTCTTTTTCTAAGAATTCCACCTTAGTTCTTAATGAAGAAACCTCTGCAGTAAGATCTAACAAATTTTTTCTTAACTCATCTTTTTCTTTAGCTGACTCTTCTAAGAGTTGTTCTAACTTGGCTACTCGCTTTTTCAAATCATCTCTATATTGGTGGCTATCATTGTTTTCAATCTCTTCTTTTTTTTGTTCTGCACGAACTTTAATTCTAGTTTCTGCAAACTTCCATATTCCTGCAGTTCCTAAAATACCACCCACTATAGTTACTATTTCTGTTATATTATCCATTTCTGTGAAGCTGTTCTCTTTTTAACCTGATTAAACTTCCACCAGAACTTATAGCTAGTAATACCCAGCCATAATGTGTAGCATCATGTAGCCCATAAGGACTGTTAATATATAAAAGTAGTGTAACTACAAATAGACATAATGAGAAAAAAGAAGCCTTTACCCTTAAGCATACCCTTTCTTTAGACACAGCATAAAGCTGATAGATCCCTCCAATGATAACTAAAGGTAAAAATATAGGCATGAAACCTATCTCTAAAAACAAACATATAGGAGTTAGTGTTATGTTGCACAATCCTAGAGTAATCTCTGTAGGTTGCGAATCGCTATACTTCCATATATGTATCAATTTTTTTAACACTTTTATAATTAACTTCCACAGCTGATGCACTCTTCATCATCCAAACTGCACTGTCTTTCTGGAACTGGCTGTTCCTCTAGCTTCTCTAATAATTTATCAAATTCTGATTTCTCCTCTGTCTTTACATTTTTCTTCTCTTCCATTAGATTTTTGTTTATTTTTACAAAGATACTAAAATTAAATACACTTGAATTAATGAGCAGACACATCCCCAGGAACTATTTAAAATACTACAGAGTTATAAGGTATTTTTTTTGTACGAAATACAAAATCACCTATCCTGATCTAGAGCTTTTGTTTTTTCTGTATTCAGAAAAATATTTCTCCAGGGAAGACTTCGATGGGTACAATGAGCTATTTAGCTGGAACGAACATAAGTTCTATAGACTTACTAATGATGGGTGGATAGACACCTTCAGGAAAAAAGAAAATGGGAAGAGGACAATATATAAAGTATCCTATAAAGGAGCTAGAATGATCGAATCTTTTTATAAGAAATTAGCTGGAGAAGAAATACCTGAGTCCCCCTCCAGCAATCCTTTGTTTTTAAAAAATGTAAAGTACACTGACAAAGTATACAGAAACATGATAAAGGAAATGAATTCGTTTATTCGACAACAACGATATCTCTCTCCTGAATAATTGTAACTGGATCTTCATTTATAATCATGGTAAAAGCTTGCCTTTTATCATAGTATACTACATCGCCTGTGGCGATGTTTTTTACTTCAGTACCTGGAGTAAGCACTTTGCCTTTGGCATATCTCATGCTCTCACGATCTTTCCCTGACAACATGAGCCCAAACTCTGTAGTTACTGGCTCGTCAATGTCTCTGATCATGATGTATTTATTTAAAGTCTTCAAGGTATATGGTTTTAGTTAAAAATTCTTCAAAGGTATATCCCAGCTGTTTTATCCCCAGGTATATGTATTCACCCCACAGCTTATTCTTTTGATCTAGGCTTATAAATTTACTTGCTTTCATTCTTTAAGATTAAAAATAATTAGTGTTAACATTAAAATTAAAGTGTTCTCTAGTCCAATTAGATGTTTAACTCCACTAAATAAAAAGAATATTATAGTGTAAGATAATAAAGAGACTAATATTTTACGATTGAGATTCATAGGTTCTAGCTAAAGTTATTATTGCGTTAGTGGACATAATGGTGGTGGCTACAGATACTGCATTAAGCAACGCACTCTTAGTTACCTTGGCTGGATCTATTATCCCTTCTTTTATTAAATGCACCACCTGTTTATTCTTGGCATTAACTCCACGCACATTCCAATGACCCCCTTCTAGAAACTCACCAAAGTGGGCGATGTCCTCTCCATCGCAACCAGCATTTCTCATGATCGCCTCAAATGGTTTCTTTAAAGCCCTACTTAATATTAACCCAGCTGCTAAGTTAGCAGTGGTTCCAGATAGTTTCTTACCCCAAGACACACTCTTTTTACTAAATAGCATTTCAAAGCTATATAGGCAAACTCCCCCTCCAGGGAGTATTCCATCTTCCAGTGC
>Ga0208767_1000065_pt1 | contig 61546 bp, 84 predicted proteins | sample VirMetDEL_Mar_21_FD_184514 | JGI IMG/M metagenome (GOLD analysis project Ga0208767, IMG submission 184514) | Aqueous microbial communities from the Delaware River and Bay under freshwater to marine salinity gradient to study organic matter... | ecosystem: Environmental > Aquatic > Marine >...
GGTAGAGAATGCCAACAAAGGCAAAAAGGACTTTGGGCTTATAGCTCAAGATGTTCAATCAGTAGATAACGACATATTGCGGCTTGTCTATGCAGAGAATCCTGAAAAGCTTGAAATGAGCTATGGGAAGTTAGTGCCTATATTAGTGCAAGCAATAAAAGAGCTTACAAATAGAATAGAAGCGTTAGAAGCATAAGGTAAAAAACAGTAAAAACCAGTAATATATAACATATACCCTGCTCGGGAAAGTGCAAACCAATTAACAACATAAAACCAAAACCAATGACATTTTATTATTCGACTAATTCGTGGTCTAGTCAATCACAACCAGATGAAAACCGTTTAAAACTTTGGAAGCATATCGCAGATAAAGCAAACTGGAGAATAGTTCAACTACCAAACGGTTATTACCAAACAGAATACCAAGATCTTCGCGACGAAGGAATCTGGAAGGATGTTACGCGGCGAGAAACATTAGAAGCCGCAGAAACTTCAATAGATAAAACTATTGAACACTACAAAAAAAAGCTTGAATTTTTAAACGGGCCAAAAGTAGTAAAGACCTTTAAATAAACCAATATTAAAATTAAATTAAATTAAATTATGTCAGACGCAATTGTCAAAAACTTGAACTTTGGAACAGAAGCTAGAGATCAAGTATTTAAAGGAATAGAAAAACTCACTAAAGCTGTTAGCTCCACGTTGGGAGCTAGCGGCCGATGTGTGATGTTAGAAGATAACACTGGAAAACCCATTATTACAAAAGACGGTGTTACTGTAGCAGATTCAATAATCTTGCTAGATCCAGTTGAAAATATGGGTGCTACACTTTTAAAAGAAGCTGCTCGCAAAACAGTGCAAGAAGCGGGTGACGGCACAACAACGGCAACGGTACTAGCTCACTCTATACTAAGTGAAGCTTATAAAGTTGCTGATAAAACAAACTCAAGAGAGTTGAAAAACGGTATTAATAAAGCTGTTAAAAATGTAGTTAAGTTTTTACAGTTAGTATCTGTAGACGTTAAAGGCGATATGATAGATCAAATTGCTACAATATCTACAAACAACGACGCTAAACTTGGAAAAGTTATAGCGGATGCTTTTAGAGCGGTTGATAATACAGGTGTGGTTATGATGGAAACGGCTTCAGATGGTAAAACATATGTTGAAGTTGTTGATGGTGTCCAATATGAAAAAGGACTTAAGAACTCACACTTTATAACTAACAAAGCTAATAAAACGGCTGAGTTGGACAAACCGCTAGTGCTTTTATTAGAATCCCCAGTGGACACAATAAGACAGATTCAGTCTGTGCTAGAGTACGTAATAAAAAACAACAAACCTTTGCTTATTATAGGCGATTTAGAACAAGGTGTTTTATCAGCTCTGGCAATGAATAAAATGAAAGGCGCTATTAAAGTAAATGTTATTGATGCTCCAACATACGGTATCAATAAACAACAGATGCTTCAAGACCTTTCGCTTTTAACTGGTGCCACTATCATAAACGAAGACCTTGGAGATGATATGGATATGATACAGCCAGAACACTTAGGAACTTGCATTAAAAGTGTTACTTCTCACGAAGATACAGTTTTACAAGTTGAAGAACCTTCTGAAGAAATATTAAGTGTTATAAAAGAATTAAAACAACAAGTATTAGAAGAAAAAAATCCTAATAAAGTTGTAAAGCTGGAAAAAAGATTAGCAATGCTTTCTGCTAAAATAGCAATTGTAAAAGTGGGTGCTAATTCAGAAATAGAACTAAAAGAAAAAACAGATAGGGTAGAAGATGCTATCTGTGCTACTAAAGCTGCTATTAAAGAAGGGATTGTTCCTGGTGGTGGTATTGCTCTATTAAATGCCGCAACAAATTTAAAAGCTAAGTCTATTGGTGAAACAGTTTTGCTAGAAGCTATTAAAGCGCCTTTTAAAACTATACTTGAAAACGCAGGTGTTGATAATGTTAAAACACCAACTAGAAAAGGACAAGGTTATAACGTGGTTACGGGAAAAATGGTAAATATGACAAAGTCAGGTATTATAGATCCTCTACTTGTTACCAAGAGCGCTCTTCAAAATGCAGCTTCCGTAGCGACTACGATTTTATCTACAGATTGTGTAATTAATAATCTAAGAATTAATGAAGGCAATAGGTAGAAATATAATAATAAAAAAAGCTAAAGAAGGTACCACTAAAACAAAAGGAGGCCTTCTTTTAGCAGAAACACATAGAGACGATATAAGATATGTAGAAGCAACAGTTATTTCGGCTGGCGATGAAATAAACAGTTTAAAAAAAGGTAGTGTCATACTTTATGATAGACACGCTGGACATAAAATAGAAGTTGAAAAAGAAGCATATCACGTTATTAAAGTACAAGATGTTGTAGTTGTGTTATGAGAAGATTAGAGGCGGATGATATAAAAAATCTCAACCTTATGAAACACTACAGGATTATAAGAAAGTGGGCGTGCAAAAATAATAATTTAACAGATTCTGAATTAGAGTTGTTAATATATTTGGACTGCATGGATTTTTTTTCAAAGCAAGATTATAAAACAGGCGTCTATACATACAGCTGGAATAATAGAAGATGGAATAAACTTTTAAAAAGCGGATGGGTAGTGGTATGGAGACATCGGAACAGAACAACACAAAAATATAATTTATATAAAACTTCTGTAAAAGCGAAACAGCTTATAAAAAGAATTTATAAAATAATGCTAGGCGAAGAAGATATAAATATAGGTAGAAGAAATAAAATAATAAATAGCGAAAAATATAGCGATAAAGTTATGACAAAAGCTATTTATAATGTTAATAATGATAATTTAAGATAAATGGCGGGATATTTTGATTTAGGATCCTTGTCTGCAGGAATGCAGAGCGAATCAGGTACAAGATCAAGCTATGATAATTACCAAGGGTATAATGCGTCTACCGGATTAGAATTTGGGCCTCAAGCTATGTTTAGAGCTGGAGGTTACCAAACAGATATGACAAGAGACGGTATGGTTGATACCAAGGAAGAAGGCTGGGGATTATACAATGATATGATCAAAGCTAGCGGGCAATATGACAGGGATATAAGTCAAGGTAATCAAGAAGCTGGTAAATTAAATGCTTTTGGAATTGGAAATGCTTATAAAAGCATAGCCGATACCTCAGGTGAAATTGGAACTTTTGGAGGCATAAGACAGTCAGGCTTTAGAACTTTAGGAGGGGATCCAAATATGAGAATGGGATTTTCTGCTCAAAGAGGTATTAACCAAGGATTGAGACAATTAACGCAAGCTGATAAATATAGAAACACTGTAGCTTTAAGTGGAGCTTTAGGTGTAGCGTCTAGAAATACAGGAGCAGGATCACTTGGCTATAATTCAAACATGAGCGCTGATTATTTAAGAAGAGCTTATTCTTTAACACGACCAGGTCAAAGTGCAACAGCTGGGGCTTCTTGGGCAAATAACGCATTAGGCGGCGGGGCAGCCGGATTAGGTAATTACCGATTTGGTTTAATGTAAACAAATAAAAACAAAAATAATGATTTCAAAAAATTCAAACAAAGTTTTAACAAAAGCTGAACTAGACGGCAATGTAGGGGAAAATGCTTTATGGAGTGGGCCTCTTGATCTTAGCGGATTTCCAATGGGAAAAGGCGCCAGCAACGGCACTTATGGTTTAGAAATTTTAAAAGCTAGTTGCGGATGTGATGGACTAAAAGCCCCTATTACATCTAAAGCAAAATCTTACTAAAATTGTAGAAATGAGACTTTCGATGGGAGATATAAAACTATATGCATTAAACGGAGGCACGCTAGCGGTTAGCATGACTGAAATAGAATTATGGCTAAAAATATTTTTGCTAGTTGTAACTATAGGTTATACCCTGTCAAAGTGGCATGAAATATATAAAAAGAAAAAATAATATGGCTTCAAAATTTTCAGCACCGTTTATGGCAAAATCTCCTTTACTAAAAAAAGGAGACGCACCTTCTCGTAAAAAATCAAAGGGATATTATAACGAAGCTAAAGATTCTGGAACAGGTGCTGCCGCAGGAGGAGGTATGTCTGAAAAAGGCGTGGCAAAATATAGAAGAGATAATCCCGGCAGTAAATTGCAAACCGCTGTTACTAGAGACCCTAAAAAACTTAAACGTGGTAGCAAAGCATGGAAGCGTAGAAAATCATTTTGTGCTAGATCAAAAGGATGGAAATCTAAAAGAGGTTTAGCAGCAAGACGCAGATGGAATTGTTAATATATAAAAAATAAAAAAAATGGGAAATTATAGTCCACTTTCAAAATTTATGTGCACTTCACCGCAAATGGGCGGTGGTAGAGGGCCGGCTCGTATGAATGAAGATAGCCCACTTGAAGGTAATGCTTTTGGTTACGCAATGCAAAAAACAGGCGGTGATTATGAAAAAGCAAAAGCAATGGTAGAAGGTAAAGGCTCTGCTATGCAGATGAAGGGTAAAAAAGTAACAGTAACAACTCAAGACGGTAAAAAAGTTGAAGTTGATAGTAGATCTGCGGAAGCTGCCCACGCTAGAAGATACGGAGGCGGAAGACAAGATTCACATCAAGATGATCAATAAAATAACAGATTAAGACTGTATAAACATAGTTAAAACAATAACAATAACAAAAAACAAAAAAAATGGCAATAAGATTAAAATTAACTAATACTGCTAGCGCACCAATCGTGTTAAATGCAAGTTCTATTATTACTTTGTACGCTAACAACACAGACAGTGCGTGCTACGTATTAAATTCAAATTCACAAGCTGATCAAAATTTAGGTAGTACTAAACTTGCTGGTCAGTTTACGATAACTGGCGGAAGTTACAATGATTTCGCTAAAGAAATAAACTCAGCGCTAACATCTAATCCAGGAGGTCCAGTGATAAAACTTCACACTGAGGCTCAAATAACAGACTACGTAATACTACCAGGATAAAATAACAAAATAATAAAACAAAAAAATGGGATATTTAAAATTAACAAACGTTGACTCAGGCTACAAAGGAGGTGCCCCTTTCGTATTAAACTTAGACTATATTTTACAGTTTAAAGCAAATTCAAACTTCGGCATTGACATATTAACAACAGCATCAACAGGTCAAGGCGTAATGGAAGGTTTTATTTCAGTAGACAGTGGTAGCACCACTGCTGACGAAGTAATAGCTTTACAAAAAGAAATAGATAACGCTATAACGGCTTCACCTGGAAGTAGGGTTATAGAATTGCCTACAACAACTAAACTAACAGGCTTTAGCCTTGGGATCTAAATAAAAACTAATATGGCTTTTAAAATGAAAGGCGCTCCCTACGTGGAAGATAATACACCTATATATTATGTAAACATGCAGGACGGCGCTATTGGAAAAGCCAATAATAATGGAACTATTATCATAGCGGATGGTTGCTCCAAAGAGCAGGAAAACGATGTTATTGCTCACGAAAAAATACACATTGAACAAATGCTAAGAGGTGATCTGAACTATGATGATGACTATGTTTACTGGAAAGGAAAAAAATATCCTAGAAGTAAAATGAATGAGGGCGCTAAAAATTTACCCTGGGAAGCTGAAGCATATAGAAGAGCTTAAGGAAAAAAAGTAAATTATAAGTAATAATATTAATATAACAATTAAATTTAATATTATGAAAAAATTAATCACAACATTATTTAGTTTATTTTTATTTTTTAGTGTTTATTCACAAGAACAGTTTTCAGGCAATTGGGTACCATCAAATAATCAAAAATGGGTTAATAGCCAAGCAAACGTTAGAGCAAAATATGTTAAAAATTTTAATATAATTGCAAATGATATATTTATAGTTTCTTATTTAACAGATAGAGATTACATAGAATATCAATATAAAAATCCGTTAACCGTATTTGATAAATCTAAATTTATAGAAAGAAAAGACTTTCACGAAGAGGTTTTAGATTATAATGAAAAAAATATAAAAACTATTTTTTATAATTCTAATAACAATTATAGAGTTTATATAAATTACTATTTAAAAAACAAAACAAATATTATAGCTACATATATTGATTTTGACACCGAACAAGTTAAAGGCGTGGTAGCTTATCAAAGAAAAAAATAAAAAATTATGTACAAACAATCACCCGGCAGAATGAACATGCCAAAAACAGGACGAGGCATACCTAGCGCCTTGCCAATGAGCCCTTTAAATAAATTCCCTGTTAAGCCGGGGATGAAGCTTTCAAAATATGAAAAGTTATTAGACAAAACATCAGGCAATATTTTAACTGATGAAGAAGCTAGTAATATTTTGTCTAGTTCACCAGACACTGACTTAAGTCAATATGAGGGTGTAACAAATTTAACAGGGGTATCAAAAGACATGGAAGGTAGAGCTTCTATTTCTGAAAGAATTTCTGGCCCTCAAGGAAGAACAAGAAGCTATCAAGGCTATCAATTTCCAGAAGTTTCTAATGTTACTGGATCTAATACATCTCGAAATGAAGCTAATGAGGTTGATGGTTTTTCATTTCCTAGTGAAGCTAATTATAATCTAACTAATAGAACTCAAAAACAAATTGGCAACTTAATACAAAGTAGCAATATTGCAAGCAATAGAAATGTAACTGAACCGGAATCAAAACGGACGACTTCTCCTAAAGGTGAAAATATTTACACCACAGCTAGAGTTACAGGTCAACAAGATGTTTCTCAATTAATACCAAATGTTAGGTATAGTGGCGGAAAAGCATTTATGACCCCAAGAGAACAAGTAACTAATTTGACTCAAATGAATAAGAATTTTCCTTCAGCTTTTACAGAAAGCCAAATACAAAGTAATATTTCACAAAATCCAAATCAATATTATGCTACCGGGGGTAACTACCAAAGACGGGAAGGTAATATTGGCATTGGTAAAAATGTAAAAGACGCTTATGAGCATATGGACTTTACAGGCAGCATGCAGGCTCCTACAACTGGAAGTGGCCCAGCAAGTAATATATATCAAGCAATTACTAGACGTCAGGAAAACGAAGCATTAAGAAACGCTGAAAAAAATAAATCCGAAGACTACTACTCCACTAGTAGAAGAAAGGGAAGAAGCGTTAGAGCAAGAAGATAAATTATAATGAAAAAAATTTGGCAGTGGCTAACTGGCAATGTAATTAAAGAAGTCGGGGATGTTATTGATAAGCTTACAACTACTAAAGAAGAAAAGTTAGAGGCGCAAAGATTAATAACTGAAATTCTAGAAAAAGCTGATAAAGAAGCTCAAGAACAAGTAACAGCAAGATGGGAATCGGATATGAAGTCTGATTCCTTCTTGTCTAAAAATATACGTCCATTAGTACTTATATACTTAACAGTTATATTTACTATATGTGCTTTTTTTGATGGCAACATTGGGGAGTTTAAAATAGCAGAAGAATACATACCTATATTTCAAACATTATTAGTTACTGTTTATGGTGCTTATTTTGTTGGTAGAACTTGGGAAAAAGCTAAAAGTATAGGTAATAATAAATAAAAATCAATTAAATTAAATTAAATTATGGCAAAAGCAAAAAAAATTAAAAAAGAAGAATTAGAAATTATTGTTAAAACTAACACTGAAATTTCTAACGTATTAACTCAAATAGGGGGAATTGAAGCCCAAAAGCATTCGCTATTGCACCGTATTGCAGAATTAAATCAAGTTATTGAAAATGAAAAACAAAAACTTGAAAAAGAATACGGGCAAGTTTCAATTAATTTAGAAACAGGAGAGTACGAAGAGATTAAAGCTAGTGAATAATGGATTCTGTAGTTAGAAAAATAAGCATTGGCTCAGACTACAAAAACGACGCAATGCATTATTCTGTAGGTCAGCAAGTTTATGGCGGTCATCAAATATCGCATATAATTTTTGATCAAACAGACAATTCGTATAATATACATATAAAAAAGAATAATGAAATATTGCCTTGGAAAAAATTCAATTCTAATATGGCTATTTCAGTTGAATACGATTTGGAGTACTAATGAATGCATTGTATGACTTTATTGTTAAACCTGTTGGTAAAAAATACAGTAATACAGTACAGGTTGGCGATAAAAAATTAGTTGTTAATACTAAAATTGAAAACTGGAAGTTTGTTAATAGATTAGCGGAGGTTATTCAAGTACCATTAGCTTTTAATACTGGTATAAAAAAAGGCGATAAAGTTATAATACATCAAAATGTATTTAGAACTTTTTATGATATGAAGGGTAAAAAGAAAAAAAGTAGATCTTTTTTAAATGAAGATCATCATCTTTGTTCTTTTGATCAAATATATTTATATAAAAATAAAAGTGGTTGGCACACTGTAGGCGAAAGATGCTTTGTCCAGCCTATAAAAGATAAGCAAGATTTAACTCTAAATAAAGAGCGAAGCCTTGTTGGTATATTAAAATACAGCAATAGCTCTTTAAAAGCGCTTAAAATTAACCCAGGGGACTTAGTTGGATTTACTCCAAATAGTGAATGGGAGTTTTTAGTTGATAATGAGCGATTGTATTGTATGAAATCAAATGATATTGTAATTAAATATGAATACCAAGGAGACGAAGAAAAATATAATCCAAGCTGGACGCAAAGCAGTTGAGGAGCTTATAAAAGTAGCTAAAGAGCCTATCGTTGATTCTGATGATGATATTTCTGCAGATCGACTAAAAAACGCGGCTGCTACAAAAAAACTTGCTATTTTTGATGCTTTTGAAATACTTGCTAGAATTGAAAACGAAGAAGATTTGTTGAATGAAAAACCAAAAGAAGTTAAAGAAGAAAGAACTTTTAAAGGTTTTGCAGAAGGTAGATCTAAGTAATGTATAAGCAAACATTATACAAAGTATTAAAAGACCATATAAGGCCTAATGTTTTAAAAAAACAAAATAGGTATAAAAAATGGGAGTATGGCTATAATAAAGATTACGATATTATAGTTATAAGTAAAACAGGTGAGATAGGTGAAATATATGAAATACAAAATTTAAAAATAGCACTTCCTAAAGAAGCAAATGTATTTAAATTTAATTCTAACACCTGGGAACATACGCCATACCCAAAGGAACTTAAAAAAATAAAGTCAGTTTTTGACTGGGAAGAATACCCTAAAGACTTTAAAGAAAAGTGGTACGATTATATAGACGACGAATTTATCAGAAGAGAAGAGGGCTTTTGGTTTTATAATAAAAACGTGCCGACTTATATTACAGGTACACATTATATGTATTTGCAGTGGTCTAAAATTGATGTAGGCCAACCTGATTTTAGAGAATCAAATAGATTGTTTTATATATTTTGGGAAGCCTGCAAAGCCGATCGAAGATCTTACGGTATGTGTTATCTTAAAAACCGCCGATCCGGATTTTCATTTATGTCATCAGCGGAAACCGTTAACATGGCAACTATATCTAGCGATTCAAGATTTGGTATATTGTCAAAGTCAGGGCCTGATGCTAAAAAAATGTTTACAGATAAAGTTGTACCGATATCGGTTAACTATCCTTTTTTCTTTAAGCCAATACAAGACGGTATGGACCGTCCGAAAACTGAGCTTGCGTATCGCGTACCAGCTACTAAATACACAAGAAGGAAGCTTGAAACAAATGAAAAAGCTCAAGAACTTGATGGACTAGACACAACTATTGACTGGAAAAATACAGGTGATAATAGCTATGACGGTGAAAAATTAAAGTTATTGGTGCACGATGAAAGCGGTAAATGGGAAAGGCCTACAAATATATTGAATAATTGGCGAGTAACAAAAACTTGTTTAAGATTGGGATCTAAAGTAATAGGCAAGTGTATGATGGGTTCAACTAGTAACTCTTTAGATAAAGGGGGAGATAACTTTAAAAAATTATACTATGACTCAGATGTTACCCAAAGAAACGCCAATGGACAGACTCGCTCAGGACTATATAGTTTGTTCATACCTATGGAATGGAATTACGAAGGATACATTGATTCTTATGGGTTACCTGTATTCGATAAACCAAAAGGTGAGGTTAAAGGTCCCCAAGGTGAAATAATAGATCAAGGTGTAATTGAGTATTGGGAAAATGAAGTTGAAGGTTTAAAGCAAGATCAAGATGCATTAAACGAATTTTATAGACAATTCCCGCGCACTGAAAAACATGCTTTTAGGGATGAGTCTAAAGAATCTTTATTTAATTTAACTAAAATATATCAACAGGTTGATTATAATGAAGATTTACAAAACTCTAATATAGTTTCAAAAGGAAACTTTCAGTGGGAAAATGGTATAAAAGACTCTAAAGTAATATTTGTTCCAAATCCTAATGGTAGGTTTAATATATCCTGGGTTCCTAGTGCAAATTTACAAAATAGAGTAATAGTAAAAAACGGAATTAAGTATCCCGGCAATGAACATATGGGTGCTTTTGGATGTGATTCATATGATATATCAGGTACCGTAGGTAACAGAGGATCTAACGGAGCATTGCACGGGCTTACTAAGTTTAGTATGGAAGATGCCCCTCCAAATAGATTTTTTTTAGAATATATAGCTAGACCTCAAACTGCTGAAATATTTTTTGAAGATGTACTAATGGCTTGTGTATTTTACGGGATGCCATTATTAGCAGAAAATAATAAGCCAAGACTTTTATATCATTTTAAAAGAAGAGGCTATAGAGGGTATTCAATGAATAGACCCGATAAAAAATATAATAAGCTATCTACTACAGAAAGAGAATTAGGGGGAATACCTAACTCTAGTGAAGATATAAAACAAGCTCATGCCGCCGCTATTGAAACATATATTGAAACATTTGTTGGTTTAAATGAAACTGGCTATGGGGATATGTATTTTCAAAGAACGCTAGAGGACTGGGCTAAATTTAATATAAATAACAGAACAAAACACGATGCCTCTATTAGTAGCGGTTTAGCTATTATGGCTTGTAATAAAAATTTATATGCCCCATCAACTCCTGTAAATAGGGTTGTTTATAATTTAGGATTTAAAAAATACGACAACAAAGGTTTTGTGTCAAAAATAAAAGAATAAATGAATATATACACGGATACTAATAGTGTTTTTCCTAGCCAAGTGGTTAGTGATGAAGAAAAAGCATCCTATGAGTACGGACTTCAGGTGTCTAGGGCTATTGAGCAAGAGTGGTTTAAACAAGGCCGTACAAACGGTAATAGATATTTAGCTAATTGGAATAACTTTCATTTATTAAGACTTTATGCTAGAGGCGAGCAGCCTATTCAAAAATATAAAGATGAGTTAGCTATTAATGGTGATTTGTCTTATTTAAATTTAGATTGGAAACCGGTACCGGTTATTGCTAAGTTTGTCGACATTGTAACTAATGGTATTGCTCAAAAAGAATATGATATTAAAGCATACGCACAAGATCCATATTCAATAAAAAAGAGAACAGATTACGCTACAGCAGTATTAAAAGATATGTACAGCCAGCAGCAAATTGCAATGGCTAAACAAAAATTGGGTTTAGATATTTCATCGGCACCTTCTGTGCAACAAATGCCACAAACACCCGAAGAGCTTGAGCTGCATATGCAACTTACTTACAAGCAAAACGCCGAAATAGCAAACGAAGAGGCGATTAATAATGTATTAGCATTTAATAAATACAAACTAACCAACAAAAGAATTGTTGATGATTTAGTAACTCTTGGTATAGGCGCTATAAAAACAGGCTTTAATACAGCTGAAGGTATAACCGTTGATTATGTTGACCCAGCGTATATGGTTTATTCTTATACAGAAGATCCAAACTTTGAAGATATATATTATGTTGGCGAAATAAAGTCAATAACTATTCCAGAACTTAAAAAAGAATTTCCTAATATATCTGAAGAAGAATTAGCAAAAATTCAAAAAACGCCAGGCAATCGTCAATATATAACCGGATGGGGTAATTATGACGAAAATACAGTTCAAGTATTATATTTTGAATACAAAACGTACATGAATCAAGTATTTAAAATTAAGCAAACTGATCAAGGTTTACTTAAAGCTATTGAAAAGCCTGATACTTTTAATCCTCCACCAAATGATAATTTTGAAAGGGTTTCAAGAAGTATTGAAGTTTTATATTCAGGAGCTAAAGTTTTAGGTACAGACACAATGTTAAAATGGCAGTTAGCAGAAAATATGTCACGTCCGTTTTCTGATACTACTAAAGTTGAAATGAGCTATGCTATTTGCGCTCCTAAAATGTACAAAGGCAAAATAGAATCAATCGTGAGCAGAATAACCGGTTTTGCTGATATGATACAATTAACGCATTTAAAGCTGCAACAGGTAATGTCTAAATTAGTACCGGACGGTGTATTTTTAGATATGGACGGCTTAGCTGAAGTGGATCTTGGTAATGGTACAAATTATAATCCAGCGGAAGCATTGAATATGTATTTCCAAACTGGTTCTATTGTAGGTAGATCATTAACTCAGGATGGTGAGCTAAACAGGGGCAAAGTACCTGTACAAGAATTAACAACATCTAGTGGTGGCGCAAAAATACAAAGCTTAATAGCTACATACCAATATTATTTGCAAATGATCCGTGATGTTACGGGATTAAATGAAGCAAGAGATGGAAGCTTACCTAATAAAGACGCTTTAGTTGGGTTGCAAAAAATGGCCGCTAATGCTTCTAATGTTGCTACAAAACACATACTAGATGCTAGTTTGTTTATAGCGTTAAGATGTTGTGAAAATATTTCATTAAAAATGGCTGATGTGTTAAGCTATCCGCTTACTGCAGAAAGTTTAAAAAATAGTATATCAAATTCAAATGTAGCAATACTAAATGAATTAAGTATGCTTAATTTGCATGATTTTGGTATATACTTAGAGCTAGAGCCTGATGATGAAGATAAAGCGCAGTTAGAGCAAAATATACAAATTGCTTTAAAATCTGGGGGTATAGCATTAAGTGATGCAATTGACATACGCCAAATAAAAAATATTAAGCTTGCTAATCAATTGCTAAAAATTAAGCAAACAGAAAAACAAAAGCAAGACCAAGCTGCAAAGCAAGCTAATATACAAGCTCAAGCGGCCGCCAACCAACAAACCGCAGAAAAAGCTGCGTTGTTTGAAGTGCAAAAAACTCAAGCCGTTACAGAAAGTAAAATTCAAATTGAGCAAGCGAAAATTCAATTTGAAATACAGAAAATGGAGCAAGAGGCTAATTTGAAAAAATTATTAATGGCCGAAGAGTTTAATTACAATATGCAATTAGCCGATGTTCAACAATCAGCTAAAACGCGAAAAGAAAAAGAAATAGAAGATAGAAAAGATAAAAGAACTCAAATGCAGGCTACTCAGCAAAGTAAAATGATTGAGCAGCGTAAAAATAATACGCCCCCAGTTAATTTTGAATCTGCTGGGTTTGATACCATGAGCGGCTTTGGATTTGAGCAATTTGATCCTAAATAAAATTACTATTTAATTATTTAATTATATTATATTATGTCAGAAACAGTAAAACAAGAAGGCGATTTTAAATTAAAATCTAAACCTAAAAAATTAGTGCCAACGAATGATGAACCCATTAAAGTTAATTTAGCTGAACCAAAAGCGGCTGAAGAAACGGAAGGTGATATCGCAAAGGTGGTAATTAAAAACGAAGACAAAGATGCCGTTCAAGAACAAGGCTCAGAGGACAGCGTGTTACGCTCAAGCGAGCCGGATGAAAAAACAGGGCAAGAAACCAACGTGGAATTGCCAACAGTGGGACAAGGAGACGAAGGGCCCGTTGAAAATGTTATTCAAGAAATAACAGAAGAAAAAGTTGAAAAAATAGAGCAAGAGGTAAAAGAGGCTGTACAAAATAAAGAAGTATTAGGCAAACCTTTACCGGAAAATATTGAAAAGCTAGTTTCATTTATGGAAGAAACAGGTGGCACAATAGAAGATTACGCTCGATTAAATATTGATTATTCAAATGTAGATAACAATACATTGCTTAAGGAGTATTATAGTAAAACAAAACCTCATTTAGATTCAGAAGATATTTCAATATTAATGGAAGATTTCTCCTATGATGAAGAACTAGATGAGCCAAAAGAAATACGCAAAAAGAAAATTGCGTTTAAAGAAGAAGTTGCAAAAGCCAAAAACTTTTTAGAGGAAACTAAGAAAAAATATTACGACGAAATCAAGTTGAGACCCGGCGTAACTCAGGACCAACAAAAAGCTATGGACTTTTTCAATCGATATAATGAAGGTCAGAAAAAGGCTGCTGAAAATTATGAAAGTTTTAAACAAAAAACTGAAAATTTATTTTCTGAAGAATTCGAAGGTTTTGAATTTAATTTAGGAGAAAAGAAATTTAGGTATAATGTTTCAAACCCAAAAGAGGTGGCTTCAATTCAATCGGATATTAACAACATCGTAGGGAAGTTCCTTGCGGAAGATGGTAGTGTTGTAGACGAGAAGGGTTATCATAAGGCCATGTTTGCAGCTTACAATGCTGATAAAATAGCAAGTCATTTTTACGAACAAGGTAAAGCTGACGCTGTTAAAGAGGTTGTAAGTAAATCTAAAAATCCAAGTATAGATACTGCCAGAGAGGCACCAAAAGATGTATTTATAGGAGGGTTAAAAGTTAGAGCAATAAGTGGTACTGATTCTTCTAAACTAAAAATTAAAACAAAACGATTTAACTAAAAAAAATTAAAATTATGGCTATATCACCAGAATTTGGTTCAATTAAACCATCTCAAGCCCAACAAACACTTAGTGACAATTATTTGTCATTCGACGGCGCTGCCGGAGGAAACTTTGCGCAACAGTATTTACCTGAGATTTACGAACAAGAAGTAGAGCGTTACGGAAACCGTACGTTATCTGGATTCTTACGTATGGTAGGTGCTGAAATGCCAATGACATCTGATCAGGTTATCTGGTCTGAACAAAATAGACTACACGTTGCATATGATGATGTTACTGTCACAAATGGAACAACTTTAACAATTAATAATATTTCTGCGGTTGCAGGACCTAACTTTGTACAAAACTTAGTTTCAAAAAACCAAACTTTAGTTGTAATTAATCCAGCTACTGGAAAAGAAGCTAAATGTATTGTTACAGTTACTCCTGCTTCAACAGCCACAGCTACAATTGCTGTTGCAACTTATGGATCTGCTGATTTAGTAACTGCAAATGGTGCAGATAACCCTGCTCCTTTTGCTACAAATGACGCAGTAAAAATCTTCGTATACGGTTCTGAATATCAAAAAGGATCAACTTTAGTTGGAGATGCCTATGTAAGCATTGAACCAACTTTTACTCAATTTTCTAATTCACCAATCATCATTAGAAACCAGTATCAAGTATCTGGATCTGATATGGCTCAGATTGGATGGGTAGAAGTTGCTACTGAAGACGGAACATCTGGATACTTATGGTATTTAAAAGCTGAATCTGAAACTCGTTTACGTTTTGCAGATTACTTAGAAATGTCTGTAGTAGAAGGTAAAAAAGTTGTTACTGGTGACGGTGTTGCAGGATATAACACTAAATTATCAGGAACTCAAGGTCTTTTTGACGCAATTGAAGACAGAGGTAATATCCAAACTGGATTTACAGCTGCTAATGGTCTTACTGAATTTGATGCTATTTTGAAAAATCTTGATACTCAAGGGGCTATTGAAGAAAACATGCTTTTCTTAAATCGCCAAACTGCATTAGATTTTGATGACATGCTAGCTGCTTTGTCTCAAGGGCAATCAGGAGGTACTGCTTATGGTCTATTTGAGAACTCAGAGCAAATGGCTTTGAATCTTGGATTTAGCGGTTTCCGTAGAGGATCTTACGATTTTTACAAAACTGACTGGAAATACTTAAACGACGCTTCTACTCGTGGTGCACTTGATTACACTGTACAAGGAATTGAAGGTGTATTAGTACCAGCTGGAACTTCAACTGTTTACGATCAAATCTTAGGAACTAATATCCGTCGTCCATTCTTGCACGTGCGATATAGAGCTTCTCAAGCTGATGACCGTAGAATGAAGTCTTGGTTGACTGGTTCAGCAGGAGGCGCTTTCACATCTGATCTTGATGCAATGCAAGTTAACTTCTTGTCTGAAAGATGTTTATGTGTACAGGCTGCTAATAACTTTGTAATTTTCAAAGGAGCTTAATCATACTTTTAAATCTTAGGGTCACTTATCGTGGCCCTAGGGTTTTATTATTAACTATTTAATTTTATTATATTATGGCTAAAGAAGTCAAAGCAGAAGAAACTGTTGAGGTTGCACCTCAGCCTGTTGTTAAACAAAATAAAAAAGTTGAACAACCTAAAAAACCAGAATGGGAAATTAAAGATAGAACTTATTATATATTAGGTAAAAATCCATTAACCCATACAATACATTCAAAGCATACATCTAAGCATCCTTTACTTTATTTTGATGCAAAAAAAGGTGTACAAAGAGAACTTAGGTATGCAACAAATCAAACATCTCCATTTGTAGACGAGCAAAAGGGAGAAGTTACTCTTGGACACATCATATTTAAAAATGGTGATTTATTTGTTCCAAAAGAAAAACAAAATTTACAAAAATTACTTTCTCTATATCATCCACTTAAGGATAAACTATATTCAGAATTTAGCCCAGTTGAGGTTGCTGAAGATGATTTAGAAATTTTAGATGTTCAAATTGATGCTTTAAACATTGCAAGAGACATGGACATTGACCAAGCTGAAGCAATTTTAAGAACAGAGATGGGATCTAAAGTTTCAAAAATGAGTTCTAAAGAATTAAAAAGAGATTTACTTCTTTTTGCTAGACAAAAACCATATTTATTTCTTGAACTTGCAAATGATGAAAATGTGCAGTTAAGAAATGTAGCAATTATTGCTGCTGAAAATGGTATAATTTCTTTATCTCAAGACCAAAGAACATTTACATGGGCATCTAACGGCGCTAAGCTAATGACCGTTCCATTTGATGAAAATCCATATTCAGCTATGGCTGCGTTCTTTAAAACCGATGAGGGCGTACAAGTTTTTAAATCTATAGAGAAAAAACTAAAATAATGCGTAATAATAATATGTTAGGGTGTTGCTTACCGCAATGCCCTGGTGTATTATAATAAAAATATAAGATGGCGGTAAACGTAAATTCAGTATATCAAACAGTTTTATACTTACTTAACAAAGAACAAAGAGGGTATATAACTCCAGAAGAGTTTAATAAACTTGCAACACAAGTACAACTTGAAATATTCGAAGATTATTTTTCAGACGCCAATCAATTAGTGCGCAAAGACCAACTTAATGCACAAAATGATTCAGAATTTTTTAATCCTGTTAAAGATATAGAATATAAGCTGTATCCATTTCAAAAAGAAGCTTTGTTTTCATATGACAATACTAATGACATATGGACAACAACAGAAAATGTTTATAAAGTTGGTGATGTAATAGCTAATTACACAGTAGATCAAAACCCTGCTGTAAACTCAGTGGCAGAATTAACTACAATAAAAGAATATAACTTAATAACAAGATCAAAATTAACTGCTCCTACAAAAAGCTATCCGCTTTTTTACATTTCAAATCAAACAAATTCTACGACTTTAGATAAGACATCTTCTTTAAAAGTTTTTCCTAAGCCAGACTCTTTATTGTGTAACATTTTAACAACACCTTCTAATGTTTATTGGGGTTATACAATTGGGTCAGTTGGGCAATTTTCTTATAATAATAGCTTATATAGCTCTTCAAACCCTAACGGTAGTATAAATTTTGAATTAGATATTTCCGAGCAAACTAATATTATACTTAATATTCTTAAATATTGTGGTATGGTAATTAGCGATGGTAATATTATACAAGCCGCTATGAATGAAATACAACAGAATAAAGTAAATTTAAAAAGCTAATAAATGTCTTTAATAACACAAACTAATCAGCAATATTACCAGGGTGCACAGCAATTTGTATCAACAACAAACGCGCAAAATGAGACATTTCCAACTACATTTGATACTCCTTTAGTTTTTAAAGATTGGGACCCAAACAATACAGATTACGCTTTAAACAATTTTAAAATATATACAAGCCCTACTGGATTACCCGGAAGTTGGGACGAATATGTTTCCCAATATGATGTTGAAAATAATGTTATTACCATAAGTGCTGCTTTGCCTACCAATACTTTTGTAGTTGTACAACTTAAAACATTAACCGGCGGTAACTACGGAGATACCAACTCTGAAAAAGCATTTGGTGAAACCGTAGAAGAAGGATATGGTGATTATGAATATATAAAATTAGGTGACGCTATAGACAACTTTATGGTTGGCTATGTAGGCGATGGTAAAATTATACAAAAAGCTAAAAAATCTGATGTTGTATTTTTTGCTAAAAGAAATCTACAAGAGTTTAGTTATGATACTTTAAAAAGTATAAAATCAGCGGAGTTAACAATACCACCAAATTTAAGCGTAATTATACCGCAAGATTATGTTAATTATGTAAAAGTATCATGGATAGATAAACAAGGCGTAAAAAGGCCTATATATCCGGCTAATAACTTAACAATTAACCCAACGGAAACTCCATTACAAGATAATAACGGGGTGCCTATGCAGGATAATTTTGGGGAAAACGCGGAGAGTACATCGATAACAAAAGAAAGATGGAGTGAAAACAATACAGATATATTAAACTCAGAATGGGCGGCTGATTGGGCTGAATGGGGTTATACTGCATACGGCTTTGGTCCTTACGGCTCATGGGGTACAGGTGAATTATATGGAATGGACCCTCAGTTTTCGCAAGTTAATGGATGGTTTAGTTTAGACCATAGAGATGGCAAAATGACATTTTCAAGTAATTTAGCAAACAAAATAATAGTCCTAGAATACATTTCTGATGGCCTTGCTTATGACTTAGACACAAAAGTACCAAAGCTAGCTGAGGATGCTTTATATTCAGCTATAATGTACTCTATTGTGTCCACAAGAGCTAATCAACCGGAATATATTGTACAAAGACTAAGAAGAGAGCGTAGCGCAAAATTAAGAAATGCAAAAATTAGATTATCTAACATAAAACTTGATGAAATAGTGCAAGTAATGAGAGGTAAATCTAAATGGATAAAAAGTTAATATATGGCTAAAATAACCAATGCTTTTATAAAGTCCAAAATGAATAAGGACTTAGATGCTCGCCTATTACCGCAAGGAGAATATAGAGACGCTCAGAATATACAAATTAGCCAATCCGAAAACTCAGATGTTGGTAGTGTGCAAAATGTGCTTGGTAATGTTCAAGTTTTTAGTTTTGAAGGTCAGCTAGGTGTATCTGGGTTAGTATCTATAGGAATACTTGCTGATCAAGACAAAAGTGATATATATTTATTTTTAACAAATGACACCGATCATTTTATAATAAAATATAATAATCAAAGCAGTGCTTTAAACATATTAACACAAGGATCCTATCTTAATTTTAATAAAAACACAAGAGTTAACGGCATAACATTAATAGAAGATTTGCTTTTTTGGACCGATAATAATAATCAGCCAAGAAAACTAAATGTACAAACAGCCGTAGGAAATCCTAATTATTACACAAATGAACAGCATATATCTGTAGCTAAATTTGCACCCTATAAAGCTCCCAGGCTTGTAGACCTATCTTCAACGGCAGATATAAAACCTTCCACAATGTCTAATGCCGCGGATTTACCCACTGTATTAATAGGTACATTGCAATGGACAACAGTTAATTTAAATGTTGATAAATTAAACGACGGAACCGCTATTGTAGAAGCTACTGATTTAAGCGAGTGGCAGAATTTTGATGCAAACAACCAACCAGCTTGGTGCTACTACGATTTTAACCCTGCTAATGGGGAGGTTTACGGTAAGCTTTATAATAAACACGCTGCTGAGCACCCTAAAATTGCTCCTAATGGATATAGGGTTGCTAAAAAAAATGATTGGACAACATTAATTAACGGAGTTGGTGGCGTAGCAAACGCTAATAGAATTAAAAACACTAATTCTAGTCCAATTGTGGATCAACAAGGAAATAACAATTGGCCTGCTTTTTATGTAGCCGGTACTTGGGCTGCTGGTCAGCAAGGCGACTTTGATACAAACGTATTTTTTAATTCTAGACCGGGAGGTTATGCTGATGGCATAGGAGGCCCTGGGCTTACCGGGTTTTTAAAAATAGGAGGAAGCGGAGCGCCATTGTCTTCAAACCCTGACGAAGCGGTTAAATACTGGGCAATTCAAGTTGGTAACCCCGCGGAAGAAGTTTTAGTGTCAGGCACAAATAATAATATTGTTAAACAAGCAATACCAGCTACAGGTACTCCTGGATATTACATAAGATGTATAAGAGATGACAACTATGAGGGGTGGAATGGAGATCCCGCGTATATGCAAGATAAATTTTTAACTTTTAGTTACAGATTTAAATTTGATGATAACGAATATTCTTTAATTGCCCCATTTACACAAGCAGCATTTGTGCCTAATCAAAATGGTTATTTTTACGATGGAGATGAAGATGCAACATTTAGATCTACAATTGTAGAATTTATGCAAAACAATATTAATAATCTTGTTTTAAATATTGAATTACCATCAGGCAGCCCGTATAAAGATTATAAAATAACCGAAATAGATATAATAGTAAAAGAATCAGACGGTGTAGTTTATAAAGTTGTAGAAAGTATACCAGTTGATGATTCTTTTGATGTATTATATACAGACAGAATAACTACAACAACCGCAATTGGCACATATACGGCTACCAAAATTGTTACTACAGATTTATTAAATGGTATAATTCCAGGCTATTATTTAGAAGAAATAAACGGAGTGGCTCTTCCTGCGCCTGTTTTAGTGGTAGCGGTTGAATACAATCCAACAACAACACCTCCTCAGTATGAAATTACAATGGAAGGAGCTGTAACATATTCTGACGGTGATACTTTTTCTTGGGATTATTCACCTACCCCAGTTTATCAATACGAATATGAATCTACTAAACCTTATAAAACTTTGCCCGAAAGAGAGGTGGTTAGAGTTTATGATGAAGTGCCAATCAGAGCAAAAGCTCAAGAAACGGCCGGCAATAGAATAATGTATGCAAATTTTGTTGCAAATCATGCTAGTCTAAATAGTTTAGATTATGAAATTTCTGCTGATGAAAAAAATTTACAAGAAACAACAGAATATCCAAATCACAATATAAAACAAAATAGGAATTACAAGGTAGGAATAGTTTTAGCTGATAAATGGGGCAGACAGTCAGATGTTATATTGTCTAAATATGATAATCTTTTAAATGAATTTGGTGAATTCCAAAAAGGGTCAAATTTATTTCACAATTTTAAATCTCCAAATTTTTTACCTCTTCTAAACGCTTGGGATGGCGACCAGCTGAAAATAAAAATGAATGATATTATACCTGAAGAGCAAAACTTTTCAGGAATTGCAGGCTACCCAGGCACTTATGCAATAGGAAAGTATTGGTTAACAGAATTTCCTGATATAATTAATTTTCAACCTCCTGAAAAATATTTTAGATTTGACAGCATAAATGCTAATGGCACTTATGTATACAAGCTAGACAAGCTTTTTGATAATTGGGCTACTACGTATTCTGAGTATTTTAATTCTAGTAAATATTTAAGAGGATATTACAATGATTATATAGGAATTGTATCAGCAACTATAGACGGAGCGGGTGTTGTTACGTTAACTACATTAGAAAAAATTTCTAACGAGTATTTATTTGAATACACTAGCACTGATATTGATGTATCCGGAAGTAAAGGAAATGCAGTTTATGACATAAACGAGCTAGGATATTATTCTTATAGAATAGTTGTTCAACAAAAACAGCAAGATTACTATAATGTTTATTTGCCAGGCATTGTAAATGGCTATCCAATAAATGACTTTAATGACGAAAGAAATCAGACGGCTCACATAGTATTAATTAATGATAATATAAATAAAATACCTAGAGATTTAAAAGAAGTTGGGCCTGTTCAAACAGAGTTTAATAGTAGCGTTAAACTATATGGTAGAGTAACAAATTTAACCGGAACTCAGTCTACTTCAATAATAAATCAACAATATTTTCCAGCTCCAATTCCTGATACAGTAACCTTAATAGGTTCTCAAAGGGAGCTTTTTGGGCCTGCTGATTATACAACAACTGACTCTGGGTTTTTAAATGGATTATGTTTATATCCCGGTTTTGCAGTTCAATATAACGAAGAAAGTCTTGATCCCAGTGGTAATGTTTCTGGATCTTTAAGAAAATATACAAATATAAATCCTTTAGTAGCTAGAATAAATACTATTAACCCTATAGGGGAAACAGAAAATGAATTTACAACAAATGCAAATAGAACATATCCTAACTCTATGTATTTGGCTGTTTATGAAACTGCACCTACAGAATCAGTATTAGATATATATTGGGAAACATCCACGTCAGGTTTAATTTCTGATTTAAACAATGCCGTATTAAGCTCATCAACATCTGAGCTGCCTACAGGATTATCTACTTTTACCTTTGCTATTGAAGAAGACGATGCCGCAGGAACTCCCGTTACCTCTGCATTTTTTCCAACAAATTCAAATGGCGACATTGCTAATACAACAGGAGAATTAATACAGGTTTTTTCTAAAGATATATATGGAAATTTAAACTATTCAGTTAATAGAGCTACAGTACCCGGGGGTACAAATGAATTTTCTTTAATTCAACAGAGTAATGGCTCCTATAAAATACAAGTAAATATTCCTCAAGCTTATTTAGAAAATTCTGAATTATTAGACTATTATTTATTTGTAATGGAATTTACATCTGAGACCGGTGAATCAGTAACTTTAAACGCGGAATCTACTCTTGTAAATAAACCACCAGGGTTTTTACCTAATATACATAGTTCGCAAACTGACCCCACTGAGTTGTTCATATTGACGGATGTAAGCGCAGAAGAAATTTTTATTATGGGAAATACTGCGCAAGGTGCTGTTACGAACAATAGATTGGTAGCTACTAACGGAAGTGTTAATAACGAAAAAAGACATATAGGGAATACTGTAGAAATTATAGCCGGGACTAAAGTATTCAACAGTGTAGCCACAGAACTAATACTTAATGATCCAACTCAAGATGATGAGTTTTATATTCCTTTTACATATTCTACGGCTTACACAACACAAAATTTAAATGGTGCACCCACATATCCTATAATGAGAAGATCAGAATACGGGCCAATGACTGCGGGCGCATTTTATGAATTAACTATACAAGTTACGGATCCTGGAGGGCTTTCTAATACTTGTAAAGTACAATGGGTAGCAGGGTTAAAAAGATATGACGGATTTGTTACTTGGTCTCCCTATGTTAATCAAAGTTCTTGGTCTGGTAATGATGTTCCTAATGACCTTCCATATCTGCAAAAATTAAATAATCGGGTTGTAGGGGGTTATGATCAAAACACTGTTGCTTTTGATGGAAATTTTTGGAGCTTGACCGCGCCAGGGGTGTCAAACCCTGGGCATTTTCAAGGCGCTATAAAAAGAGGACTTGTTTGCAACTGGACAGATCAAATTAAAGTAGTAGCAGCAATAGCATATAAAGGGTCTCACACTGGTGCGGATCCTGGGACCAAAATAGAAGGAAGAGCAGCGGCTACAGACGGTAATATTCCTCCCAGTAATACATTTTTTGACTCCGCATTAGCGGCAGGAGGTCAAACATATAGAGTGTTGGGTACTTTAGAGCCTTTTAATCCAACTTCGGAAGAGTTAGCAGAAGGTGTTGTACCTGGAATGGTTGGAACAACAACATCTGGGCAATCTTATGATTATGAAGGATGTATTCTGCCTAATGTTCAAATTGAAATAACGGAAAACACACTTACAGGAGGAGCTGGAGAAAGCGGAGAAGTAATATTTATGGCGCATGCGCAAAACAGCGCGGCTAATTTGCCTATAGCCCCTACCGCTGCGAACGAATTAAAGTACGCGGCTTACACTGTACCACCATTTATAAATGGACAAGATGGTGCGGATTTCCCGTATTATCCTCAGTAATTAATTAATTTTATAAGTAATAATTAAATATGGCAACTACATTAGGTATACAATACTATAATTCCTTTTGGCTCAAAAAGAAAGATTTTAGCGATCCCACAAATTTTGCTAAAAGTTGGTATATTGAAGAGTCTAGAATTAAGGGAGGATTTAACAATGTAGGTGTTGGTAATGGTTCTAGAGCGTATACAACTTTAAAAGACAACTCGCAAAGATTTTTACCAAGCTCTATAATATATTCCGGGATTTACAATTCAAGAACTACAATAAATCAAACTAATGTATTTTCTGTAGCGGAAGATATAACAAAAGCTGTTGATCCTGAATATGGAAGCATTCAAAAACTATATGCAGAAGATACAAATTTAACAATATTTCAAGAAAGTAAAATACATAGAGCGTTAATAGATAAAGATGCGGTTTATACTGCTGAAGGAAGCGCTATGACCACTACTAGTAATGTTGTAATTGGACAAATTCAAGCTTATGCTGGCGAATATGGCATATCACAAAATCCAGAAAGCTTTGCTGTATATGGCTATAGAAAATATTTTGCTGACAAAGATAGATCTGCTATATTAAGATTGTCACAAGACGGTATTACAGAAATATCATCATATGGTATGAAGGATTGGTTTAGAGATGCTTTAGGTCAAAATACATTAAATAATCTTATTGTTGGTGGTTGGGATATACATAATAAAAACTATACTTTATCAATACAGAATTTAACAAATAATTACACATTAGTTTACGACGAATCAGTGCAGGGTTGGGTTAGCTTTCATAGCTATGTACCTGAATTTATTTTTAGTTTAAAAAATAGATTCTTTTCAACAGGAGGTAGTGGTACAAATGCTGGATTATGGCAACATTATGCAGACTCTACATCAAGAGGAAGCTATTATGGAGAATCCATTCAAAGGTCATCAATTACTTTTATATTTAATCCTGTACCATCAGCTCAGAAAACTTTTAAAACAATTGCGTACGAAGGATCTAATGGGTGGGAGATGTTAAACGCATTTAGTGGTAGTCAGGGAGCTCAAGCAATTATTCCAGGGCAATCAAATATTTCAACATTTGCAGACAGGTCTAATAAAATTAGAAGTTATTTAGAAGGTTCTTATGATTCAGCTACACCGCCTAATACTGGTTCAGCGGCATCGCAGTATCCAATATATCATTCAGGCTTTGATATTAAAGAAAATAAATATGTGGGTGCTTTACAGAAAAGCTCTAAAACATCGGTAATGCCGGGACAGGTGTTATTTAATTTAAATCCGGCGTTTGCGCAGCCAACATTAGGAATAAAAGGTTATTTTATGACTGTAACCATGAGCACTGATAACTCAACTGATGTAGGAGGTGGTAAAGAATTATTTGCTGTATCCTCAGAATATAACCCACTTAATGGATATTAATGGAATCAAATTTAATTAAATTAGAAAAAGAATTTACTTTACAATTAGAAAAACTACAAGAATATATTATATCATTAAATTCTGATCAAATTTTAGTTGGTAAAGAAAGCGAAAAAATTGCGCCAATAAAGCATACTTTTTCCGAGGGCATTTTAACAAGAGAAATGCATGCTCAAAAAGGCAATGTTTTAATTGGTAAAATACATAAGTACGACCATGCGTGGTTTTTAATGAAAGGAAAACTATTAATGGGAACTCCAGAAGGCAATAAAGAAATTAAAGCTCCAGCATGGGGCACATCACCTGCTGGAACAAAAAGAATTGCATATGTTATGGAAGACAGCGTTTTTATAAATGTTTTTCCAGATTTAAATAATACAAAAGATATTGAGCAAATTGTTAATAATGTTACTTTTGATAAATATGAAAGTTTTGAAAAATTTGCATTAAAACAAAATGAAATTAAAAAAATAGATAAAAAATGAGTGTAATAGGTGTTGCCGTAATTGGTACTGTTGGTTCTTCTGTGTATGGAGCATATTCAGCTAACCAACAAGCTAAAGATGCTAAAGGCCAGATGAACAACGCAAATCGGGCTATTGCTGAGCTAGAGGCTAATAGACAAGATATTATAGATCCTTATGCAGGATTTCAAAACGTTAGTAACATTGCTCAAGATCTAAGCGATATGATGAGTAATGCTTATGCAAATCTTGGAGTCTCAACAAAAGCCGCAGAAATTCAAATGGAAGAAACTGATATAGCGCTAGCTAATACATTAGATACTTTAAGAGCTAGCGGATCAAGTGCTGGAGGCGCTACAGCTTTAGCTCAAGCAGCGGCAAGATCTAAAAAAGGTGTTTCTGCTACTATTGAAAAACAAGAAGCTGATAATGAAAAATTAAGAGCACAAGGTGAAATGCAATTACAAGACAGAAGAATTGCTGAACAACAAAGGTTGCAAGGTATACAGATGTCAGAAGAAATTAGGATGCAGGACGCCGAAGCTCAAGGTAAGGTATTTGAATTTAATGCACAAGAACAAAGAGACGTAATGAAACTTAATAGACTTTCAGGTTTATCACAGCAATATCAAGCGCAACAAGCGGCCGCGTTAGGAGCAAGATCTTCTGCCATAGCTGGTGGCATATCAGGTTTAACATCTATAGCAACTTCAGGGATGGGTGGCCAACCTTGGTTTACAACAACATAATAAATATGGGAGCATACGATAATCCACAAATAATAATAGACCGTTCAGCCGAGGTTTGGGGTAAACTAGCGTCAGACATTGGCGAAAAATTTAGCCAATATGCTAAATACAAAGCAGAAAAAGAAGAAAAAGACAAGCTTAGAAGAGAACGCGATGCTCAACTTGAAGTCGAGGTAAATTTAGCTACTTTACAATCTCAAAAAGAAGGTTTTAAAAAGGTTACACCTTTATTAAAGCAAGGCGACGTTAATGACGAATTAATGGCGGCAAGTGAGCGTATGAAAAATGCGCAACTACAATTACGTACAAATGCTGTAAATTTAACGCCTGAAGAAAAAAAACAATATTATGCAGATATAGATAATTTTGATTCCGAGGTTAATAAGTACTCATCTATAGGGGAATATGTGCAAGGTGTAATTACTTATATAGACACAGATACTAACGGAACGTTTGGTAGCGACTGGACTTTTACATCGGCTTCACCAGATAAGGCCGGAGAAGACTATATATGGTGGACCGCTATGTCTGGCACAAATAATAAGTATACCCGTGAAACAAAAAAAGATAAAAACGGTAATATACAAATTAACTTTAAAGATGAAAGTGGTACAGTTGTAGCTAGCAAAAGTGTTAATGAGTTATACTCTATGGCTACAAATAAAACTAGAGCCACTGCAAAGATACCAAAACAAAATGTGCTTGCTTCAAACATGTTAAATGACATCAATATAACGGTTGATGGAGTATTTAATACTTCTCTGCTTGATGCTTCATTGCAAACTAGAACTAAAATGGCTGATGGTAAGCGAACTTTTGAAACCCAGTATTTATCAAAAGAAGCACAAGCTAAAATTAACGCTAAAATTGAAGCTCAAGCTGCTGCAGATTTAAGCGGTACGCCTGATGAAATTCAACATAATTTAAAAACATTATGGAACTATACATTTAAAAACGGGTCAACTCAACCTTTTAATGAATGGTACGCGGACAAAAGCATTGACCACAAAGCAGAACTTGTTAGAGAATACAAAGAGGCGGCTGCTGGTGTTATGAAATTAGCTATTGATGAAAATGGTAATTTTTATAAATCTGGAGGCGTTAGAGATATACCTAAGCCATCTTCCAAGTCTAATCAAAATGTATTACCTAACGAAATAACATCTTTAAAAAGAGAGTTTGGATATGGACAGGCTACAGCAGAAAACATTGTGCAGGGAACCGTTCCTTATAATGACACTATAGCTGAAATGGAGGGTATATCCACCGCAGAAGATTTATTAAGTTTATTAAATTCTAAAGATACTAAAAATAGTTACGTTAATGGTAAAGATCTTTTAATATTAGCAGGAGAATTAAGCGAAGGCGACACAATGGAAGCAGCACAAAAAGTGGCTAATGAAAAGAAAATAGACCTTAACGCTGTTTATAATACCAAAAACCCGCGTAAGCCTTATACAATAAATGATTTTGGACTTATTCAATCATTGCTATTTGATTTAAATGGAGGTACACCTGCACAATTAAAAGCAATAAAAGGTCATCAAAATACTGTAAAGCAGCGTGAAGAAAGAAAAAAGCAAGATTGGATAGATAATTACAAAGCTAATAACCCAGACGTAACAGATACAGATGCTTTAATAGCGTATAAACTAGAAATGGCTAATAAATAAATTAAATTTTATGGAGTTAGAAGAGTACATTGACAGCCTTGTGGCTCAAGGTTTGTCTCAAGAAGAAATAAAAAAATTAGTAGACGAGTTTATTGCTAATGGTAATCAAGTTCCTGAAGCTAATATAGAATTTAAACAAGCGGTAGGGCAAAAGCCTTTAGAAATAGCAAAGATAAATGTCGGTGTGCCGGGTGCAGTTGCATCGACGGAAATACTAGCACCAAAGTCGGAATCATTATTGGAAGATGGTTTTGTGGAATCAGTATTGGCTCCAGATACACCGGAAAATAATTTAGAAAGACGAGCACAAGGATTTATACCCCCTAATCATTACTTAATTAAGCAAGGAGACAAAACCCATTTAGATTTTTACGAAGGCATTGATTTTATGGGGCAAACCCCAGAGGATTTTAAGCAAATGGAAATAAAGCCATGGGATAATTTTTCATTAGAAGATAAAACTAAAGCTAAATTAAAATATAAAGATTTAGATATTGAATTTCCTTATTATTATTTTGGTGACGACAATAGTTCTTTTGTAGAAAATAATTATGGTACAGAAGAATTAAAAGCGCTTAATATAGATATAAAAGATTTTGATGGGTTTTTAAAAGAAAGAGGTCTTTCTGACGACTTTATTAAAAAACAAAACACTGGTTTTTATAAAGCTGAAGTTAGTGATAATCCTTTTAATTTAGACTCATCTGTACAAGCTGAAAACCAAAATAAGCTAGACATTGCAAAAGAGAGACAGCTTAGAAAAATGCTTAATCTTTATGTTGAAGACAGAAACAAAAGATCTAGAGAAAAACAGGCTGCTGAATATATTTTTTCTAACCCTGAAAATTTAGAAGAACAAGAGCTTATAAAAGCCGCAAAGAAAATAGAAAATGGCCAGCAGGGCTTATTAGACCCTTCATCTTTCAGCGCTTATTATGAATATCAATTTCCAACATCTACAGCAAAAGATAGAGAATATTTAGCTGCTAAAATTGACGAAGTATCCAGGCTTGAAAGCCAAGGCAAAGTTAAAGCAGGCTTAATGGGGCTTTTAGATTTTGGATCAAATTTTGTAAGTGGGTTTCAAAATGAAGTGGCAGGTACGGTTGCTACTATAAGTGATGTATTAGGATTTGAAAATGCTGCAGATGAAATACGTGTGCAGGAAGAAGAAGAAATGTTAGCGGACCCTAGTATGTCTTATGCTCGCGTTCAAGGTAAAAAAGTAACTATTGACGATATTGAATACATTAAGAATGAAGACGACGGTCAAATATATAATACCACTGTAGGCTATAATATAGGGTATACAACGTCTCCAATTGAATACAAAAGAATTAGCGATGCTTTAGATAAAAGCGAAGAAGAGGGATCGGATTGGGATGCTAGAGGAATGGCTATTCAGGCTGGGCAAGTTACAGGCGGTATTACCTTTCAGGTTATTGGAACGAAAGGGTTAGGTGGCATTACCAGCGCTGCAGCAACAAGAGCAGCAGCATATGCTAATGGATTCAAAACAGTTGCTGAATATAAAAAGGTTAGAGATTTAGCTCAAGCTATAGGTGGTGCTAAAGTTCCAAATTTTAGGGTTCCTATTAAAAAGTCTACTGTTGACTTAATTACATTTCAATCAATGTATGGAGCATCCTTGGGTTATGAAGAAACACTAAAGCAAGCTAGAGCTGCTGGATTAGGTGATGATAAATCCTATGAATTAGCAACTAGTGCTGCAGGGCAAATGTCTGTTTTATTTGCTTTAACCGCTAGATTAAACCCAAGAACAAAAGCAACTGAAGCTTTATTTGGGAAAACAGGTATTAGAAGCCAAATAACAAAAGCAATTAATTCTTACAAAACAGAAGGGCAAAAAGGGTTTTTAAATAGTCTTACTAATGGTATTAAAAACACAGTGGCTAACCTACCAAAAACAGCAACTGTATTTGCAGAAGAAGGTACTAAAGAAGTATTTCAAGAAAATGTTCAGCAGTTTGGTGAATATACAATTATAAATGAAAATATTAATCAAGAAGTTGGCTTTGATCTTTTAAAAGATACATATACAATTAATGATATTAAAGTTACAACTGCATTATCATTTTTAACAGCAGGAGGTCTTGCAAATGTTAGAACGCCTAATTTTAAGCCAGATCCATTAAACCAACTTAGAACATTTTATAGTATTGGTTCAGATTTAAATTTGTTAAAAACTAATTTAGATAAAATGGTTTTAAATGGCGATATTACGCAAGATGAATCTAAAAAGGTTTTTAGAGATGCTAAAGCTGTTTATACACAATTGGATAAGATGCCTTCTAATATTGATCCGTCAATTACATTAGAAGTTGCTAATGCTTTACAAAATATTCAAGACTTAGAAGTTGAAAAGAAAAATACAGATCCAGCATTTCACGGGCCTATAAACGAAAGACTGGAACAAGCTAGACAAGAGCTTGGAGATATTTATATAAACCAAGATGTTACAAAAGCTCAAAGAGCTATGAAAGCTTTAGGCTTAAAAGGCGAAACAAAAGCGGCAAACACCGATAATGAATTCCAAGGTTATTTAAGAACTTTGGTAGATTCCGATGGCAAACAAATATACACGGAGGAACAAATACAAGATATTAATAGAATTGGTGTTTTTGTAGACAATACAGGGGATATATTAATAAATAAGGCAGCGGCTAGAAGATTAGGCGTAACAGAAACAGGTAGACATGAGTTTTTACATAGGTTAATTTATACAACTGTAAAAGGAAAGCCAGAACTTATATCTAAAATAGGTAAAGATTTAGATGCATATGTTACTGAATTAATTGCAAAAGGCGATTTAAAAGGAGGCAAAAACTTTAAAGTAGATTTACAAGGCTATAAAGATAGAGCTTCTGCTAAAATTGATAGAATAAACGAACTAAGACAAAAAGCTAAACAATACTTGGATCAAGGCGCTTTAACGCAAGAAAAGTATGATGCTTACATGGAGGGCTACAATAAAACAGAACTTCAAATAGAAGCAAATACGTTTGAAGAAGTACTCACCTTGTTATCTGAAAGTATTGCTACAGGTGATTTAGTTTATGAAAAAGATCAAGATTTATTTGTTAAAATAACAGATTACATAAGAAATTTTTTACAATCAATTGGTGTTACCGATATAAATCTAAAAGATGGTAAAGCTACATTTAATTTTATAAGAGACTATAATAAAGCTTTTGATAAAACCGAATTTAATAAAGCATTTCAAAAATTAGCTGACACAGTTGCCGATCCTAATGTTGAAGATTCTATATTTATTAAAGAATCTACAAAAATTAATGAAGATCGTAATAAAAAAGTTGACGACTTTGTAGGTCCTAAAGATGCTGATGGTAATTATATTATGACAAAAAAAGAGTGGGATTCCGGAGGAATTGCCACTGCTTATATGGAAATTATTGGAGGTACGGCTTTAGACGGTTTGATTAGAAGAGGTATAGAAGGTAACTCTGTATACGGAAAACCTATTGAAACATTTTTAGAAGACGTTAAGCAAGGTTTAACTGGAACTTTAATGAGATTTAACCCTGAAGAAAACAATAGCTTAATGGGTTGGATTAATGGCCAAATGGCGGCCCGTAAAGGTGATGTGCTTAATAAATACAAAAAAGAACAACCGTTAGGAAGTAAGTCATTAGATGTTGAAGCCGGGGAGGTTGGTTCAGTAAGAGAAGCTGTTGCTGAAGAAACCGCTGAAGACTTTATAACTACAGAAGAAAGATTAGCAGAGCAAGAAGCCTCACTTAAAAGAGGACCCTCATTTTTAGAGGCATTACCTGTTGACCAAAAAACAGGGGAAAAATCTTTTAAAGATGAAATTAGAGAAGAGGTAGATAAAAGAATTAAAAGGAATATACAATTTTTTGATGCTGCTACATCTGCTAATAGAACTGTAAAGCCTTTTATTGCAGAAATTAAAAAAGATTTAAGTGATAATTTTTACAAGCAAACTAGAAAATGGTTTAATAATTACGAGGGTGGATATGAAGGTTTTTTAAGAGATTTTAGAGTAGATTTGCTAAATAACTACACAACAACATATTTATCTAAACATCCTATTTTTAGAAAAGGCATATTAAAAAGAATTAATGGTAAATGGACAGCGCCTAAAAAAGTTAGAAGTTCATACGGAGGGTTTAAGTATGACTGGGTAGACGACAATGGCAAAAAATTAAAGATAGACAGGGATGATGCAGCTGGAAGAGGTTTAACTTCTGGGCCTGAATTTATAAAAAGAAACCCCAACATTACTAAACTCATCGGGGAAAATGAATTTATTGATTACCATTTTGAAGATGGTGCTTTACGTAAAAAACGTAAACAAAATCCAGAAAAAGCTTTAGCTATTCAGCTTGCTAGCGAAATTGGATTAGAAATATTACAAAATGATTTATTAACAACTGATGAAAGCGGTAATATTATTGGCGGCCCATTAACAGAAGCTATTATTGACAGAGCGGGTTTATTAGAAATGGTTTTAGCAGATAACGCCATGATAACATTAGCGAGCGATATTGATAGAGGTAATGTTAAAGAGTCATTAAAAAAGAGTGTTGTTAAACCAATATATGAAAAAGGATTAGATATTTTAGCTCAGCAAGGAGAAACAGCTTTTAATGAATATATTGATGGCTTACCTGATCAAGAAGCGGCTCAATATGTTAAACGCTATTTTGATGACAAATATTGGCAAGTAGGTTTGTATCAAAGCGCTAAAGCTAAAAATAGAGGTTTAGCTTATGAAAAACTTGTAAAAAGAGTTTTAAGTTCAAGCGGAAACAGAGATATTAAAGTTGAATTAATTGGTAAAAACCCTAAAATGGGTGGTGATATTTTATTAAAATTTAAAAATACCAATATAGCCATAGAATTAAAACTTAATGAATTTGCTCAAATGGGTAGTTTTACTATAAAAAATGTAGACGGAAAACCTGTGTTTACTTTAAGGAACATGAGCCCCGAGTTAGAAAATTCAATAAAAGAAGCTTTAGAAAAAAGACAGCCAGCTTTAGATAGATATTTTGAAGAAGCTAAAAAATATGCAGAACAAAATGGTTATGCTATACTAATTGAAAATAACGAAATTCGCGCCCCAAAACCAGTATTTGAATACTTAAGAGCTGAAGGCTTTTTAGAAAAAACAAATGTAACAGTAAAAGCGGATCAAAGGATTATAAATGCATTATACCGAGCTAAAGAGGTTTATTACATGAATATCGGGGACAAAGGGCTATTTGCTCTTGGTAAAGATATATATAACTTAGGTGTACCTGTTCTTTATTCTGATGTTGATTTGGTTATAAGACTAACAAGAACTTACGATGCTAAATATGGAAGAATTGCTACAACTAGAGCCTTCCCTGTTCTTAATGGTAATTTAATAACACCATCTAAATCTTTAGATAATGCTTCTAGCGTAACAGAATTGCTAGATAACTTTCAAAATTCAATTAAAGAATCTACTAAAAAAGAAGAGCAAAAACCTGAACAAGAAAAAATAACTAGTGATATAAGTTCAGAGTTTAATAAAATGATGGAAGAAATATCCGGAATTCCTAAAGATGAAGTAATATCGCAAGCTAGGGGTAAGGTACTAGGTAAAAATAAAAGCGGAACTTGGTTTATACCATATAGTCATGAGGATTTTGTTGGACTTATGTACCCATTGCTAGCCAAAGGCAAAAAGGGTGAGCAGCAATATGAATATATTAAAAATAATATAATACAACCTTACGCTGAAGCTGAGTACAAAATAAATCAAGAAAGGCTTAGAACCGCCGCTGATTTTAAAGCACTTAAGGCGCAAATAGAAGAGCAATTAGGCAAATCAAAAAATACATTTACAAGATCGCCTTTAAGTAAACTTTTAAACAAAGAAGCTTGGTCCGGATTTAAAAATGAGGATGCGGTAAGAGTATTTTTATGGAATTTACAAGGAATGGATATTCCTGGATTAGATGCTAAAGATATAAAAAAGTTAGTTAGTATAGTTAATACTAATGCAGAGTTGCTTAAATACGCCTTTGGTATAAAAAGTTTAATGAAAGGTATGGAATACCCCGCCGCTAAAAAAGGTTGGGAGACAAGCAATATTTCTTATGACATCCAGCAAAATTTAGAAACAACACGAAGAAAAGAATTTTTAGCTAATTGGCAAGAAAATGTTGATCAAGCTTTTTCTAAAGAAAATATGGCAAAACTTGAAGCTATATTTGGCCCTAAATATGTTGAGGCTTTAAGAAATATATTAGAAAGAATGCGTACGGGCAAAAATAGGAAAGCAAATAATAGTAGATTAGAAAATGCCTTACTGGATTATTTTAATGGATCTGTGAGTGCTATTATGGCTTTAAACACAAAATCAGCAGTGTTACAGCAGCTTTCAAATATAAACTTTTTAAATTGGACAGATAATAACCCAATAGCGGCCGCGAAAGCTTTTGGCAATCAAAAACAATACTGGAGAGATGTTATTGATATTTTAAATTCAGACTATCTTGTTAATAGACGAGCTGGATTAAAAATAAATGTAACAGAATCAGAGCTTGCTGCAATGGCTAATTCTAAAAATAAGGTAAGAGCTTTTATTGGTTTGATTGGTGAAAAAGGTTTTATACTTACAAAGTACGGAGATAGTTTTGCAATTGCAACCGGAGGAGCAACTTTTTATAGAAATAGGTTTAATACTTATTTAAATCAAACAGATGCTGATGGTAATAAAATCTATACAGAAGAAGAAGCTAATAAAAAGGCTATGGTTGATTTTATCGAAATATCGGAAGATACTCAGCAATCATCTAGACCTGATAAAATTAGCATGCAACAAGCGGGTAACCTGGGTAGGTTAATATTAGCGTTTGCTAATACACCCTCTCAGTATGCGAGGCTTACTAAAAAAGCATTGTTAGATTTAAAAAACGGTAGAGGAAGTAAACGTGAGAATATAATGAAAATAACATATTATGGCTTTGTGCAAAATTTAATATTTTCATTTATGCAGCAAGGATTGTTTTCAATATTCTTTGGAGATGATGACGATGAAGAAATTAAAACAATTAAAGAAGCAGAAGAAAAGGCTCAAAGAAAACAAAAGCAAGCTTTTAAAGCGGCTAATGGTGCATTTGATGGATTTTTAAGAGGGCTTGGCGTTATGGGAGGTTTAGCAAGTACTTTAAAAAATATGGGTATTAAAGTGTACGAAAAGTCAAAAAGAAAAAGACCTGATTATGCAAGCACAGCTTATGAATTACTAAATATTTCTCCGCCTATTGATTCTAAGCTTTCAAAAATTAGAAGTGGGTTTGCTGCTCTTGATTTTGATTTAGAAGAAATAAAGAAAAAAGGATTTAAGGATATTTCAAATCCAGGATACATGGCTGGAGCAAGGGTAATAGCGGGAACTACAAATGTAGGGATAGATAGAATTTTTACAAAAGGAAGAAACATAGCTAATGCTTTTGATTCTGAGTTAGCAACTTGGCAAAGAATATTTTCTTTAGGTGGATGGCAAGGATATGAGTTAGGTATTGAAGACGAGGAAGATGATGATCCAAAAAAGTTTTTAGATTTAAACATTAATATAGATTTAGAATTGCCAAAAATAAAATTATAAATTATGGAACAAAAAGATATTACAAAAATAGTAGGTTCCCCGTTTGCGTTGAAAGATGCGTGCTATTATAAAGTGAAAGCTCAATATGATGTTTTTCCTTCTGCTTATGCAAGCGGAGCTATAGCAAAGTGTCGTAAAAATAAAGGTAAAAAGAAAAAGTAATGGCTTATCAATCTCCATTTAATAAAGTTAGAAAAACTGAAAAAGGGTTGGCTCTTAAACGATGGTTTAAAGAAGAATGGACAGATGAAAAAGGAAACCCTTGCGGATCTACAAAAAATAAAAACACTAAAAAATGTAGACCTAGCAAAAGAGTAAACAGTAAGACTGTAAAAACCTGGAGCGAAATGTCATCCACTGAAAAGAAAAAAGCTATTGCTGAAAAGAAAAGAGTTGGAATGGGTAAAAGAGCATCTAATATAAAAAGAAATGCGTAATATAGATAAAATAATTATACATTGCTCCGCTACAAAAGAAGGTAATAATGTTGCTGCATCAACAATTGATCAGTGGCATAAAGATCGTGGCTGGCGAGGTATAGGTTATCATTATGTTGTAGCGCTTGACGGTACTATAGAATATGGCCGTAGTATATATGAGACAGGGGCACATGTAAAGAACTATAACGAAGGCTCTATAGGTATTTGTTATATTGGAGGATTAGGATCGTCTATGGAAGCCAAAGACACTAGAACTATAGAACAAAAAGAAAGCTTATTGTTATTGCTTAAAACATTGAAAAAAATGCATCCAAAAGCAACAATTCATGGTCATAATGAATTTTCATCAAAGGCTTGTCCTTGCTTTAATGCTAACGAAGAATATTGTAATTTATAAATTAAAAAAAATGGGAAAATTTTTTATTAAACTAGGGAAAAAAATAATTGAATTTAATGAATTCTTAAAAAGTAAATGGAATTCATTAATGTACAGATTAATGTTTAAAAAGGAACAAAAATAAATGGGCGTACCATACCCAAAAGTTCCTGTAACCAAGAAAGGGCCCTCATTACGAGAGCCCTTTTTTAATATGTATAGATTATTCAATTTTTTATACACATTAGTTATTGTATGTATAAAAAAGTCATAACTTTTAGCCTTTAGCCATCACACGCTAAACAATCTTCACTCATTGCTTGTTGTGCTATATCTCCACGAAGCACCGACTCTGTCCTCGTATAATATAAAGTCTTAATACCATTTTTCCAAGCTTGCATATGGACTTGGTTAATCCATTTAGGCGTTGCTACACTAGGAAAAGCAAGATTTAAACTAACTGCTTGATCAATGTATTGCTGCCGTATACCAGCTTGATTAACTAACTCTAGTTGATTAATCTCCTTAAACGTCTTAAATACTTCTTTCGCAGGGATTTCGTGCGGGCCAACAACAACCCCATCAAGCTCAGATAAATCTTGAACGCTACCACCATCTGCAAGTATTTTATCCCAAGTTTCATTTGTGTTAATTTTAAGTTTTCTTAATAACTTTAGTAGCGTAGGATTTTTTCTTATAAACGTTCCTTTAGCAGATTGCTCAGTGAATACGTTTGCCGCCCACGGTTCAATACCAGGAGATACATTTCCCGAAAGCTTGCTATTAGAAACAGTGGGAGCAATAGCACGAAGGTGAGTATTACGCATGCCAGTATTAGCACACCACAAAGGCTCGCCGTAAATTTCAGCAAGATCCCTGGAAGCTCTTTCACTTTCAATTTTAATTTGCGAAAATATTTTTCTAGTTTCAAACTGAGCAAGTAAACCTTCAAACGGAATGCCAAGCTCTTGGAGATACGTGTGCCATCCGAGTACACCCAACCCAAGCGCTCGTCCTTTAACAGCAGAACGAACGGCATTTTCAAAACCTCTAAGTCCTTTTGCTCTTTGTATAAATTCCTCCATAACGCCATCAAGAAACCAAGTGGCGTCGTATATAAGGTTAGTGTCTTTCCATTCATCATATTTAGCTAAGTTTAGTGACGATAAACAACAAACAAAACTGTGGTTTTCATCGGTGTGTAATGTAATTTCAGAACATATGTTAGTCATATGTACTTTTAAACCGTTGTCTTTGTATGATTTAGGATTTGCTTTGTTAGTATTTCCTTTAAACAATATATACGGCTCGCCAGTGGCCTTTCGTTTTCTAAGAAGTTTACTCCATCTATCCCTAGCTTGCGCATCTCCTTGTTCAAGTTTACGCATAAATTTATCACCAACAACTGCGCATTGGTGTAGATTAAGCGATTGTCTATTGACGTCTCCTTTTGGTTCACGGATTTCAAGCCACTCTTCGAAATCGTCGTGCTCAATATTAATATTAACTGAAGCAGCTCCTCTTCTGACAGATCCTTGATTAGTTGCAAGAATCGTTGAGTCGTAGATTTTGCAGAACGGTACGACTCCATCTGATGTTCCATTTCCTGTAATTTTAGCGCCGGCGGGTCTAATCATGTTAACTCCGATACCAACTCCACCGCCATGCTTAGCGAGTAGCATCATCTCTAAATTCTTTTGTCCTATATCCTGTATACTATCAGCTACATCGATCCCAAAGCAGCTAATAGGCAAGCCGCGGTCAGTACCGGTGTTAGATAATACAGGACTAGCAAGACAAAGCCAACCGTTCCAGATATACTCGAAGAATGTTTCTGCCATTTCTGGTTTGAATAATCTACGAGCAACTGTTTTACTGACGCGCGTGTATGCTTCTTTAGGTGACTCTCCGTCGAGTAAATATCCCCCGGATATAGTCTTCTTGTATACGTCGTTATTACCCCACGCAGGGTAATCTTCACCTTTTTTCCAGTTTTCATTCCACATTATGTTAGTAAGTGTGTTATCCAGGCAATAAGCCCATTAATATTAAGTGCTACAAGGTTCCATTGTTTTCTATATGACGTTTGAACCACAACGCATATAAAGCCTACAACATAAAGTTCTGGCTGTATGGTCCATTGAGCAGCGATTAAAAAACCACTGCCCATATAACCTATTCTAATTGCTAGGCGTTCTTCAGCCTTCAGCTTCCTTCGATGCACTAGCTTTTTCAGCAACTTGCGCTTTAAGCTTTTCGATGGCTTCATCATAATCTGGCATTTGTTTAATTGTTTCTAATGTTCCTACTGCCAAATCTTTTAAATAAGCATTTTCATCTAACAGTTGTTGTACAACACCAATCAAGGCTTGTATTTTTTTTTCAAGTAAATCTACTCTACTACTTTTTTGACTCTTCATCTAATTTTGTTGTTTTATAATCTATTATAAATCCTATTAAAACTATTATATTCATACCTAAACTAGACAGTAGTTCATACGCATCATGAAAGCTATGTATTGATAGATGTATATGTCCTACTATCCAGAAAGGTATTGCTAAATTTTGACTAATCCATATAATAGTATATTTTATGAAGTCTTTCATTTGTAAAGTTCTTCAAATATTTCTTGTTCGCTAATTAGTTTACCAAATGTCGTCGAAGTCTTCGCCTTCGTTAGCTTTCGAATAATCCGTCGGCCGTATTGCGAAAAAATCAGTATGAGTGACCCCGCCGGTAAGATGATAGAACCAATCAAGATTAGACGCTGCATTCTTGTCATACGCGAAGTACGAGCCAAGGTCAACGTAACCAAGTTCAACCAGTTTTTCATTTGCTCTCTTTTTTATAAAATGTTTAAGATCATTGGCTTTTATACCTTCTACATCACCAGCTTCAAACATTTTCTCTATATATTTAGTTTCAAGCTTTATCATCGTTTCTGCAGCTTTTATTATATCTTCTCTACATAAATGCAGTAATTGATCATTTTCGCTGCACATATCGCGGAAAAGTTTACAACCCATTTTACTGTGTAATGATTCGTCTCTTACGGACCATTTCATTTGTTGTCCAATACCCTTGAGTAAATTACGTAGCTGGAAGCTGTATAAAACAGCAAAAGCTGAATACAAACTAACGCCTTCTGCGAAAGCAGAAAATACGGCAAGTGACTTACCAATACCAATAGGATTTGTACCGTCATAAGCAACCAGATTATCAAATCTCTGTGCTGTAGCAGGTTCGTGCAAAAACGCTTCATAATCTTCTAAGTTTAATGTTTCATTTAAATAACTATAAGCAACCGCATGCACTGTCTCTTGTGATCCAAACATCATTGCCATTTGTTGTATTTCGTGCTTCGGAAACCAACTAACTACCTTTTGGGTCCAGTAATCAGAAACCGCGCATTCCGTCTGTGCAAAGCCGAGTAATATATTACCGACCAAGTTCTTTTCTTTATCATTTAATTTTTCTTTCCAATCTTTAATATCGCTTTGCATTGAGATTTCGGTATGTAACCAAAATGCTTGTGCTTGTTTTAACCAGCCTTCTGTGTAATACTCTGGATACTCAAAAGGTTTATATGCTATGCGTTCATCAAATAATCCCATTATTTATATATTTCTATTGCTAAATCTATAAAAGGTAAATAAAATACGTGTGTTGTTTGCTCTTCTTCATGGTATGTTCTCATTCCAAATAAAATTCCAGGATAAAAACCTAAAGATAAAGACCAAACAGGGTTATTTCCCTTGTCCTTTATATTTTTTGACATAATTTTTACTATTTTTATTATTACTAGTTTTGCTCTTTGCATGAACGCCTTTGCGTTTTACTTTTTTCTTTTCTCTATAATTATTAAGTGTTAGCTTTGCCATAACATTTTATTCCATATTTATCTTGTAATTCCACTAATTCTTTGTACTTAACTTTATTACGCATTTCCCAGCTCCATTTAACCCACTTGTTAATCTGGCGTTCAGCGTATTTTTGCCTAGCTACTTCTTTTGTTTTTCTAGGATCAATCTTACTGTCTCGTCGCATTCTTTTTGATTTTGTGGTTTATACAATGTTACGTTTGGAAACTGGCGCATAACTAATTGCTTAAATAGCTTCCAGCGCATTGGAAAAGATTCATTAGCTCTCCCTTTACATTCAATTATAAAATCATCACCAATAAAATCTGGTGTGTATTTTATAGGTAATATACGTTTACAACCTCTGTTTTTGTAATCACCTTTTCCATTCGTTTGTCTTTCATATACTTCGTTTTCAAAATGAAAACCATTTAATAATACAAACGTTTCACCTTCGTATTTACATTTTATTTTAGCTTTACGTAAAGCCATATACATATAACGCTCAAGACCAGAAGCAAAGTTAATACCGTCATACGTTACTTTCTTTGCTTGAACTGGACCTCTTTTGCGTCGCTTTCTTTTATAAGGTATCTTCTTCATAAACTTCGTAAGAATTTATTAATGCTTGCTGAAGCTCTTCTGTTGATTCTTCTTTAAGCTTTTGTAGATACAACACAGCATCCATTAGCTCTTCTTGCAAATGATTAATCCATTGGAATATATTAGATTTGTCATTGTCAAGAGTAACACCATACTTTGCAAAGCCTACATCAGATCTTGATACAAACTTATCAACAACACGTTCAACAACTGGATCTCTAAATTCTATTTGTTTTTTATTCATAGTGTTTCTTTTATTCCTGTTTTAACAAATGTTCCATTGTGCATTACACCAGTTCTATTAGCTATTTCATTGTATGCTGAATCAATACAGTTTTCAATTTGCATATCCTCTAATGCGGCTAGGTTTGTTAAAACTACAACCATATCTCCAATAGCGTCTTTAATAAAGTAAGAATCTTTGTTTAATAAAGCGGCTGCTAGTTCTCCAGCTTCTTCCATAAGCTTAACATATTGTGTATGTGAATTGCCTTTATCATATATGCCTCGCTCAGTTGCCCATTTTCTTATAAGCTCAAATCTTTCATTTTGATTCCAAGATACCTCTTGAGGATTATGCTTTGGATTAAAAAAGGCTTCATAAAAAGCCTTGTTGTAAATGTAGCTTCGATTATCGTTATACATCGAGGTTTTAACATTAGCCATAATCCATGGAATGTTTTCTTTTGTTATTTTAAATTCACCAAAACTTGTTTCCCAAGTTAAGCCTACATTATCCGAAAGCCTACCTTTAAGTTTATTAACAGGTAGCGGAAATGTAGATGTCTGCTCTGTAGCGTTTATTTTCATTTTATTAAATAATTGTTTATATAATTTTCTGTCTTTTTTATAGCCATAAGACTTTTGAAGTTCTATTTCGCGGTCGGAGATATAGTTTATATCTTCACTTTGATCAAGAACTTCGTATTCGCCTGCTGCATAACCCTGTTGCAACGTAACTCTATTATTAAGATTACGTGTAACTCCGATTTTTTTACCAGGAATGTGATATAAATAATACATATTTATTTTTATTTACCAACACTCAGCTCTGCTTTAATTGCAGGATAAGGATTGTATTTTAATAATTTAATTTTATCAGCCGCAGGTATATTAACTTTATTTGTTAGCTTACCTAACTCTGAATACATATATATACCTTCGTCTAATTGTAATTTAGGCAGTATTCTTTTTGGTCTATCTAAATATACTTGAGCTTGTTCTAAATGATTGTTGTACAAATGACAATCACCAAGCTGACCTATAAGCTGCCCTGCTTTTAATCCAGCACCTTTAGCTAACATTTCTAATAATAAACCATACATTGCAATATCGTAAGGCAATCCTAAAAATACATCAGCTGAACGTTGCTGCCACATTAAATCCATAACACCATTATTAATATAAACTTGAAATCCATAATGACACGGCGGCAAAGCCATATCAGGCATATCAGCCGGGTTCCAAGCGCTGATCATAAGGCGTCTAGAATTTGGATTAGTACTTATGCTATACACAAGCTTTTCAAGCTGATCTACGCCGTTAAAATCGCGCCATTGCTTGCCATATACAGGACCAAGCGTTTCATCTGTTCTGCCTGAACGTTCATAATCTGGTCTCCAATACTTAACACCGTTGTCTTCTAAATATTTAAGATCAGTTCTACCGTTTAATATCCAAATTAATTCAGTTCTTGCGGCATTAAAGCTTATCTTCTTTCCTGTAAGTATAGGGAAGCCAAGTGACATATCATGCCTAATCGTTCTTCCGAAGACAGACTTCGTCCCAGTCCCTGTTCTGTCCGCCTTATCAGATCCTCCGTGGAGTATTTCTCCCATAAGTCTTCTATATTCATCTTCTATGCTTATCATAATAATATTTCATTGCTTTATACATTTGCTCTACAATTTCATCTTTGCCATATGTTTGAGGCGAAAGGTTAGGTTTTTCATATTTCTGGTATGCTCCTAAACAAACTGTTAGCTTAAAGTTTTCAGGCGACATACCCTGCTCCAAAGGTTTAAATGATATTCTTATATTATTTTTTACGCAATACCTATATGCTTCCCAATCTTCTTTACTTGGTTTATAATATTCAAATTCATTTTTGCCTTTCTTTTTTCTAAAACCACTACCCATTATTCCCAAGGCATTGGCTCAGCCGTTAGATCAATAGGTTGATGAGGAATAAAACAACCAGACTTAGGTTCCCATTTAAAATGAGCTTCAGCGCCATTTTCCCCAAGGTTTTGAAACTTTACTTTAAGCACCTTAGCTTTGACTGTTTTTTCTTCATAATTCCTATGCACCAATAAGCCATGATAACTAGCGTCATACCATTCACCACCGCCTTTGATATTGTACATCGTAGGTTCCTCAATCTTTCCATCTGATCCTTTATACATTTTAGTTGGATGTGCTACTATAAAAACTAACACATCATACTTCTTAGCAAAGATTTCAATCTTTTGCAAGTATTCCATTGTGTAGCGATTAACATCTTCTGTTTTTGCATCTACGTCACGAACTTTATTAAACGGATCAATAACCAAACATTTAATACCCTTACGCTTTACTAGCTCAGCGCCTTTTCTTAATACGGCTTCAAGAGTATATCGCTCCATATCAATATGAAAAAAGTTACTGTTGCAATGATCAGCAACCTGATTCCATTTGTCACCGCCAATATCATCTCTGCTTGGCATGCCTTGCCAAACTTTACGCATTAACTTGTGTGCGTGAAGGTATGTCGGTACATTTTCCGGACTAGCGAACGCCGTTTTCCAGCCATAGTTTTGGTTATATCCAACAACCATTTGGTCGACGAAATCTGACTTCCCGCTACTTGGAATACCAGTAACAGTAATGAACTGACCAGTATAAGTTGAAAAGATGTCATCAAAATTTTGCAAACCAATTTGATATCCAGGCTTAAACCCGTTACGAACAAAGTCCGTGACTTCGTCCTCAATGTCCCTAAATGTCGTGACATTTTCGAGCGGCACTGGTCTCGCTGCGGTAATACGCTGTACCAATTTTTTTGTTCCATACTTTATTAAATATTCGTTAGCGTCTTTGCAATCATCAAATGATGCTAAATAACAAACTTCAGATCCTAACCGTCTTACAAGTTCAGCTTGCAATGCTTGACCAGCTTCGTCAGTATCAACTGCTAATATTATTTTTTCTTTATCATCAAAATAATCAATACAGTTGTCTAAGTATTCTAAGTTGTTTGTATTAAGTGTTGCACCATTGGGTACAGATATTGCATTTGTTATACCAGCTTCATGTAACGCCAACACGTCCATTTCACCTTCAACAATTATACAATACTCATAACCAATGATACTGTCTATGTTATAAAATACTTTTTCAGCACCCTTATATAATTTAAAGTTCTTTCTTCCATCGCGGTATTTAATATTAATTAAATCACCACCCATAAAATAATTGAACTTTATTGTGTTCTCGGATTTACCGGTTTGTGGCATATATTCAGCACCCTCACCGACTTTTAGATCAGTGAGAGTTTGCTGAGATATACCTCTTGATTTAAACCATTCAACAACTTTGCTATCAGGTGGTTTAACAACCGTTTCATTAGGTCGTTCATACACCCTTTCAGTTTCACCTTTACGTTTGTACGTATGAAGTTGAAAAGTTGAATTACAGTTGTGACAAGTACCGAGACCCCGTTCCCAATCATAAGACGCGCATTTTGCCTTTTGATTTTTAGGTTTTCTATCAGCTGAACACAAAGGACAGGTTCCTTGCTTTTTGCCAGCTTCAAGCTTATGTATATTGAATTCATCAATTACAAATCCATTGATCTCTGTTGTCTGCATTTAATTTAATTTAAAATGGTAAATCATCTGCGGGTTGTGCCGCTACTGCTTGTTGGGGTTGGTCTTGTCTAGGTGCGGCAGCTACATTATCACCGTTTGTCCACACTACTTGAACGTTACCTAAATAAGTTTTAGCTTGCTTAGATTCACGCTCTTCTTTTGTTTGAGCTACTACAATCGGTCCTTGATTACCAAATTGATCAACCTCATCATTCAAAGTAATTGTAATAGGTAAATATTTACCTTTTTTACCAACAATAACTTTATCTTTTGGTATTTCAGACAGATTGATACTTGCTTTAATTATACTAGCCATTATACGTAAGCATTTAATTGATTAAACATTCTTTGTAACTGTGACTTTGTAGCGCTACTGTTACGTCTTAAATTATCTACAGCTTTCACATGGTTTTGATTAGCATAAAAATTATCTACGCTAGTTTCTAATCCTGTTACTGTACAAACTTTGGTTTGGGTTTTTCTGGTTCTTGCCATAATTAAAGTGTTTGATTAATAAAAAATTGTTGAGGATCAAAATCCTCTGATTGATAAAACAATTTATATTGTTCTGCTGCTCTTTTTACTTTGTCTTGACCACGTTCATAAAACTCAGGCGAGCAGTCGAATATGCCTAGTTGATGAGTGGTTTTGTCGATAACTATAAATACAAATTCATAGCCAAACAACTTACTATAAATATAAGCTTGACTGTCGTAATTGTACTTAGAAGCTGACCAACGAAACTTATTAAGATCTGCAGTAGTCTTTAGATCAATAATAAGCTTTTCGTCGTGATTAACAATATCAGCTTTACCTTTCCATTTTAAACCTTCAAGCTCTGTAATACCTGGTCTTTCATATTCTACATTTATACCACGTATTAAATCTTTGCAAACATCGTTAGCTAAGACTTTATCAGTCATTAGATCGATTTGATCAACCTCGTGTTGTAGTAGACATAATTCGCCGCCAGACATCTCTTTATACGCTTTAGTGTTTCTAGTACTAGCATCGATAATCTTATACTTTTTAAGCTTATCAGGTTCTAGTATAGCCGTGTGGAAATAACCACCAACTAAAAAAGCAGAGCGAGCTTCTTGTTGCTTTCCTAAAGCTAAAGGGTTTGTAAGTAATGTAGAAATATCAGAATTACTAAGGTATTGTTTTCCAAATTCACCATAATAATGTTCATCATTTTCTAACTTTTTTAATACATCTTCCATTATAGAGTATTTAACGCACCTTCTACTTCCGCAGAAAGATTGTACTTTTGCTTAATAGCTTCTAATTTACCACCTGCTGCTATGTATTGAACCGCTTTGTCATATGCTGGATCTTTTTTTGAGGTTATGGTACTTTTAGTTTTAGCTTTTGGCGCTTTGCCGTGAGTATTTGACGCATCTGAGTCTTGCGTGTCGTCTATTAGGAATAAATTACCTAATGCATATTTCTTTCCATAGCTCGATGCCGACCCAAACTGCTGAGGTGTTTGCATACCTTTCTGATTAAGATCAACGCCAACTAACGCCGTAGCGTGTATAGCATTTTCGCCATCAGAAATTGTAGCAGTCGAACAAATAATTGGTAAGCCATAGGCTTCAGTCAATTGTTCATTGATTGTTACTGATACTCCTAACTCTAACAGAAAGGGTTTTGTTGCTTCGAGAATGTCTTCGGCTGATCTGAAGTAATATTTGCCGAATGAGTTAAACCTACTTTTTTTCGATTTAAACTTTGTCTGGATCGTAGCCAGTTTTTCGTTTATGGTCATATGGTTTATTGTTTTGGTATATTAATATAATTACACATTAGAATATTGTTTTACATATTTAACTTAAAGGAAATCAATAACTTGCGAAGCGTCTACGTTTTCAATTAATTTTTCAACAGCTTGTTTTTTAAGTTCTGAAACGCGTACATAAGCACTGGTTCCTTTTATATTTAATTTATCAGCTATATAGTTGGCTGAATGCTTTTCGCAATCTAAGCCATAAGATAGTCTTAATACTTCGTATTCAATAGGTGTTAAATATTTTTTCATTAAACCTTTTAGGTAAATATTAAGTATATGTATATTATATGGCTCTGATTTATCTGCAATTTGATAGATCATATTTTCTTCTTCATCATCAGTTTGAACAGCGTCTATACTTAAAAACATACTATTAAAAAACATTGCAACCATCTTTTTGTCTTTTGGATTTTTACGTATTTCGTTTAATTTATGTTCGGGTATACGCATGTTACCTCTAGCCATATCTATTCGTCTTCTTAAATGCCCCTTAATTCTTTTTGAAAAAAACGATTTTAATGTTTTTTCAATGTCCTCAGATTCAATTAATTTTTCCCAATCTAATTTATCTACCGCTCTAATTAAGGCTTCAGATCCTATTTGTATTAAATCATTAATTGTTAATACGCCAGAAGCTTGTTGAGTTGTTGAAAATTTACGGGATAAGTTTTCTACAAGTGGTAAGAATTTAACTATAAGCTCATCTCGTGAGTATTCATCCCAAAACTTGCCTTCTAAATTAGATATAGAAGTCTTAAGATCTTTTTTATATCTTACGTAATTTTGTACGTTATATTTTTTCATATTTGTTGATTAAGTAGTTCTTTTTCTTTTTTAAGTTCATTACTCATATTTCTGTATATTGTTCGTGTTGAGCATTTTAACGCATCCGCTATTCTAGCTACCGTAATTTTTATTTTATTATCATTTATTAATAACATTGCATCATATATTTCATTTTCTGATATTTTAGATCTACCAACTAATTTGCCAACTATAGAAAGCTTTTGTCGCATATCTAATCCAGTGTTGTCTTTAAATATAACTTTACGCAACTTATTAGGTGGCGGTTTTTCGAGATCCATTAAAGATACATCGTAAACCATGCTTTGCAATAATTGTTCTGAAACCTTAAATGTTACAAATCCATTTTGCTTATTACAAATATATCTAGCAAGCCCATTAAAGCCTTCTTGATCTAATTGCGGGTTAAGATACCATAATACATATAAATGCCATTTAAGACTTTTATACGTGTTTATTTTGGCGCGTGAAGCAAATAGTGTATAGCACTGATGTGTGCCGTTTTCGTAGTACCAACCCCATTTAAATTTTTCCGTTGGCTTATCCGTAATAGGATTACGTCTATATATTATACGGTGTATATTTAGGTATTTGGTATTTCTTTCGTATTGTGACATTAGGTTGTTACTATTTAATTATATATTAGCTATTGTCACTATGACAAAGCGTATATTATATGGTATGAAATAATTAAAAATGCATATATAGTTATTAAGTATAATAAATAAATTAAGTTTTCTTTAAACTTTTTCATTCAATATTATATTTGCTTTTAAGGTGTTTGATTTTATTAGAAACTATAGCGGCCTTTTCATAATCTTCATTATCTTCAAGACTTTTTAATCTTTTACTTAAGCGGCTAATTTCTTCATTAACAATATCGATAGTTGTAGTTTCTTTTACTTCAATATCTGGGTTTTCACTTTTAAATTGTTCTAAATCAGCTTTAAATTCTTGATCGTATTTATTCTGTAGCTCTACAAGTTTGCTTACTATTTTTTCGGCTAATTGATCTATTTGTTTTTCTGTCATATTAATATAAAATTAGTTTTAATCTTCGATTGTATTTCTTTAAAAGCTTTGCTTTGTTTTCTATATTACCGTGTAAAATAGTTATATTTTTATTAAAGCTATATTCACCTTTAAAAGATGCTTTTATTATATCACCGTGTAACTCTGCTATTATTTGATGCAGAAACTTTACGTGACCCGCTTTTCTTTTTCGCTGCTTTAATTTTGTCGTTAATGTTCGCATAATTCGTTGATGTTATGTGGTCGTACAATTTTTTGCTCATTTTTATTTTTTACTGTGTGTTTTTCGTTTTCATAATAATTCCAGTATGCAATTAAGCTACTGTCTGCTTTGTATTCGTCTGGCATGCATTGTGGTGGCTCAACCCAATCATTACCCTGTATATGTTTAGGAGGTATTGATAAAAAATCTCTACACTTAATAATAGTAAGGTGCTGTTTGCCGTATCTTTTAGTATATTCTTTACCCAATGCAATCATATGGTCGTATAGCCACATGTACGTTAATTTAGATCTTCTAGCCCATATTGTGGACGGGTGATTTAAATGTGCTTGCCTATAAGGTACATTAGACTTTTGTTCCGCGTCTCCATAACAATGATGCGCAGTGCATAACATTTGTGCAGACTCTAATATCATTTTTACTTTATGTTTATCGTAAAAATAACTTGCTGCTTTAGCTGGATCGGGATGTAAATAAAATATATTCATTAGTTTATTTTGGTAAATTTAAATTTATTAACAACAAAGTTATTAATGAATTTACCCTTAGACGAAGATTCCGTTAATCCTCGCCAATAAAAGCGCGGTACATTTAAATATCTATATAAACCTTCGTTTTTAAAGTATATAGTTAAATATTCATCTTTGTTGTTATACTCAGCAAACTCAATAGCTGAAGAGTCTACTATAATTGTTTCTACTTTGTTCATAATTTATCTATTTTTATTCGTGTTAAACTTATATTTTAATGGAATGCTAATTCTCTTTATACATTCCGTGGTATTGTACTTCAAACTCTTCACGTATTTCACGGCCATATGCAGTATTAAAACCATAGCTATGTGTACCTCCTAAGCTCACCTGCTCAATCATAAAATGAAAGATTTCTTTAGGGGTATATCCATATTGTTTAGCTACAATTCTGCATGCTTTAGCCATACGTTTTACATTATGACGTAATTCGCCATAGTTTTCGGTTATATAATCTTTTATATATTTTTGCGATATTGTTTTACTCATTAGTGAAATATTAATCCTACTTTTTTATTTTTACTAAACCATTTTGTTGCCATCAAATCAATACTAGAAGCATCCACATAACCGTTAGATACAAGATCGCTATGACTAGAAAAGATTTTGGTGTGTCTATGTTTTCTTTCATTTATTAAATGTTTTTGTTTACCTGAATCACTAAATATAATATCGTAATTACTTGGTAATGAAGTCTTTAAGATCATATCTACCATATTGGTATAACTGTAAAACCGTACGTTCGGATTGTGTATAGCAATCTCTATCCACTTTTTTAGATACGCGGGTGAGTAGTAATCGCCGCTATCATGGACTCTGACGTAGTCAGGTTTCTTCTTACGTATTTCAACGTTCATAGCTTCAACAAAGTCGTCTGTCTTTGTTAACTGATAACGCTTTTCAAACGCAGGTTTTACGTTAGACCAGATGTAAGCTCCTTTCTTGGCATAACAGAATTTAACACAACCGTCAGCCATAGGGCACGTCAGTTTCCCGCTAGCAGATTTGTAGGCAGGAATACCAAAGTTAAAAACCCGGAGCCCGAGTTCTTTAGATGTTTTTTTAAGTTTACTATTCTGTGTCAGAAGATTCATAGTATTCAATTATTCGTTCAAAGTCGTCTTCCATATTTACAATGTCCCGCGCATATTCTAGCACGTCTTTAAATCCAGCTAGTTCATAACTACTGAACTCATATACATCACGCTCTTCGATAGCGTAGATGCAGTCTCTCATGTCTTTTGCCGTATTTTCGAAGCGACAGTAACTCATATTTCCCATAATTTTAATCTAATAATACCATATAGGCGGTTGGATTGTTTACTCTGAACCAAGTTAAAGCTCGGTCAAAGTCTTTAATTTGTTTTGGTGTTATAGTTTTTGGTGCGATAGCCATAACATGCTGCGATCCCATTATGAAATCGTATATAGATAACTCTACATTATTCAGTTCAAAGCTTTCGCCGCTAAATGGATTGGTTACTACTTCACCTTCGTCATAGATCATACCGTTAAACCACTTAGGTATTTTTTGTTCTTTAATCTTCGTCATTGTCTTGTACTTTAAATACTGATTCAACGTAGTCGCATATTGCTTCTTCAAGATCATCAGTGTAGTTAAATTCTAAATTACTTAGCTCTATGCGGTTGTCATAGTTAATTTCAAAGTCGTATTCGTAATTATCTATATTGTTAAAGTCATAATTACCTACAGCTTCATAAACCTGTTGACGTATAGCATCGCGGGTTTCTTTGGTTATTACTGGTTTGCTTACGTCTTCAAGATCCTGTTTTGCTTGATTAAGTTGCTTAGTTAACTCTTGTTGATCAGTTTCAAATTGAGCTAACGCCGCTGTTAACTCTTTTACTTTTAGTTCTAGTTGTGCTTTAGTCATAGTTTTAATTATTTATATCCGTGTTTTTCTATTAATGTTAAAATAAATTGCCATACTTGCAGGTCAGATCGGGTAGATCGTACACAATTTTTAAGTACATCAAGTGATAATCTACCGTCACCACCTTTTCGTATATCTTCATTTAGTTTGCTAATGTCACGCTGTAAAGTTAGTATTTTACTAAATGATTTGTTATGTGCGCGGTGATAAATATCTTTATTCATAATCTTTAGAGATTAATATGTTATCGCCGTACTTAAAATCCCACACTGAAGTTTTAATAAGTTCAAGGTGTGTAAACGTGTATAGCGAACTGATATCGCTAATGGATAGGTCACTATAAAATGTAGTGCTTGAAAGCGTTTCGACTATAGAGTCAATGACGGCTTTGTACTTTTCGTTTTCAGAAGAATGTAATGCTTCTTTGATTTCAGGTTTTAGTCTTTCGTAAACTGTTAGTCTTCTACTCATTTTAATTTAGTTTTAATTTATTATATTATCTTTAGGTGTTCGTGTTAAGCTTATGTTCTAATTCTTCTATAGCAAGCTTGTAACCAAAATTCATCGCTAATTGCATTAGTAACAGATCGGCTGATCCGCCATTTGATTGTGCAAATCTTTCTAAATAATCTCGATCGTGAGGTGTTGCTACAATACCTCTATCCAGCATTCTATACTGGTCTTTAATAAAATTCTCAATGTTCATAATAATTAATTTAAAATTAGTTGACTCATCAGGGATCGAACCTGAACTCTTCTGGACCAAAACCAGACGTGTTACCAATTACACTATGAGTCATTTAGTGGACGTGGCAGGAATCGAACCTGCGTTACCGGCTTTAGGTGACATTCCCCCCGTTTCCGGTCAAACCATTTCACGCCCATATTCCCTCACTTGTTTTCAACCTAAAAGGCTTGGTGCTTTGTAGCACATGTTTCCCGCGAGGGACGGCGGCACACCGGTATGCGCGCCGGTTTTAGGTATGCTCGTATGTTTTTCGGTCGAGTTACAGCACCACACTCGTGCCCATACCTGTATATTTGAGAAGTGGATAGAACTGGAATGTTAGAGATGCACGTCATTTACTAGTATGTACCCTGACTTATACTCTTTTCTCTGTTTATACTATCTTTCACCTTCATCGAGCCGAACCATTATCGCCTTTAATCTGGTTTCCAGACTTCTTCTCATTTACGTCGCCACGCCCTGTGAACACTAGCAGAGACTTCTTGGCTGACGATTTGTATTGTATTACCTGTTTTATGCTCAATGATCGGGACATACGAGTATGTTTTAGTTGTTGAGCACTTCACACACGTTTTATATCCCAAATCTAAACGGATCGGGTGTACTTTATTTCCACATCTACAATACATAGTTATTTATTTTTTTTGGTTCATATATATTATCTTTAGGTAATCGTGTCAAACTTATATTTTCCTAGTTTGATGGTACATTATTTCGATCGCTCGTTGTAGGGTTTCAGCGTGTATAGCATTGTAGGTATCGCCGTCTGCTTCATACTCAGACAATTGCCAGTCTACGCTATCATACATTAAATCTAGTGTAACGTCAGCAACACCTTGTGCTACTTCATTTATGTTTATTTCTTTAGTCATAGCTTAATATTTCTTGTAGTTCGCCAAATGTCATTTCATCTATTTGTTCCTGTGTATATCCCTCAAACGCTGGGTGATTATACGCTGTTGTCCATGGATTATTCATACTCATAAATTTCTGGGTCGGTGTGCGCCATCCACTCGATGTCATTTAACCTAAAACCACGGTCAATAATTACTTCTTCATATCCTTCGTGACTCATACCTTCTAGTACTTCTATACGAGATACGAGGCCACTTGCAAAATCTAATATCGTTATATACATAGTGTTCAGTTTTATAAGTTATATTCTTTTCTGTAATGCGACGTGATTTGATCGACGGCTACTACAAATTCATCTTCAGTTAGTACACCAGATTTTATTTCTTGTAATGCACAATCTAGTTCATAAAGTAAATGTACCATAATGCTTAGAATAATGAGTCATATACTCTTTCGTTAACAAAATCTCGGTGTTCATCGTTGAGATAGTCGATTTGTTCTTCAGTCATTTCTACCCCGTCGTAATCTGCAGATACTAAGAATGCATCTACAAAGTCTGGATAATCTGAATGGTCAATACCTTCAAATTCCATATTGTCTATTTTTCCAAAGTCTAATTTGTCTAAATTGAATTTCATAATATTTAAGTTTTAATAGTTAATCGCCTGTCCAGTTGTTATGGTTATTAGCATAGAATGAAGCCGCACCGGAATTGGTTAGTTTTCTTCGGTATTCATATTCAACTCTGTTATCTAATAACTCATCAATCTTATCTTTCATTTCTTGTTCAGTATCTGCTGGAAAAGAAATAAGGTGATAAGGGTAAAAGTTAAAATACTTACAGGTGTAAGCCGAGCATTCTTGACCGTTGTACGCGGTCCACTCGTGGTATTCGTATGGTATATTTCTGTGTTGCATAGTTACTCCCATATATAAGTTATACCTTTATAATTAAACCATTCGGTAAGCCCGTCTTGGTCTTTGTTTTCGTCATAGATAAAACCAAAGCGTTTTGGTATAGCACCGATCAAGTAACCTTTGTAATATTTATCGGTTAGTGCACACGGTTGGCCGTCTTTGTTTTTGAAGAATTTAATGGTTTTTTTCATAGTTCTAATTTTTAATTCAGTTATATTATCGTTAGGTGTTCGTGTCAAATCTATATTTTACCGTTAAGCAAAGTTAAATTTTTTAGTATATACTGTTTTACCTGTTACTTCTTGTACACCACCATTCACTGCTTTTACAACAGATCGAATTAGGTGTAATGGGGTTTTATAGTCGTATATACAATCTGGTAAATTAGGCCCACGCCATCCACATTGCATGTTACTTATAGCGAAGCTTGTACCGTGGCTATTGGTGTATTGGTAACCTACCGTTCCGCTCTCGTTTTCGTACACAAATAGTGTTTTAGGGTTTTTTCCACTGCGTTGTGCAGTATTTACTTTAGCAATTAGTTTTCTCATAATAATTCTATATTTAATTTGTTAGCAGCGAAGTTCATTAATACTTCGGTATAATATTGTGCATCACCGTGTAGGTTTTCAATATACCCACCTCCGTGGAAATAGTTGAGTGCTTCAATTACTTCTTCTTTCATAGTTATGCGGTTTTAAAAGTATTATCGTTGTACATAGTGTGTATGCGGTTAGAATATTTCTGTGATTCCCATAGTTTAGTGTGAGAATAAGTTCTACCTTTACTACTCGCTTTTTTCATAGGTGTTTTTACCTTATTATACTCTTTTTGAGTAAATTTAGTACAATAATCTCCGTTTGTTACTTCAATTTGGTGTGTTCGGTTTCGTTGTCTTCGTGAGTTCGTTAAATACTCACACGCTTCTTTCATTGTCATAATTAAAAGGTGTTACTTTGTTTGCTTATTATTTTAGTGGTACTGTTATTACAGAGTACTTCTGTACTTGTAAGTAATTTCATTACTGCGACAATAGGTTGTTAAGTATTATATAGTAACTAGCTTTTGTCACATATATTATCGATCGGTGTTCGTATCAAACTTATATTTTTCTGCAATTATTCTATTTACCAACATTTCTCTTTACCCAGTTAACTATAAACTCTAGTCTTTCTAATTCATTAGGTATAAGAATTCTAGTATAGGTATAGATAGTTACGTCGGTTCTTCCCCTACCATGCCATACTCCCGTCCAATACTCATCTTTCGTTTTAACTTTCTTATTGATCTGGTATAATCGGTCTAGGTAGTAATTTGATATTCTAACATAACCTGACTTGTAGGATTTTAATTGTCTTCCGTCACTTAGTTGGTATGTAGCGGTACCATTACTATTAATTTCTAATAATTCCATAATAACTTTTATTTTAGATTCACATATATTATCTTCACCGACTCGTGTTAAACTTATATTTTTTTTTCATTCGTATTAAACCTTGATCACCGAAATGCTATACACTTCGTAGTAAACCTTTCCCGCAGGTGCAGGTGCTATACAATGCTATACACCCTGACCGGGTGCAGCGGTTAGTGCCAGGTTGTTTCAGAAGGAGCTGGTCCTAAAAATTCTCTGAATGCTCTTAGCTTAAGGATAATGTAGTGACTAAATTTTCTCATTTGTTAAAGTTTTAAAGTTAATAAAGGTAGGTTAAGATTGGGGCGAAGAAGCCTACTTTTCAGTAGACTCTTCAAGTTCGACTCGTTCGATTACAATATCCCTAACATTTGAAGGCATATCGGTTGATTGTGACCAGTAGCCTCTTTTGATCCAGCATGGCATTATGCTTAGCTTAGGTAACATTACTTTAAGCACTTCGTCGTGATTGTAGGTGATCTTTTGGTTTTTGTTGTTAACAAAGGTGATGATTTGATTTCGGCCATACCAAGACTTTCGGACAACAAAGTTCTTGCGAGTAATTGGTGGAAAGATTTCAGATAATTGCTCTTTTGATAATTTGGAGATTGTTTGGTTTAATAATTCAGTGTTCATAATTTAAAATTTAATGGTTTATATTTATTTGTTATTTATTTTCAGTTATATTATCATTTACTATTCGTATCAAACTTATATTTAGTTATTTTAATTAATTTCATTTTTATATTTCTTTTATTTTTTATTCAACTATATTATCTAAATAGATCCGTGTTAAACCTATGTGCTATACGCGTTGCTATACACGCCTTCGGCGTGCTTGGGGCTAGCTGAGGTTAGAACACCTCGAGCTGTTTAAGTAAGCTTTGATATGGGCTTGGAGTTAGATTGCGCTTTAATATATCCAAAGATTCAATTAAGCCTTCTTTAGTTACATTACCGTTTAGGTATTGATTTAGATCATCAATGGTTGAGAGAATTAGCATTTTTTCCATGTTATTAGTTTTAATTGTTATACATTTTAAGTTGGTAGATTTGGGGGTTTAGTTTATTTATATTGTTGTATTAATTTGTTTATATCTTTTAGATTTGAAAAATGGTAATGGTATATAACTTGATCATTTGTTATATTGTAGACAGTAAAGTCATACATTTTGTATTTAGGTGAATAATAGATTTTGAAATAAGTTTTTGTTAAAGGAAAATTGTTATTAAGCATTTTAGTTTATTTTAAATTAATATTTATATTTTAAATTCAACTATATTATCTATATTTACTCGTATTAAACCTATATGCTACGAATTTGCTATACACGCCTTCGGCGTGCTGGAGCTGGTCCAGATTAGAATATCTCGGACCAATGCTGCTCTTCCTCCTCCCAAAGATCGTCCCATTCAGATTCAGGCAGAATTACTGTTATGATGCCATCTGAATCAATACGATAGTTTATTTTGTTTTTGGTTAAATGATTTAGGACTTCAGGTTTGATATAATTTTTCATAGTATATTAATATTTATATTTTAAATTCAACTATATTATCCTGATCCACTCGTGTCAAACCTATATGCTATACAGCTTCGCTGCGCTACGCTCCGCTCCGCGCTTTAACCAGGCCACAAAAACCCCGATAGCACCAGCAAAATCCAGCAAAAAGGCAAAACCTTTTCAAAGTATCGAAAAAATGGAGGGGGACCCCTTCACGAAAAACCTATTTTCTATTTAGGACCAGCCGTTTAAAACTAGCGGTAACCCAATAACCCTCTATAAGCAACGTATTTTTAGTTACAGCAGTAAAAAATTAAAAAAATATGTGAGTATATACATTATAATACTAATCATATGGCTAAACCAAAGAAAAAGGGAGGACCTAAGCAAAAATTAAGCCCTCTAGCTGCTCGAAGAAAGGCTAGAAGAGACTATTTATACGCAATGACTCCTCGTAGAAGACGAATGAAGGCAGAAAGTCAGCGTGCAAACTGTCCAAAAGGCCAAGATTACGACCATAACACTAAAAAATGTGTTTCTTCCTCTCATAATCGCGGTGGAACACAGGCAAAACATAAAAAAGACGGTACAAAAGCCGAAAGAAAAGCATAATGGCAATAATTAACTCATACCCAACAGTAACACCCACTGGTGATGATTTGGTATTAATAGTAGACACATCAGTAGAAGGAAATCCAACTAAAACGGCTACAGTAAGTAGTATAAGTAGTATAACATCTGGAGATTTAAATGGAACTCCTACGCAAATAGCGTTTTTTGATACTACAAAAAGCGTAACAAGTAGTAATAATTTATATTGGGACAATGTGAATTCAAGACTTGGAGTAAATACAAGTACACCAGTTGATAGTTTGCATATTGAAGGAGGGGTTAGAATAACCAGTGAAGTAGACTTATTTCAAGGAAATAATAATACTTTTGCAGGTACAGATGCGGGAAATCAAGGAACTATTACAGGGGGATTCAATACGGCTTTTGGAAAAAACGCAATGTCATCTGCTACAATAGCAAATAACAATACGGCATTAGGTTATGGTGCTTTAGGTAGTATAACATCTGGTAATAGAAATATAGCGATTGGAGTTAGAGCTTTAGGCGATGCAGTTGGCAACAATGGAAACAATATAGCGATAGGTTATCAGGCGCAACAAAATAATGGCGGCGCAGATAATATAGCTATCGGATCAGACGCTTTAAATCAAAGTACTTCTGGAGGTGATAATATAGCAATAGGAAAAGAAGCATTATTTTCTCAAGGTTCAAATTCACGTTCTATAGCAATTGGTAGAGAAGCCTTGTATAGTAACACAACAGGCGCACACAACGTTGGTATAGGTTATGGTGCTCTTGTTAATTTGTCAACAGGTACAAATAGATGGAATACAGCAATTGGATATTTAGCTGGATCTCAATTAAGCACAACTACTGGTACTGGAGGTGAAAACAATATTATAATTGGATATCAAGCGCAAGCTAGTTCACCAACAGTATCTAATGAAATAACATTAGGCAATAATGCTATATCTGTATTAAGATGTGCTGTTACTACTATCACATCTTTATCTGATGAGAGAGATAAAACAGATATTAAGCCATTGGATTATGGACTTAACTTTATTAACTCGTTATCACCAAAACAATTTACTTGGAATCAAAGAGATGAATATATAGATTCAAAAGATGATGAAGGAAACGCAATACAAGAATTAGTTGTAAATGCTAATAAAGGTAAAAAAGATTTTGGATTTATAGCTCAAGAAGTTCAATCAGTTGATAATGATATATTAAGACTTGTTTATGCTGAAAACCCTGAAAAACTAGAAATGAGTTACGGAAAGTTAGTTCCCATTTTAGTAAAAGCAATTCAAGAATTAAGCGCAGAAATAACAGCCTTAAAGCAAAATTAATATGGCAATTATATATAGTTACCCAGAAAAAATAACTCCGGCAGGTGGAGACTTTTTAGTCATCACCGATTCAGAGCAACCAGCACCTAATAAAAATCGGACGAAAAGTTTAAAAATAGATAACTTAGCAGATTATATAGTTACATCAACTAGTGGTATCACTGGATCTGGTACTTTAAACACTATTGCCATGTTTACACCTGATGGGCAAAGCATTGGTGATTCTATATTAACACAAGATGTTGGCGCTACACAATTAACGGTTAATGGCGAATTAAGAGTATCCAAATCCATTTATGCTGTTTTAGGCCTTACAATAGATGGTGCAACTTTGTTAAATGGAAATGTTACTCTTGGTGACAATAGCGCGGATTTAATAACACAAACGGGTACATTATATTTAAACGGCCCTGTAAAAGATACATCTGATACACTGGGCGACGCTGATCAAATTTTGGTATCAGATGCTTCTGGGGAATTAACTTTTACGGACTTAGCCAATATATCCATAGGAGCCGCGGAGGTTGTGCAGGTTCCTGTTAAAAACCTACAAGGATCAGCGCTAACAAAAGGCGATCCTGTTTATATATCAGGTTCTGTAGGCGCATCGGGCAGACTGGAAGTGCAATTAGCGGATGCTTCTAATGCGGCTAAAATGCCTGCTGTTGGTTTATTAAAACAAGATCTAGACATAAATGAAGAAGGTTTTGCGGTTGTAACAGGTAAGCTTAGAAACCTAGATAATAGTACAATTGACGGGCAACCACCCGCGCCTAATGACGTTGTATATGTAAAAGCTAGTAGCACCACTGGCAATGCTCTTACTCTTGTAAAACCGGTAGGCAGTGCTCTTATCCAAAATATGGGTAAAGTTGGTAGGGTGAGCAACGTTGGGTCAAATGATGGAACGTTTGTTGTATCATCTATACTCAGAACAAACGACATACCTAATCTTACCCCGGGTAAAATATGGGTTGGCTCAACTGGTAATACTATTGAATCAAGCTCCATTACATTTACAGAAGCTACAGGAGCAGTCCAACTTGATGAATATGGCACAGCGACACATACTGGCACTACTGCATACAATTTAGCAGTCGATGCGGCGGGTAATGTAATTGAAACACCTCACACGTTAGAAGATCTTTTAGACACTGAAATTGAATCCGGGCGCGTTAGGCATTCAACTCTTACAACCCCAGGCTCTGGTTATACCGTTGCTAATAATGTTCCAACCACAGGTGGAAACGGGACGGGCCTTGAAATTAATATACTTACCTTGGGGGTTGGGGATTCAATTGCAACTTATTCTATAGCTCCTATTAGAGACGGCGCTAATTATGTTGCCGGTGACGTAGTTACTGTTAATGCTGGTAATGTTGATGCTACAATTACTATTGATGAAACTTGGCCATTAGGGGGTAATACACTTGTTTATAATACCAATGATGATGTTTGGATAAATGACGCCACTTTAACCGTTGATTATATTAATAAACGCGTTGGTATTGGCACTACAAATCCCATTATAGGATTTCACTGCGACCCTAAGGCAAAGTTTAGAAATGAAGTAAGAATAGATCAAAAAAATAACAATGCAATTTTAGGTCAGGGCTCTAATTATGATAATCTAATTGGTAATGCAAATACAGCCGTTGGAACAAATGTTATGGGCGCAGCGGTAGCAGCAAGTAATAACACAGCGGTTGGTTATAATGCTTTTGCAGTGGCTACAGGTGGTAATAACAATGCCGTTTTTGGTTCTGGGGCTGGAAGTTCAATTGTAAATGGTAGTTTTAATGTTGCATTAGGTGCATATGCATTACCTGCGGCAATTAATACGCAGGCGAATATTGCTATTGGCTACAACGCTCAGCAAAGTAATACTTCTGGAAATAATAATATTGCTATTGGAAGAAACGCACTTGGAACAATAAACGGTTACTTTTCAAATACAGTAATTGGAACAGATGCGGCAAGATTAACCTTTAATATGAATAGGGCTGTAGTTATTGGCTCGGAAGCGCTTGGAGTAGGAACAACCGGCAGTGATGTGGTGTTAGTTGGAAATCAAGCAGGGCAAAACAATAATGCTCAATGGACTGTTGCGATTGGTTCAAGAGCTTTGCAGGCTAATACAAGAGGGTTTTTTAATACAGCCGTTGGAGGACAAGCTCTAAGTGCAGTTACAGGCGGTATAGGTAGATACAACGCTGCTTTAGGATACCAAGCCGGAAATAATATAACAAACGGTCAAAATAATATTGTTATTGGATTTCAAGCACAGGCTAGCTCTGCAACCACAAGTAATGAAATTACATTAGGAAATAGCTCTATATCTGTATTAAGATGTGCTGTAACAACTATAACGTCACTTTCTGATGAGCGTGATAAAACCGATATAACTAATCTTGAGTATGGATTAGACTTTATAAATTCTTTATCGCCAAAACAATTTACTTGGGATCAAAGACCGGAATATGCAATTGAAATTGATGATGATGGTAATGAAACCCAAGTAGAGGTAGAGAATGCCAACAAAGGCAAAAAGGACTTTGGGTTTATAGCTCAAGATGTTCAATCAGTAGATAACGACATATTGCGGCTTGTCTATGCAGAGAATCCTGAAAAGCTTGAAATGAGCTATGGGAAGTTAGTGCCTATATTAGTGCAAGCAATAAAAGAGC
>Ga0208767_1000066_pt1 | contig 61274 bp, 71 predicted proteins | sample VirMetDEL_Mar_21_FD_184514 | JGI IMG/M metagenome (GOLD analysis project Ga0208767, IMG submission 184514) | Aqueous microbial communities from the Delaware River and Bay under freshwater to marine salinity gradient to study organic matter... | ecosystem: Environmental > Aquatic > Marine >...
AGAGATTATCAACTATATTGATGACAATGGTACAACAGATGAGCATTGGCGACTACTCCACGCTATCAAACAAATGGAAAAACTAAACAATACAGACAACCTATTAAACGACTAAGACTAAAAAAAAATTATGAGACAAGTTAATGAAATTGAATTTGGGAAAAAATACCCACAACTTTACAAGTCAGTAAAACACCTAAGACAAGGTGGTGTTATAATTATTCGTAACGTCAAGTTATTTAAATCAAGGTGCGATAGTTTAGCACATAGAGACATTCATATTAATATTATATAAAACGACTAATACTATGGACTATCAAAAAGAAGCACACAATTCGCTTGTTAAATTGTATAAAGAGAAAGTAAAAGAATGTGATAGACTTGAAGAAAAGGTCAGACAACTTCGACACAATCTTAAATGTACTGAAGAAGAATTTGAAGTTTACAAAGCACTTGCAACTGATGGTGCTATATATGTAAACACCTACTCACAAGATTGTGATGGTGTTCGTTCTTATAGTACAGACAAGTTTGATTCTGCTGAAGATTATTTTAATGCCTATGAATCATTTTGTAAATCTGTTGAAGGCTCTTGCTCTTGGGAAATTGTATCAAAAGAAGATGCAAGACCACAAGAAGAATGTGGTACTTACGGACAAGGATGGGGAATAAAATAAAAAAACTAAAACTATGAAAGCAAAACAAATGCATAAATACCTTATGGATAATTATGGTAAGGTAGTACACGACATGGACAATATGGAATACGCTTGTTCAGAACTTGCAAACCTACACGATATAAATGCAGAGGACATCTTCTTCTTTATGGTAGAGAATAGACCTATACCAAGTATGTATACACATAGCTATGGGTTTAACACAAGAGAGGGTAGAGCCTTGAAACAACAATTTGAAGCATACTATTACGAAGTTATCCAATAGAATATAGTATGGGCTTATACACAAACGTAACGAGTGGGGTTATCCCTTTAGTTTTGGTAGACATTCCTCCCGATACCCGATGTGGTCTCACTTAGGTCGGACATTGCTACCAAAAGAGTGTGATATTTCACAAATTTGAAAAGTTATATCTTATCTGCCACCCTTACTTTAGGGAAACGAAGTTACAAGAAATATTTTAAAAAGTCAAGGAATTTAAAAAAATTAACAATTATGAATAGAACAAAAGCATTAAAGATATTAAAGACTTATGGCAGACCGACCTTTAATATTGGCAACACTAAATTTCAGTTTTCAAGACAAAGTGAGCCTCAACTAAAAGAGATAGAGAATAAAACAGATGATGAACTTATAACTGAATGGAAAAGTTTAGTTTGGATGAATGAGATTTATGGTCAAGTATCTCTTAACGATATGCAAAGAATATCTTTGATAGAGTTAGAGTTTGATGATAGAAAAGATATAAAAGATGAAGATTTAAATTCTTGGTACGATAAAGAATTAAAGAACTTTAATATAGATGATGTAAAATAAATTTGTATATGTAAAATATATTTACTAATATTGCCTAACCAAAAACTAAAAACTATGAATACACAAACAACTTTGCAAGAGGGTAAAGACTACGAGGTAGTAGTGGATGCCTACGTTACCAACGAAGATCTAGAAGTCAATAGTATTATGTTTCATTGTAGAAAGACAATGACTGCAGTGGATATTACAGACTTTCTATACGACTACCTAAGTGTAGATTGTATCAACGATTTAGACCAAAGAATTATTAACAACGCAAAAGACTAAAGACATGAAGATAAGAGAACTTATAAAACAATTACAAGAGGTAGAAGACCAAGACAGAGAAGTATCTATTGTAATAGGAAACGAGGACAACAACTCAATGGTATTTGATGAGTTTGAATTACACAATACAGATAATGATGAAACAAGTGTAGAGGTATTCTGCTTTGACAATTATATGTTTGAACAAGATTACTGCTACTCAATAAGAGATATTAACAACACAAAAGACTAACACTATGGGAAAAACTAAAGAATTATTTATGGAAATGGCTCAAGGATTTATGGATGGTATAAATATAGAGAGAGAGCTAAGAGGTAGAATGGCTGATGAAGAATATCAGTACACTATATATAAAAAGAATCGTAACAAAAAAACTAAAAGCAATGGAAGAAAACAATAAACTTATAGCAGAATAGCAGTACCTAACATACAACAAGTATATTATTTAGTAGTAGAATTTATTAAGGAATATAACCAAAACAACTAGAAATTATGAGAAAAGTAACAATAACAGAACGTAGAGTATATCATAAGGTGGCTAAGATAACAATCGAAATACCAAACGATATACCATTAGAAGAAACTGATGAGTGGCTATGGGGTAATGATGCTTGGGAACAAGCCTTAGATGATAAGTTTGAAACTGCTGAACTTGAATATGGTACAGGGCTTAGAGAAGTACCTCACATGAATGAACCCGAATCAGATAGAGAAATAAGATATGATGTTATTAATGAAAAATCATTTTTCGAAAAATGGGGGGGACACTTATAATGGCTAAGATATATATAGACAATTCAAGGTACATGGAATTTATAGATGATGTAGCAACTATAATAACTGAGCTTCAGTTTAGAGATGATGCTTATAAGGAAATTAAAGATGGTTTATCAGATGATACTTGTATTGTATTCACAGATGAAGCACAAGACTTGTACAACGATACTTATGACTTAATAGAAGGCTTGTTAAATAGAAACCTAAACATACATAGTAATAACGAACTAATAAACGATAATTAATATGGCACTATACGAATTAGAAATAAAATGGTGGGATGACCTTTGTGTTGAAACAAAGATTGTATCTACAAGTCCATCATCCGTAGATGATAATACTATCTTCTACACATTTGAAAATGAGGATGAGATAGAATCATTTACCCTTGAAGATCCGATAAGAGAGTTTCAAGTATTGTCTTACACAAAATTATAGACTATGGAAAGTAGAAAGGAATTTATAAGTAGAATGATTTGGATGTTAGCAGAGGTAGATGAGTCTGAGTTTAAAACTCTAAACTCTTTATCTCTGCTAGAGTTTCACTTAAAACAGAGAGAATTAGACTTACTAAAGCAGACTAAAGAACTCCTCGTAAACTCTATGGAGTATAGGGCTAACAAGAGGCTTAGGTCTGGTATAGAAATAAGTTTAGGTAGGCTGATTATCCACACCCACGAAGAATTTAACGATATAATAAAAAAACTAAAATGATAGTGGACTTCAATAAACACACATGGGTACATCAAGGAAATATAAACAAAGTAAAAAAACTAATTATGGATGTAGAAGAATTTCAAAGAATAAGGATAGAGGCTATGGAAAAGAAAATTAAAGACCTAGAGTTAACCATAGACCTAGATAGGGAAATGTACAGAAGTATTATAACAAATTTAGAGGTAGAACTAGATAAATTTAAAGAAGATGAATAGTCAAGTAAGAACAATTGATGTAGACCAAGTATGGATGAGGGGAGAGAAAGATCCTTGTGCTAAGTATGTTTTATACGCTAAAGTACAGAGGAAGTATATCAACCCTATAATTAATGATATAGATAGTATACAATCTATTTTAAAAGGTGAAAAGCTCTTTAAGTTAGATAGGGCAAGTAATAAAAATAAAATATATAACATAGTAGATGCAGTAGATAGATCTTTTAACAATGATGATCTTGAAGAATTACTAGAAAAAGAGTTATCTTTAATAGAATTTATCTACAAAGTCTATGCAATACGAAAAAGAAATGCTGGAGAACTTGCTTAAAGATTCGGGAATTGAACACAGATTAGATAACCGAATAAGACCTAATAAGCACCCAAACATGAAACGATTAGAGGTTGCTTTAAAAGAGCATGGAGTCAATTATATGTACTTCCATCAGACAGATAGCCTAGCAGTAACACAGGTAGATATAGGTAAACATAACGCTTTGTGTCATACACTTATGATGCCATCAGAGGATGGTATAAGTGTTTTAATGGTAGTAAACAACGATATTGATTTAGAGTTAGTTATGGAAGGTATAAGCCAAAGCCTAGACAGAATCATACCTAAAGATATATCGTATAATATTTTAGGAATAATATAGTAATATGTAAAATAATTTACTATATTTGCATCAGAAGTTAATTAAATTTAAAAACCAAAAACTATGGAAAAGTCAGAAACAATTGGCAAGTTAACCCTTGCCTTATCAAAAGTGCAGTCTCAATTAAGACCTGCTAAAGAAAACTCAAAAAACCCTTTCTTCAAGTCAAGCTATGCCGATCTTGGATCAGTATGGGATTCTGTTCGTAAACTACTAGCAGATAATGAGTTAGCTATTATCCAAATGCCTACAGATGTAGGTGGTGTAACAACAATCTTATCGCATTCTAGTGGAGAGTTTATATCTTCTACTATGTATATACCATCAAAGGAAGATGCTCATGGCGTAGGCTCTGCTATATCTTACGCTAGAAGATACGCACTTGCGTCTTTTGTAGGGGTGGTTACAGGTGATGATGATGGTAATGGTGCAGTTAAAGGGACACCTACTACTACATCTAAGAAATCTACATCTAAGCCTAAGCTAACTGATTCTCAGTACAAGGGTATGATGAAGGCTATCGAGGATGGTAAGGGTAGCGTTGTTGAGCAAAAGATGGGTGGTTATACCATGACTAAGAATCAACAAGACAACCTTAACAAAGTCCTTAAAATATCTAAGACCTTAGTGTAATGAGTTTAGATAACTTTATAAAGAAGTTAGTCGATGACTCTTTTTATTACTCTGACTACGAGTTTGTAACGAACTCGCAGTTAGGGTTAATAAAGAAAGATGTCAGGACTTACAAGATGATGAGGGATAATCCCGAACTCAACAAGGAAACTATGCCTATGATCTTTGGTAGAGCATATCATGTTGCCATGTTAGAGCCTAACGAGTTTAACGACAAGGTCTTAGTATTTAATTCAGCTACAAGGACTACTAAAGGATACAAAGAGTTTAAGGCTGATAATCCTAACGCACCTACTATAATCTTACAGAAGGAGTACGATAAGATTATGTACATGCAAGACGTATTGTTCTCTCATAACGAGGTTAAAGACTTACTCCAAAAGGAAGGAGAGAGAGAGATAGCTAACGCTTGGAAAGATGAGGATACTAACGTGTTCTGTAAAGGTAAAGCAGATTACCGTAATGGTAAGACTTTAATAGATCTTAAAACTACTGGTGATGGTAGCCACTGGGGTTTCTCAAACTCTTGTAAGAAGTACGGTTATGATAGGCAGTCAGCCTTCTATATGGATGGTTTTGGTTGTGATGAGTTTGTATTTATAACTCAGGAGAAGGAGAGACCTTATAACGTATCTATATTTTATGCTGGTGACGAGTTCATAGAGAGGGGTAGGCAAGAGTATAAGTACCTACTAGATGTTTATAGAAGATTCTTTATAGACAACGAGGAGGTTGTAGATGACCACTTAATAATGGAGACACTATGACATTAAAAGAAAAATTAAAAGAAAGTAAAATATACAAGCCTTGGCTTGCAGAAAGATTAGGGTTAAGTCGTCCTACCCTAGACAAATACTTAGACAAACCTGACGAGTTTAAAGTTAAGCATCTCAGAAGAATTGCTAAGTATATAGAAACAACAGAAAGGAAGGCATTAGTTAATTATTTTATAAAAGCTGAAAGCTATGAGTAACAAAACAACAGAAAAAATCTACGTAGGAAACGGAGTAGAAAAATTTGACGGAGACTTAGTTCAATTCTCTTTGAACTTGACTAAGTTAAAACAAGAAGCTGGAGATTACATCTTCGATGGTAAAACAGGTGATAAATTTATAACCTTAAAGGTTGTAAAGAAACGTAACGGTGCTGATGATTATGGTAAGACTCATTACGTTGAGGTAGACACTTGGAAACCTGAAGTTAAGAAAGAAAAAGTAGCTGACGATTTACCATTTTAATATTGGAGGGGAGAAATCCCCTCCCTTTTTAATCTTATTAAAAATTTAAATTGTAGTTATGAAAAAGTACGTTTTTTATGTTTTTTATTTTGGATTATTGGTTAATCAAAAATCGTATTCACAAACAGATTCTGATAAAGTTTTAAAAGACCTGTCTAAAGATTACATTAACTACCTTGAGTCTGAAGGCTTTCGCCCAAAGATTGATGATGTAGGTGATGTAAGCTTTAAGTTTGAGGGGTCAACGTTTTGGGTCATGCCTTACTACTCTGATTTTTTTTCTTTGAGTAGATTTTTATCTCTTGATGAAAATCAAAAGTGCACAAAAGGTCTTATGAATATGATTAATGATTTTAATTTCGATAGAGTTAGCGATGCAGCTCGTGTTTACGATAATTGTAAAACAATTGAAATAAGATCTACAAGCCACTTGCCAAATAAAAATGATTGGAAGTATATTTTTGAACCCTCTGTGATTTGGTTGAACAACTCTTCAATTGATTTCTCAGAAAAGTATAGGGAGTTCTTAGATAAAAACTAACTTAAAAAACAACCAAAAAACAACCAAAAAACTAACTAAAAAAACTATGAAGTACAGAGTATCAGACACAGACATTATCAGTATAGATAAGGTAGAGTTTATTGAGGTCGATGGTCGTTATATTAATTTTCATACTTCAACAAATACACACCAATCTATTTATAATAACGATATGGAGTCAAATTGTGTTTTCAATAATATTGTTAACCATTTTGCTACTATAGATCTTAGGTTTAGTGATACTAAAAAAGTTGAGACTGAATCTGAAAGAAAAGAAAAGGCATTTAATATGTTTTGGAATCTATACGACAAAAAGGTAGACAGACCTAACGCTAGAACAACATTTATGAACTTAACACTTACCGAAATGGGTGAAGCCATAAAGGGAGTTAAGGATTATGTTGATTCAACGCCAGATAAAAAATATAGAAAAAATCCTAGAACTTGGTTAAATGCCAAGGGATGGGAGAACGAAATACATATAGATAAAAAGAAAACTAACCGATACGTTAAACCTAAATATATTACAGATGAAAGATAATATGGATATGGAGATGAGACTTATCGGTAAGATTATGTCTAATCCAAGAGACTATTACGATTGTCATAGCCTTATATCTGAGGAAATATTTACCGATCCTTTAAATAGAAAGATATATAAAGTTGTATCAGAAAGATTAGATAAAGGAGATAAGGCTGACATGATTGTAATATCATCTTCTATTAAAGATCCTCTTGTGGACCTCAGGGTAGCTGAGTGTATGAGTTCTGATCATTACGCCTACATAACAAAAAACATGGTCTTATACCTATCTCAAGAGGATAAAAAGATAAGGCTTAAGAAGTTGGCAGAGCTTACCACAAAGAAAATTGACAATGGTGATGACTTATTTAACATCATAGACTTTGTGGATGCTGAGATGAAATCTATATCTGAGATTAGAGGTAGTGATATACCTGATATTAAAAAGCAGTTAAAGGTTTTGCATGACGATATACAAAGAAGAATGGCATCTGATAACATGGTGGGTTTACCTACAGGTTTCCAATCAGTAGATAAGTTTACTGGTGGGTGGCAAGAGACAGACTTTATTGTAATTGGTGGTGCTTCATCTATGGGTAAGACATCACTGGGTTTAGCTTTTTGTTATAACTGTGCTAAGGCTGGTATACCTGCTGCCGTATTCTCTTACGAGATGGGGGACACTCAGCTTCTTCAGAGGTTGGTTTCCCTAGAGAGTGAGGTAAATAATAGGTACATAATGAAGGGTGCACTAGAGAGTAGTGAACTAAGTAGAGTGGATACAGCTATAGGTAAACTTGAAGGTGTTAGTCTATTTATAGACGAGTGCAAAGACTCATCTCTTAGGTATCTTCTTAATAAGGTTAGACAATACGTTATAACTAAAGAGGTTAAGTTTGTTCTTGTGGATTACCTACAACTTGTTAAGGGTACTGGTACCTCTAGAGAGCAAGAGGTTGCTATGGTGGCTCGTGAGCTAAAAAATCTAGCTAAGGAGCTTAATATAACAATAGTGGCTCTCTCACAGCTTAGCAGAGGTGTAGAGAGAAGAGATGGCTGTAGACCTAGCCTGTCCGATCTTCGTGAGAGTGGTGAGATAGAGCAGGCATCTGATATTGTTATGCTTGTGTATAGACCTGAGTACTACGGCATCATGACCGATGATAGTGGAAAGTCTACCGAAGGTCTTGTAGATTTAATCTTTGCTAAAGGTAGGAACATAGGTACTGGAACTTTACCTCTAAAGTTTAAGAAAGAGTACACTAAGTTTATAGACCCTCAAGATTATACTGAGAAGTATATATCATCTAGTCCTTCAGAATCTTTTTAATTATGGAGGTAGATTTTATTTTTATTATAGATTTTATAGTAGGGGTTATATTTATTATTTGGCTTATTGAAGAACTAATTAACTCGCTAAGATGAGAAAAGAGATATATCACGCCACAGTTCATTACAGATGGAGAACTTTAAGATTTGTAAAAGGAGTCGAGAAGCCTGCTAAGAAGTGGAAAAAATCTACTCACAGGACATGTATTACTGAGCTTGATCCTGAAAAACTACAGAATGTTAAGCATTTTACAAGAGGATTAGAGATAAAACACAAATCAACTAACGATATACAAATAAAGATAGATAAGGTAACTGACTATGAGTTTATATGTATGTCCCACGATGTTTATTAAAAGATATAGATATGAAATTATATTGTAAAAATTGTGAAAAAACAATTGAAGTTAGTAAATTTACAATGAAAGTCGTTGATAATAAGGTAATTAAACCTGAGTCAATCTGCGATTGTGGTGAACAAATGAAAGACGTTTCAGAGTACAAAGGACTTGGTGGTATTATAAAAAGACCAGGTGGTAAAGTAGGAGGTAAGATATAATGAAAGAAGAAAATCAATTAAACTTACTGCTATTACTAGCTACGTTTAAAAGCTTTAGTGAGCAGTTGTACAACCTAAAGGGTGAGCATTCAGGGCTGGTTAAAAAGAAGTTTAACATGCTAATGAACGCTGTAAGTAGTTACGAGAGAACCATAGACGAAGAGTGGTTAAAAGAAAATAAGTCTGTTATTGAGGACTTAAACGACTCAGTTACTGATTTTATTTATATACTAAGAGACGAATCCATTAAACGAAATACTAACTAAAAACAATATAGTATGGAACATGATTCAATTGAGTGGGGATGGGAAAGCCAAAGCCCACTAAACATGAGAAGTCAAGAGCATATAGCTTTTTTACTTAAAAGGTACAACGAAGGTAAACCTGAATCAGAACACGTAACAACAATGGCTCAGTTAAACAGAGCATTATTAAAAGAAGAGTCAGAAAATTTGAATAGTTAAATTAAGTTAAACAATTAAATTAAATTAAAATGGTCGTAGTAGCGATAACAGTCGTCTGCGTTATATGTATTCTTATAGCGTGGGACATGGTAAAGTATTCTCAAAAAATTAAAGAAAGTGAAAGACATAATAACAGAGTTCTTGAAACTATCAAAAAAGAAAAATCTAAGACTAAGCGTAGTCCAAAGATTTCTAAAGATCAAGTATCGAATAAACGTAAGTATAAGAGTGCTAAAAAGAAGGCTGTTGAATCTAAAGTAAAGAAAAATGCAGGAAGAAATAAGAAAAAAGTGTGATGAGATCAGGGACTTGTTAATAGAAAAGAATAAGTCTTACGGAAACTCAGTTTTTGATAAAGGAGTTTTGTTTAATGTTGATCCTATGTACGCTATCCAAGCTCGTATAAATGACAAGCTTAACCGTATAAAAAGTAAGGAAACCTATATGAGTGAGAATGATCTCATGGATCTTACGGGATACCTTATATTATTACAGGTTTATATGGACGAGGTAGATAAAAGAATGAGTGAAACTATTAAGTCTGCTGAGACATATAAAGAGGGTGAAACACCATTTACTTACGAGTGGTCTACAAATGGAGAAGATGAGACTGGAACCCCGATTTGAAAGTAAAGAGGATAGAGAAAGAGAGGCTGAAACTCTTCGCATCCTCCTCGAGGGAAAAGATTTAACCTTTAAGCAGTTAGATAAGTACGCACCAGTAGATGCTGAGATTATAGATAATAAGACCATGAAGGTTGTATCTTTATGCGAAATTAAAACAATGTCTTTAAATATGACTGACGTACAGAGAGCTAGAACTTCAGTAAGAAAGATACAGCATTGCCAGAAAGAAGCCCTTCAAAAAGAGTTACCTTTATGTATAGCTTGGAGATTTCTCGATGGAATTGGTTATATTTGGATGCACGAAATAACAAAAGCCACAGTTGAGTGGGGTGGCATGAGAAACCCACGACCAGGATCTATATGGGATAGAGAATTGTTATTCTATATAGACCTAGATTTACTAACTATAATTAAATTTTAGACATGAACAAGCAACAGAAAGACAGAGAACAACAGGTTAGACTATTAAAGTTTGACTGTGAAATGAGAGCTAGAGTATTAGAGATAGCCTCAGGACTACCAACAAGTAAGAACGCTAAATCTCTTTTAGAGAACGCAGACAAGCTTGCCAAATATGTATTTGGTATACCAGATCAGCCTAAGGAAAAGAAATAATTCGTATCTTGCGTGTTATAATATAGTTTAGTATGGCACGAAATAAATTAGCTGGTAAGATTAACGGTAAGAGCAAAAGCTCTAAGCATTACGCTAAAAACCCTAAGTCTAGAAAAAAGAAAAACGAATACGATAAAGAGTATTCCTCTTCTGAAGAGAGGAAAAAGTATCGTGTTAAGTTAAATCTTTTTAATAGAAAGAAAGGTAAGAAGGGTGACGGCATGGATGCTTCTCACACAAAAAATGGTGGGCTAGTTATGGAAGGGCAGTCTAAAAATAGAGCAAGGAATAGAAATAAAAAATAATTATTTTCGTAACTTGCTTTAATGCGATTTAAAAGACGAAAGGGAAAACAGATAACTAAAGCTAAGAAACACGTTGTAGATGGTATTACATTTGCTTCAGGACTAGAGCTGTACTGTTATAAAGCCCTAAAGAAAGCAAAGATCCCCCACGAATATGAAGGAAAGACCTTTGAGCTTGTAGAGAAATTCAAGTTCGAGGGTCTTCTCATGGATAAGGGTAAGACAAAAGGTAAAACCACCTTTAAACAAAAGCCTGGTAACATAAGAAATATATCTTACACACCAGACTTTATTAATTTAGAAGAGGGTTTTATTATAGAAACAAAAGGTATAAGAACTCCTGAATTTAAGATGAGGTTCAAACTATTTTTAAAGTATCTTTATGATACTAATCAAAAATTAGACGTATATGTCCCATCAAATCAAAAGGAAGTTGACGCAACTGTAAACCTTATTTTAAACAGGGGTTCTTTTAAAAAATAGCTCTCCATTTTTTTTACTTATTTATAAGTTTTTTGGATTTAATTTACAGGAGAGTTTAGTACGAGAGCAAGCTGCGTGAGTGCTGCATAGTATACGAGAGTGGGCTGCGTGAGTGCTACATATCTAAATCCTGGCTTTAAGCAATATGGGCTAGGTTGTTCTTGTATTCGGGGGGTTTTTGAGATTTGGTCGTCCATGCGGCCCCCCAATACTTTTTTAAAATAATATAGTAATGTTACACGATAGAGATGAAGCTTTAAGAGAAGCGTTAAGAAAGTCAGACGAGTCTAGAGATAACCTTTTTGAATCATGGATAGTAGATCTTGTAGATCCAGAAGATGAGGACGAGTCTTGTGAAGATGGTTGTTGTGGAGATAGCTGTGAATAATGACAGATAACAAGGATAAAAAAAGACCCAAGGGTAACATTAAGTTTAATATAACCCTATCTGAAGAACAGAAGAAGGCTAAAGAAAGTATCTTGAGCCACGCTTTTAGTTTTGTAATAGGTAAGGCTGGATCTGGTAAGACCCTTCTTGCCGTTCAAGTCGCTCTTGACATGTTCTTTAAAAGGCAGTATAGTAAGATTATAATTACTAGGCCTACTATAGCTACTGAAGATAACGGTTTCCTCCCAGGTAGCGAGAAAGAAAAGCTTGAGCCTTGGCTTGTACCAATCATGTCAAACATGCGTAAGGTTTACAATAAGGCTGATAAGATTAATAGTATGGTTGAGAAAGGGGAGATAGAGCTTGTGTCTTTATCTCACTTTAGAGGTAGGACGTTTGACAACTCTGTAGTTATAGTAGATGAGTTTCAGAACTTAACTAAGGCTCAGTTTCGTATGGCTTTAGGTAGGCTAGGTAAAGATTCTATAATGATATTCTGTGGTGACAATCAGCAGATCGACCTTAAAGATCAGAACTACTCAGCAATACATGACGTTGCTAAAATAAAAGATAGTGATTTTGTATTCAAGGTTATACTAGAAGATAACCATAGGCATCAAGCGATAGATGACGTTCTTAAGCTACTTAGCGGCTACTAATCCCAGATAACATAGAAGCATATAACTCCAGCAAAGATCTGGATTTCGCTGTATGGCATAGATTCTGTTGGGGCAAATAATCTGAACCCAAACATAACCCCATTGAGTAATTGTATTCCTATTTCCATAGAGCTAATATAGTAAAAAAAAAGGAGGGAACCACCCCTCCTTTCAAACAACCAAAAAACTAATCTATGAATGCGAACAAAAAAGCAAACTGCTCCAGAATGGAGCCTTAGAAAAGTACTACAAATTTAGTAATTAATTATTTAATTATATAATGTTTGTAAATTATTTAGCCTCTACGTTTATATAATCTTCTTGGTATCTAGATTTAGCTCTCTGATCTACAAGCTTTATAACTTCTTCACTAATTCTAGAGTTCCTAAATATAGCTAAAATATCATCACCTTCTATACTGTTTAGTATACCTGCACCATAAACATCAACAAGTCTATTAACGTAGTTATCCATTTTAGAATCATAAGTAGATCCTCCAGAGTTAGACGTATTCATTAACATGTCTTGATCTTTCAAAACTTCATATCCAACTCTATCTATCATATCTTTGTAAACGTAGTAAGCCTGTATAGACATATTCTTATTTACGTTAACTCTACTTACTCTTAACCCAAAGAAAGCTAGTACCTCATACTCAGGAACCATTTCAGAATCTCTATCCATTGAATCGTAAATTCTTTTTCCTGTTTTTAAAGCTCCAGGACCGATCTTATTACCCACGTAAGACATAACACTAGCTATCTGCATGTGAGGTTTATCTGTAGGGTTAAACACCTTATTTCCATCGTTATTTATAGCGTCCCTCAATACCTTTAAAGTCATCTCCTCTCCTAAGAATGGAGCGTAAACCTTTTCTAAAACATCCATCATGGATTCTTTACCTATCTTAGTGTTAAGATCGTTAAACATAATTCTCATTATGTCTTTCGTATAACCAACACCAGATATGCTAGAGAAGTTTATGTAATCAAAGTATTTATCTTTTTGTGTTTGACCCTCAGTTTGTCTAGAGTCAAGTTCACCTTTAGATATGTAAGATATATTTCCTGAAGCGTCCCATTCAGGCATTAAAGTTCTCATCATTCTCTCCTCAATCTTCTCATCATCCTCTCCACCTAAGCCAATCATTTGACCTAAGAACTGTGCAGTATACAACTGAATACTTTCCATTAAGTACATAGTAAATATAGTACCTGCTATTCTTGTAGCTCCAATCTTTTTAATCTTTGAATTATCACTTCCCATCTCCTCAAATCCTAGTGCTAAAGTATTCTTAGCGTTACGAACAGATTCAGCCTGGAAAGCAACGAATGATCCAACTAAAGGAGAACGACCAAGTAATCTAATTATACGAGGAACCTCGTTGTAGTTAGGGTAAAGGTTTCTAATGTTTTTTGCAGCCATCTCTTCAGCTGTTGAAACATCTAAACCAGCCTTTATGTATCTAGCTTTTTCAGATATAAACCCAAAGATTTTCCAAATATCATCTTCAGCCTGATAAGCACTCATAGCTTTATCATCAAATAGTTTAATAAGTTTTTTACTACCTCTACCTACTTTAGCTATTTGCTTACCAACATATCCCTTTGATTCATCTAAGTATTCTGATAAGTCAAAGTTACTATCGTATACATCGTTAGCTATACCTCTTATCTCTTGAAGTGAAGCTGAAGAGTTTACCACACCTAACTTAACTAGCTTTGAGTATAAAGCTTCAAGCTCAGCATCCTTAAGACCTCTTACTGCGTTAAAAGATGTTTTACTATCCTTATACATTCCACCTCTAAACCCTATATGACCATTCATGGTAGCAAAAGCACTGTTACCAATAATGTTTTTAAAGTGAGTGCCAGGATTCCACACAGTCTTCATCTTCTTATTAAATAAGACTACCTTCATGTAGAAGTTATACCACCACTTGCTATCAAAACCGTCAGAGACCTGATTCATAACAGCAAACATCTCTTCGTCAACAAACTTACCCTCTAAAGATCCAAACTTAGATCCCTTTAACTCGTAGTAGGTATCACTAGTCTGCTCGTTAGATATAAACTTGCCATTACCAACGTCATATATTTCTCTAAACATTCTTTCGGCAGAAACTGTTCTAGCAAGCTTACTAACTGTGTTGCTATAATTAAATAAAGGGTTATCTATTTGACCCCAAAGTTCTCTAATCTCTTCAGGTATAACCTTCTTCTCTTTAAATATAGAGCTAACTCTGTTTAAGCCATCAAGGCTAGTTGAGTTTTTCATGTTATAAAGAAACTCTTTATCTTCTGTAATCTTTCTATAGTTAACTTCAGCTTTATCTTTTATTTTATCTTTTGACATTAAAGTTATTGGTTCCCCATTTTCATCTAACCTACCCTCTTCAACATCTTTTTTGTTTTGAGACTCAACCTCTCTGTATAAGAACTCTTTAGCTTTCTTTATTATATCGTTGTCTGTCTGCTCCCATCCTTTAACCTCAAACTGTTTGTAAGATCTTCTAACGTAGACACCCATGTTTTCATCTACAGTAAACATAGTGCTACCCTCAATCATTTCTTCTTCTATAAGGGTTCTACTAAGTTGATCTATGTGTATTCTCATATCCATAAGAATAGACTTAATTTCTGAGTCTTCCATGGATCTAATCTCATCCATGTTATGAAGTAGATCGTTTATTTGACCTGATGTAAAGTCAGTACCTTCTAAAGCTTTCTTTAACGCTTTACTGTTTTCTGAAACTCTAAGCAACTCAGCGTTAAGATTACCTCTACTAAGTACCATTATCTCTTTAATCTCTTCGTTAGAGTGAGTGCCAAATGGCTTACCTAAAAGTTGAGACAATCTTATTTCATATTCTTTACCTTTATCAAATCCTGCTTTAGATAACTTTCCAGTTAAATACTTTCCTGCTTTATAATCAGCCTCAATAACTTTATCAGCAATATCAAAAGCTATAGTTGTTAACCCCGAAGTGTATACGTTAGTCTCTCCTTCTGCTTGAGGAGCCTGCATTCTAATATCAACAACAGGTCTAGCCATCTCAATCTTTCTTTGTCTTCTAGCTTGAGTTGTACCTTCACTTAATTTTTCTCCTGTTCTAGAATCTATTAAGAACTTATCAGCTAAGTTAAGTTCATCCCAAACTTCTGAAGCGTCAACAGACTCATCAAAGATCATTAAAGGCTCTCCCTTAACAACGTATGGATAAGTAGGGTGATCTTTTATTTTATCGTCAAGCCTAGAGTCAACATATCCAGCATCTACATCTATTCTGATAGCAGATACTATAGGGTTTCCTTTTAGGTCTTTTATAATGTCTTGATTAACAGTGTTATATATTTCCTTCATAGAAGGAATACCCCACTTTTCAAATATCTTACTCTGGATAGATTTTCTTATTATATCTTTTCTAACACCAAAAGCCTGAGGCATAGATAGAACTAAATTACTAAACTCTTTTACAGATTTAATCTTAGACGTTTTTATACCTTGATCCTTAGCTTTAGAGTCAAAAGACTTAATAGTCATCTTTTTATTAAGGAAGTCTACAACTTCTTTTTTAGTAGCTCTCTTATCTTTTATGGCTTGATCAAGTTCTTTCATAACGTAATCAAACATGTTAACGCTACCGTCAATAGATCCTGGAGCCATAGCAGTTAAGAAAACTAAACCATCACTTTCTTTAGCTGCGTTAATCATTCTAGTCGCTGCAGCCTTATCTGAGAATGCCCAAACACCTGTGTCTTCTTGGTAAGGATAAAACACTCCACCATCAAACTCATGTTTAACTCCTGTTGGAGATACAACCATACCAGATGCTGACCTATCGGTTAACATAAGTAAAGCCTTCTGACCATTAAACTCTTTTATACTACCTCTTTTTACTTTTGATACGTCAAAGTTTGGGTAAAATTCAGGAGCTTGAAATCTTATCTCTTGGGTTTGAGTATTATCTGGTATATTTATGTTTACAACACCAAGGTCAGAATTGTTTTCTAATTTGTCTACTTGAAATTTAATAGACTCGTTAACCTTATCTTTATCAGCTTGTATGTCTCCAACTTCAAACTCTACACCTCCAACGTTAATCTTTCTACCATTCACTAAAGCTTCAGCTAAATCTGTTCTTAAATTAGATAAAGACATCTGATTAAGATCTATAGCTTCAACATTATCAAAAGGGGATGTAATACCAAGTCTAGATAACATCGCTTTTATAACTTCTCTAATTCTAGATAGTTTAGATTGACTGTTTACAAAGTGACCATAAGCAGCGTCACCCATCATCTCAGCAAAAGCTTCCTCTATAAGTCCTTCTTCAGAGAGACCTTCGTAGTTTGCTTCAGCCCACTCAAGATAAGACCCCTTCATTCTATTACCATCCTTCATCACTCTTCTCTTAACACCACTCTCTTTAACTTCAGCCTCTATTCTTTCATATAAAGCTGGGTCAGTCTTCTTAATGAAGTCAACCATTGGGTGAATGATCTCGTGGAATAAAGTGTTACCCTGAACAGTTTCAAGGTTTACATATATAGTCTTGTTAGATCCTCTAAAGAAAGAACTCATTTTTTTAGAAGGGTCTTGTCCTATAGTTTTTAATTGCTCTTCCATAGCCTTACTGTTCCTAACAACAGTAACGTTAAGACCACCAATAGAACTAAGTAATTTAAAGGCAAAGCCTAAAACTCTTTTTCGATCTTTAGTTAAACCTTGAAACACTTCACTATCATGGTTAGGATCACTCTCGTCTAACTTGTGAATGTTATCTGAGTTAAAGTTTTTACCATAACTTGTGTTGGCCCACTCAAGACCTGTATGTATAGATGTTTTTTCACCTGCAACATTCATTATAGTTAAGGCATCTCTTTTTCTAGCGTCAACCCCCTTAGCTACATCTCCGTTTAAAGGAACTACACGTCCATCACCAAACATCAACCCATCCTTAGACGAGAAGATAGACTCTTGTTGGAATTGGTTACCTATATTTAAAGCAGTGGCGTTATCTATTCCTGTTACCACAAGGCTTTCTTCAGCAACCCCGTTGTAAACACCTTGAACGGTATAATAAGTTGCACCAGCCTCATCTAGCATAGACTTAAGACTCTCCATTCTAGAGACTCTCTCTTGCTCTGTTAGACCTTCTTTCTCTGAAGTTAACACGTGGTAATCGTTGTTATCTATAACCTCTTGAGGTATCTCGTCAAGAGTTTCTTTCTTTGTTTTTAAGAATAGTTTATTGTTAATAGGAAATGAACCACTACCTGTAGTGCTTTTAGGTCTTTCAGCTCTAAGTTTAGCTTTTCTATTTTCTACTATACTTTCACTATAGTTAGCTTCAAATCCTTCTCTAGTTTCTTTCTCTCTTTTATTTAAACTATATCCTTCATCTTCAGCAAATGGATGTAGTCCATCAATAAGCTGTTCATTACTTGCAGGATTATCTTTACTAAATTTTTCGCTAGAATATCTAGTACCTTCTTCATCTTTAAGCTCTACTCTTTTAGAACCATCTTTACTAGTTTTTACCTCAACAGTTTGTGAATTACCATCTCCGTCTGTTATAGTATAGTATTCTGTTCTAATAATACTGTCGTCTTGAGCTAACTCATCTGATGTAAACTCTTGTTCTGCTACTTCCTTTTTAGATGCCTTATTAGCAACCTCAAAGTCTTTCATAGCGTTCCTAGCTGCAGAAACACTTTTAAACTTACCTTGAGTTATCTCTGACGTTTGAGATACTTCGCCATTAACCTTTATACCACTTTGGTTTTGAGACTGAACCACTGTTGGCTTTCTCTTACCATCCTCCAATTGTTTCTTAACAGCGTCATACTGCTCTTGACTATCTATCTTTGTAGCGTCTACAGTTTCAGTGACTTTAGATACAGACGTGTTTTGAGATTCTACAGCGTCTACTATTTCTATATTGTTGTCATCAAGGATTTTTTTAGACTCAGCTCTAGCAGCTCTAGTGCTTTCAGTAACGTTGTACTTAGACTTCTTACCTTCAGCCTCCATTTCAGAGATAGCACTTGCAAGACTAGAGACGTCCTCCATAGAAACCTCGTAGTCTTCTTTTTTAGCTTTAGCATCCTCTTTTGCTTGATTGATTTTTCTAGATAAGCTAGATACAGCTTTCTCTTTTTCAAACATCTTAGCTTTAGCCTGCTGAGCATCAGGTGCACTGTGACCATAAACTAAATCATCTATAGCCTGTCGAGCCACATCACTTACAGAGTAGTCTACCTTAAGTTTACCATCTCTAATTTGTTGAGCTACTTCTGGATCTTTAGCAAGGTTAATAGCCTCACCTCTAGACACCTCTCTTGTTTCACCCTTTTCGTTTGTAAAGATTACAGAGGTGTTGTCGTTGATTATGTTTAGATTTCTGCTAATATCTTTAGCACCCCTAACTGTGGTATAAGTAAGTCCACCAAATAGAGATGATATAATGGCTGTATCTACCATCCTAATAGCAAACTCTCCAGAGTCGAACTCTTCTAACCCTACAGCCGCATCAGATAGATACTGAGAACCTTCTGTTGCTACCTCAGAAGATGTTTCTATAAACATAGATTTTTTAATACCTTGGAAGTAACTATCAAGTAAAATATTAGGATCTGTAATAGCTTTAAAACCACCAGCAGTTCTAGCAGAGTTTATAATTCCTTGGGTGTACTTTTCAAAGAAAGCCTCTGAAACAGCAGTAACACCTTCACTAAAGTGTATTTGCCAATCCTTTATATCTTCACCTTTTCTTCTTCTTTCTTTAAGTTCTAAAGATTTCATACCTCCAGCTGAGGCACCACCAAGTATAAGGGGAACTGTTCCTCCACCTGCCAAGGCTATAGATAAAGTAAAAGGAACTGCGTTAGCAATACCATTACCTGTATTAAAGAAAGCGTCATCAAAGTTGCCGTCAAATATAGCCTTTGTAATAGATGACTCTTCAGGTATTCTAGTCTTCTCTCTTATATGCTCAGCGTAATCGCTAACCTTATTAGCATAGTATCCACCCTCTTGCATATATAAATCCCAGGCAGATAAATCTTCAAACTCTTCTGAATCAGCTAAAGGAGACGGTTTCATCCCTAAGGCTGCAGGAGCTTTCTCTAACTGCTCAAGAGCCCCAGCACCTAAATCTATAGTTGTAGCTAAAAGATTCTGCCCCCAATCACCAAACCTTCCTCCAGAATCTATCTGTCTATTCATAAAGTCTTCAACGTACTTTATAGCCTCGTAGCTTGGGTCACTTGGATCTGGAACTCTTATACTAAAGTTTACGCTTTCCCCATCTTGGGCAGCGTTAACATTATCAGTCTTCATCCAATAGTCTAAAGCTTCGTTAATAGAAGCTTCTTTGCCATCTATAGTCATGGCAGACATTCTTATATTGTTTGAGTCTATATCTGAATCTTCTAAGGCTTTAGAAAATTCTTCAGGTGATTGAGATGATTTAGCTATGGATTGAAACAAAGCGTTATCATACTCTGTCTTTGCAGCTTTAATCTTTTCTTCGTTACCAGATAGGTATAGTTTTGAAGTAGCGTCTTTCTCAGCTAGTTCGGTTTGTTCTTGGTTGTATTCTGACCAATTAGAAAACCTGTCGTACCACTTCTCAGCCCAAGAGGCTTGATTATCTTTCTCTTCTTGAGTCTTTTTTGTTGACTCAACCTCTTCCTCTTTATTTTTTGCTGATAAAAAGTCATCGTAATTTAAACCCTGATCTTCAAAGAAAGGTCTTTGGTCTTCTTGTCTAGCTATCTTTATCTTATCCTCGTTGGAAACACCATCATAACTAGCTAATCTTTCTTCTAAACTAAGCTGAACGTCTTGTTCCAAAGAAGATTGACCATCTTCCGATACTGATGGAGACACCCCTGAATCCACTTGGGCACTCGCACCTTGAGGCATAGAAGAATCTTTTTTTTTTAACCTAGACTCGTATTGCTCATAGTCACCAAGGTCTATGCCTTTACCAGAAACAGTATCGTAAAAACTTTTACGCATATCTTCTGTTTCCATTTTAGCAGAAAAGTCATCAAATGAACCAACATCAAACTTAGTTGAAATTGCTTCGTATAGTTTTTTTAAATCGTCATTCATTACCATTCAAGTTTTTCTGGAGCCCCACCACCTTGTTGAGATGATTCTAAATTAGAGTATTCTATTATTTTAGCACCTGTACTTCCCTTCTCAAATTTATTCTTAAATAAAGAAGAGTCTAGCCTACCTAAAGGAACTAAGAATGAAGATCCTTTGTATTCCATTACAGCTACAGGCTTATTATCCTCAGTTAAAGCAATTCTTTGAAGATTAGCTTCAATACTATCTGAGTCAGAGTCGTACCAGTTCTTGTTATATAAGAACGTTCCTGTAGTTTCTTTGTCCCCAACATTCTGACCTTCAACACCTTGTAAATCTTCTAAAAATACTGAAACTTTAGTTACATCTCTTACGACAGCACTCTTATTATCATCAAGTTTAACTGAAATATTATTTATGTTTTTAAGTTGTTCTGACGGACTCTCTAGTAAAGATATAGAATCCTTAGATAAGACTTCTTCTTCTGCCTTTTTAGTTGAAGGTTTAGAACCTCTTCGAGGGCCTCTGTTTTCGTACTCTCTATCAGAAATCTTTTTACCTAAATACTCAGCGTACTGGTCAGATAACTCTTTATTAAAGTTTTCACTTTGAGGATCTAACTGTCCAATTAACTCTTCATCAGGGGATGTAATACCACCAACAACAGAGTCATTATTTGGATTAATATAAGCTTCTAAGAAAAAAGCCTCCTTACCAGTCATAGATTCTCCGTTTACGATAAGTTGCTCAGTATTATATATCCTTTCAGCGTTTTTATCATCATGCCTATTATAAGCATTCACCTTTAACTTTGTAGTTATTTTATCTGTAGTCTGAGATTTTTGATCGTCTGATATACTTAAGTATTCCCAACCATCTTTTCCTATAGCTTTTCCTTCACGATTTTTATCATCTTTCTCGAAGTAATCGTCTTTAGACATATAAAAGGGAACAAACTCACTCTCGTTAACCATAGACTGAGAGTCTATAGGATAAGCCTCTAAAGCTTGATCTAAGTCCATCTCACCGCTATTTACAGCCTCTTGAACTTGACTCCAGTTGTACTTATAAAGGTACTCACCATCTTCAGTCAACTTAAGGTTATCAGCCTTTCCTGCAGTAACAAGATTATTTAAAGATGTTAAGTCATTACTTATGCTGTCATACTTAGATTTATTAGCAGTAAGATCTCTTTCTAGGCTTAGTTGTTGATTTTTAGCCTCGTTATCTCCATCATATATGGCCATAGCTTTTTCATTGGCAAAACCTTGGTATTCACCAACTTGCGATTGAAACTGATCAACCAAGAAAGGATCCATTCCTTCTACAGAATAATCTTTTATTTGAGCTTTAGAACCTTTTCTTCTAGCTTCTTTCTTTTTATCAGCAAGTTGTTGCTTCCTAAGTTCCAACTCTTCTTTTTGAATAGCGAGTTGCTGCCTAGTAGCCTCTTCTTTTAAAAGATCACGATTGTTTTTAAAAACTGTACCTGTGAAAAATAAACCTTCTCCAGCCATGTTTCTTAGTATTTAGATTTCATGTAGGCTCCCATTCTAGCCTTAATCTTAGATAGGTAACCTCCACCTTTCATTTGAGGTGCGTCAACTCTACCTTTCTCTTTAATCAATTGCTCTCTATAGTTTTTAATAAAGTCAATCTCAGCTTTACTTGTTGAATCTATATCGAAAGAAAGCTTATCACCAATATACTTAACAAGTCCAGCAGGATTTGTTGGGTCTTCATCGAAAGGAAGTTCTCCAACGTTTCTAACTTGATCAGCGTTACCTTTCATTACTCTTACTATTTCCTGAGCCTTGTCTTGATTTAAAGGTGGTACAGTAGGTTTTTTAACCTTACCTCCCTCTTGAGCTTCACTATCATCATCACCTATGACATTCTCGTCATACTTAGCAACTAAATCTTTCATTAAGTCAAAAGCAACATCTTTATCTTCACTCTTTAAAGCCTCTCTAATGTTGTCAACATCATCAGGAGGTAGTATAAGTTCTCCACCTGTAGCCTCACCAATCTTCTCACCGTCCTTGACCATATCTATAGGGTTACTGTTGTGATCAAACTTCCCTGGTGTTACTCCGCCCTCTTCAGAATCAATTTTACCACCTTTTTTCAGGGTCATTTTACCACCTCTAAGCTTTGCTTCTGGCTGATCATAATCTATACTAGATACCTGATCCACAGGATCTAAAGTTACAGCTTTTTGACGACTACCAAAATTCATAGCACCAATACCACTAGCTATATCCTCAAGACCACCAAATATATTTTGTTCTGCAGCAGCCTTCTGACCTACTATACCTTTAAGTTCAGATTCAGCAACACCCAGTCTTTGACTCTCAGCCATTTGTTGTTCTTGAGACAATCTTTGTAAAGCCTGAGTTTTAGCTTCTTGTTGTTCACCAAGTAAACCTAACTCTTGCTCTCTAGCTTGTCTTTGAATACCCATAGCACCAGATAATGCTGCTCTAGGGTCTCTAGCTAAGTTTCTCATAGCTGTAGCTTGACTAGCAAGCCTAGATTGCTCTAAGCCTTCTATGTAATCCTGATCAATAGGCTCATCAACCATTCTTCTAGTAGCTGAACTAATTCCTCTTTCCAATCTACCTTTATCAAAAGCTTCCTGAGCCTTTCTAGCTTTTCTAGCCTGAATACCACCGTATATTGCCCTACCTAAGCCAAGAGCTGCTGTTGCAGCTCCAACAAAAGCTTTAGGTGCTTTTTTATTTTTGTTGTATTTTATCTTAGTTTTTACTCTACGTGCCATGTTATTGAATTTTTACAAATGTACTAATTTTTTTTTATTATTTATTACTAAGCTCACTCTTGTCTACATCTACGTTTGCAGCGTACAAATTAAATTTGTATTTAGACTGATACCAGTGAGATGTAAGGATTGTTTTAAGGTAGTGACCTTTTAGCTTCTCACCGTCTATAAGACCCTCCTTAACTATAAAGTAAAACTTATTACCTTGTATATCGTTGTAATTATCTGATATAAATTCAACCCTTTCCTGTGTCACGTTGTAAACCCATCCTGCGTGTTTAGTTTCTCCTGTCTTAACATCCATACAATGCAAAGAGTATTCACATGGGAAAACAGAAGACCTAGACCTAGATGATGTTCCATTTTTAGCTACAAAAATTCCTCTAGGTGGATTTACTTTCTGAATATTTAAATTATTTATATAAAACTCAGGTTGATTTTCTTCAGATCTTATATATAAATAAGGGTCAATGTTTTTGTCACCAGAGTTTAACTCAATTTCATGATTTTGTAAGTAATTTGTATTGTCAATTGAAATAGTCTGAAATGACGAACCTAGTTTACCAGATTGATTAACTCTATCTCCAATTCTAAAAGACAAAGAAACTTTACTTCTGTCTAATACATCTATTAAGTTTAATCTAAAAGAAATTATATACTTAGAATTAGACTTAAAGTCTATAGTAGAACTTGTCCTTACTTGAGATGAAGAATTTTGTTTGTCAAAATACAAAACGTTACCACTTCTTTTTTTGTTTTTTTGAACTTTAACTCCTGAATCTACAACAGTCCAATCAGAAGAGTTCGCAAAATTACCTTTAGAAGATAAGATGTCTTTACCTTTATTGAGGCCACCATTAAGATCAAAAACTTCTTCAAACTTAAAATCTTCTCTAATATCTAAAATTCCGTACACTCCACCAGGAATTATATTAGAAACAGTAGTAGATTTACTACCCATAAAAGGAAGACTGTTAGATTTAAAATCACCTTTAAGGATAAAATTAGAACCATAACTACTTGCACTAAACATACCTAATCCAAAAATATTAGAAGCGTCTCCATCAAAATCACCTTGAAAGTCACCATACTCATTTACGTTAAACTTGCTTGGAGCAAAAGGAATTTGAGAATATTGAACGCCCTCCTTTGTTTTATAATCTATAACATCAATTCTATTGTTTTTTGACCTGTAGTTAACGGAGTTGTCTAAAATAACTTTTTGTTTTGTTAAGATACTTTTAACTACATTGTACTGAGGACTTAAATTTTCTGCATTATAGAACCTAATTAAATCACCTGGAGATAAATCTTTATAAAAGTTAGAGCTTGGAGATCCATAAAGGCAGTAAGGAGAGTCTTCTTTCGTTGATATAGTTCCGTCAACTTTTTTATAACCTATCTGAGTAGATACAACAGAGTCATAAGAGTTATTGTATTGACCCATATTAGTAGACATGTTAGTTAAAAGCTTTGTGTCACTTTCTAACGATATGCTATTATAGGTTTTTACAGATGATGGGTCTGAGTTAAACGGAAACTCTATATTAGAGTTGTATCTAACACCATAGAAAGTATTAAAATTACTTTTATTTTCAGTGTTGTGTCTGTATATTTTACCATTTTTATACGTAACAAACTGTCTATTTATTTTGCCATAAAACTCTGGTTTATAGCTATAAAAAGATGTCCACTTTTTTAAAGTGTCATTAAAAGCTATAGTTTTAGCAGGGTCAAAAACTGCAGCATCTTGATTACTAACTAAACTGTAAGACTCGTCAAAATTAACAGAATCAAATCCCCAAAATCCAGAATTATTATAATCTTCAGTTTTTAATATAGCTGGTAGAGTAACTATATACTCATCATACTTAGGATCGTAGCCAGCAACAATTTTAAGGCTTTCAAATTCTTGATCTATATACACTTGACCTTTATCTCTAATATAATCAGACAATCCATAGTCAGAGATTCTTGTAATACCATCTCCGCCAAGCCTTAATATAGAACCTCTCTTTATGTCTACAAAATAAAACCTATCATTATTCTCAACTATACTTTCAGGGTTGAGGCTACAACCATTCTCTGCAGAATACACCTGAGCATAATCAGCAAGTATATCTTTAGATAGCGTTAGATTAGAGTTACCATCAGCATAATTAACTATATTTTTACCAACCAAAGCTCTACCTACTCTATTCTCATGAAATATCAAAAGGTCATCACCTTTAATCATTAAAGATTGTATTGACCCAAAGTCTTGATTGTAGTCGTAGTATGGAGATGTTGCCATATCAAAAGTACTAAGACCATTAAAATTAGCCGTACCTTGAAAAACATCAGAGTAGTATACTGAGGCTGACAACCTTCTCTCTTCAGAATAAGGATTTACTATATTGACTCTACCCTTATCCCAGTTGTCAGAATTATAGAAATCTGTTAGGTAATAACTCTCGCAAGCAAAAGCAACTTGTTCAACCCCCGAAGTTAGGTTCCCATCACTTTCAACACGTTTTTCATGATAAGGAACCATAACCCTTCTTCTAGTGTAAACATCACCATGAAGTAAAGTTCCAGCAGCATAGTTTGTAGTTTGGTTTCCACTATCATCAATAGGTCCATTTAGACCATCTATAGCTGTAACCTCCATTCTAGACTCTTCGTCAAAAAAGTAATCAGAACCTTGCCCCTGATGAGACCTAAAATCAGTTCCTGGATTCTCTATCTCAAACTTTTCTCCTACCTCATAAAACAAACCAGAAACCTCTGATTGTATAGATTTTTTAGGTCTATATATTTCTACTATAAGTCTATTATAGCCGTTATGTGAAAAATCATAGTCAGTATGATCAACATCAGCATGATCAATAGCTATACTACCATCAATAGTTCCATTATTTGCTGTAGAAAAATCTATATCGTTACCAGCATCTGTAGGACTATCTATAACAATGTAAAATCCTGGAATACGATCAGATCCACCAACAGCATCCTGAATCTCCTCTTGAGTGTAAAAATCATAAGAAGATATAGGAATGTCTATAGACTCTTTAAAATAACGCCTAGAGTTTTCATTACTATTATCATTTGACTGATTTGATAAACCAAAAGATATGTACCTAACCCTATCACCTTTTGCGTAAACATAATCTATTACAGCTGATGTAGAATCTAAGTAACTCTCCATATCAATATCCTCTTCACCTAATCCTTTTAATGACCCTAAGCCTAAATATATCTTATTAGAGTTGTTACCAGTTCCTTTATACGAGTTTAGTATAGGGATTTGTATAAACTCATCTACAGTAGTATTACCAGAATAAACCCACTGATAATGAGTTGCCCACACTGGAGGTTTGTGATATATCTTCCACTCAAGACCATTAAATGTACTTTGATTTTGAGAAATCTCAGTATAAAAAGGTGCGTACACGTTTGTACCTGAATTAAAACTATTTATAGCCTTTGAGGTATTAACAAAAGAAGCTCTATTTGTCTCGTCATAATAGACTAAGCCAAAACCATGATTAGCCCCAGTTTTGTAAGATTTACCAAAAGAAGGTGCACCTCTAAAAGACGATTTTATAGCAGATATTTGACTATGATACATGTTTGTAGTTCCACCTGAACTAGTTCCTTTACCTGCAAATTCTAAATTAGGAGTTGTGCCTTCACCAGTTTCTGTATAATTAGTGTCATTACTAGGTATGTCAATAAATATACTGTCAGGTAGTGGGTCATAATCTTGTAAATAAGTAAATGTTATAGATAATTTTTTATCAGATGTATTGTAAGACGCTGTTGTTAGGTCATGTTTAGGTGCAGTTTGCAAACTACCACCAGTATAAGTATGGACGAAATAACCCACACTATTATCTAAATCAAAGTCTCCAACGTTAATTCTTTCTTCAAGGTGTAATCCTATAGCGTTAATATTACCAGGATTAAATATAGATGATTCATGTCTAAAAAAACCACCTCTAGGAATAATACTTGATCCTCCAAACTGCCCATGATTTTGAAATAAAGTTTTAGTCCATTCGTAATTAATTTCTATAATTCCTTCACCACCATTTGTTTCTGGGTCTATATTAGAAAGATCAAAACTAACCTTAAAAACAGTACTAATGTTTGGACCACCTGCATTTACAACTTCAAAGTCAGGACCACCACTATAATTAGTTATGCTACCTCCAGTAATTGAATTTATAAACTGATTAGAAGCTTCTAAACTAGTTACAGGGTTTATCTGTAAATTGCAGTATATATCTGTATTGTCATATCCATCAACAACGTTACCATACGCTATTCTATTCTTAGGTAGTATAGTTTGAGCTTTCGCTAGTTTAGGTAAAGCATCTTGAAGCTTATCAATATCTGTTTTAGATACAAAAGGATAAACACCATCATTTCTAAATATTGCAGTTGAAAACTCAACATTAGTTTGAGTAGATCCACCAAAAAACAAACTAGGGGTAAAGAAAAGAGATTCGTTCTTTCTTCTTTTTAAGTACTTTATAAAGTCATTAGGTATAGTTTCTACAAGGAAAAACTCACCATCATTACCATCCCTAGCTACAACTTCTACCTTATCCACATAAGATATACTATCGTTATACTTTATATTTATAATATTATTTACAGCGTTGTTAATAGTAGTGTTGTCTTCACCAGAAATATATCTTTTAGTATAAACGCTTTGGTTAGCTACATCTGATATACCACTATATGCTGATACAGTACCATCCTTGTAAACATATCTATATCTAAACTGAAAAAATTTACCAACTATATGGTTTACCCTAGCAGGCTCTTTGTTAAAAGAAAATTCAGGCTTATATCTTGGTTGATGAGATAAAGCGTCAAGGTATACCATCTTATCTTCAACTTCCCCAAAACTAATTAAAGGAGAGTAAGCGTCATCAGGCTGTGCGTACAACACTCTACCCCCAGGAGATGTTTCTGCTAAATCAATAAATGGCGTACTAGTTATAATACCATTATCAGTATTTAAAGCAGAATTAAAAGATGATAAATCAAAATTGATATAACTAGCACCTGCATAAGCCCACTCAGTAGTAGCTTCAAAAGTATGAGTGTCAACGATGTAGTCAATCTCAATTAAATGTGCATTACCACTAACCACAACGCAAACAAAGTCACCAGGAAACAATTCATCAGTAGGAGTAGTTCCCTGCATTGTAACAGTTTTATTGTTTTGCGTTAAGGTAACATGAGTTGTTCCTTTTGCGAACCTCTTAATAATACCGACAGCTTTAGCGTAACCATTATACCCTTTACCTAACAAGTCTGGAGATATTATACCAAACTGTTGAAGATACAAGTGATCGTTTTTTTCAAAAGGGTGATTATTAGTTACACCAACTAATATAGTTCTAGTATCTTCTTTCAATGTAGATGAGAATACAGCAGTAGTACTTGACCCTGAAGTTGACTCTTTTAATATACCTTGAAATGTAGGACCAAGTTTTATATACTGCTCGTTTCTTTTAGCTTTCTCTACATCAATCTTTCTAGGTCTATTAAGGTTATCTGTCCAATACAGTATATCTTCAACCTTATTGATACCAGTTATAAGGTGGTCTTTATCAAAGTTTAAGATATTTTCATTAATCCCATTACTACCTGTTTTACCATCTTGATAAACCACAGTAGTCTTGTTTTCAACTTGGCTATACTCTATAATGCAATCGTACTTACCAGAAACACCAATATTATCTTCAGAGTATAAAAAGTAATATATACAATTTGTAGTCTTATCTTCATAAGAACCTATGCAGGTATACTCTCCCGACAAAGATTTAGTTGAAAAACTTTTATGTAAGTCTGAGTTTTTATTTTTTATTGTTAAAGACATTGTTGTTGTTTAATTAATTTATTAATCAAATGGGACACCATTATTTATTGTAAACTCAAGTGCTTTACCAATATGAGAACCAAACCAAAATATTCCTCCACTTGTAGACTCAGCAAATCTTTTTAAATAAATATCATCTGAAAATGTTACATTATCACCTTCATTTTGGTTATAATAAAGTAATATCTGAACCATGCCTATATCAAAAAACTCACTTAAGGAATCTACATTAATTACTGGATCAACAAAATTTACACCTGCACTAATAGTAGGATTTGGTGCTGTAGAAGTTAACTCAGTAGTGTTTTCGTCAAAGTTAGCAAATATAATATGCATAACTTGAGTTGGATAACCACCTCCTGGTATCTCAAACTCAATAGTTTGACCATTAGTAAACTTGTTTGTTATATAGTAACAGAAATTATTTGTAGGGCTATGTGGTTGATCACGCAAAGCGTCCAATTCTTGTTCGGTTATAAAAACTATGTTTTCGCCATAAAAATCTTCACCATTGATTGTCCATTCTGGCTTTACACCACAAAAAGCACCTGCTGTGTGAAAATATGAAGGAGTTGCCCATTCAGAAGTGATCCCAACCTCTGGACCCTTTACACAATAAGTTCCTGCAACAACATTATCTCCCAAAAGTATATTATCTAAAACAGGATCGAAACCAAGCCCAGCATTCATATTCTCTATAGTAAATATAGCGTTATCAAGTTGAAATTGTAAATCATCAATGTACAGTTGTGCAGCATCAAGGTTTCCTTCTAAAGTGGATACAGTTAATTGATGCGATTGCTGCATAGTTTCTAAAGCAGAAATATCTGCATTTGAAGCTAAGACATATAGGTTGTATTGATTATAAAGCTGAGTCGTAACAGCGTTAGAAAAATCTGTAACAGAGTCTACATAATCTGAAAGTCTATCTCCTAGGGGAGTAAACGCAGTAGTCTCTGAATAGCCAGGAACGATTAATGATAGATAATTCTCATACTGTGACTCACCTATAAACTCCTTAAAGGTATCTAAACCAGAATCTTGCCACCCTATAACATCAGAGTTAATTAAATTAAATAATTCATTAAAGGACGTTTGATGTTCTGGAACTAAATTATTTAAATTAAAAGCAAACATCTCTTGAGCATCATTACCCACTCGAATATTTGTGATTCTATATTCAATATTTACATTCGGAACAGGAGGAAATACAATAACAATATTAGCGTATCTATCTAAATAATCACCTTGATACCCTACGTTATTATTAACAACAGTAAAGGTATGTAAAAAAGGTTCTGGGTTATTTGATCCTCCAGGAGTTAAATTGTATTGTTCATCAATGGCAACCTCTTCAGATGAATTATAATTACCTGTAGTATCCCATTGATTAGTTATCTGCACACTTATATTATTTGGTATTGACGCAGAACCAGATGTAGATGTATTAACAACTTCAAAAGTTATTGACAAAGTTATTTCAGCACCATTTACCCAAGCTGCTGAGTTTTGAAAGGAACTGTAAGGAAGTCTAAAAGCTCCATAAGAACTTCCTACACTAGAAATTGCTTTTAAGTGGCCGTTTTGTTCAAATAAAAATGAAGGTAATGAATTTACAGAGTTTCCAGCAGTAAGATATGCATTATCATAAAAAGTCCACTCATTTTCATAATCAGAAGTTGGAGAAAAATCCTCCTCATAAATAATTTGATTATCTATATTTAAAGCGTTATATGCTTCTAGACTTAGATTATATGATAGAGTTGTATCGATATAAATTTGATTAAAATTATCAAGTATAGACAATATTATAGCATCAGATATAGCGTTAGCATTAAGCTGTTCCTGCAACGCATCTATTTGCTCTCCAAGTTCGTAAACGTTAGTCTGAAGATTAACTATTGTGGCATCTTGATCCGAAACCTGAGTGGTAAGGGAAGTAATATCTACTTCTAAAGCTGCTACTTCAGCATTATGCTGTGCATTAAGATCAGCTAAATCTTGATCAAACTGTGCTTGCAAAGCGTATTGTGCAGCTTGGTCAGCAGCTTCTGCATCATCTAAAGCTTGTTCATGTTGAGCAATAAGGACAGCCACTGCATGATTATGATCCAATGTTAATTGAGCAATCTCTGCAGCATGTTCATCATCTTGATCCTCCATGTCTTGAACATACTGAGCTAACATTTGATTAAGAGCATCCACAAGATCCTCAAGGTTATTATTAGCATTTTCAAGTAATGCTATCTCAGCCCCTAACTCAGCCTCTAAAGCTGCTAATTCACCTCCATGAGCCACATTTATAGCTATAATAGCGTCTGCTAATGTTACTATCTCTGCATTAAGTTCAGCTATTGTTATTACTTGAGATGCTGTTAAATCCTGTTCAGCTTCTAAATCGTTTACAGCTATATTTAATTGAGACTGAACGTAATTTAACTGATCACCAACTGACTCTAAATCTTCATTCAAACTAGCTATCTCTATAAGCATAGCGTCATTTTGCTCTTGATAAAAATCAAGCTGCTGACCCAGATTACTAATAGTACTAACGTGATCAGAAATAACACTTTCAGCTAATTCTAAATTAGACTCAGTCTCTCCTAGTTCTGCCAATGCTGTTGCTGTTAAATCTATCTGATTAGCAAGATCCTCCTGTAAATTGTTATTAGTAATATTTAGTTCAATTAAAGTCTGTTGTTGCTCACCATATATTTGAATTTGATGTGCTAATTCTTCTTGTAAGCTATTAAAATCATTAATTATAGAGTCTGTAATTTCGATGGAATTTTCAACTATTTGATAACTATTAAGAGTCATCATTGTTCCGTTTCCAAAAACTTGCAAAACATCAGATTCTCCAACATCAAATCCTTCTGCTTGACTTAAAATATTATTTATGCTATGATAACTATACCCTAAGGCTAACTTAAATTTAACACCAACAGGTCCTACAACGATAACAGTAAAGTTGTTTTCACCATTAAAAGTTGCGTTTTCAGAAAATGTTAAAAAGAATTTTTCAGGATCTATATTAAAATTTAAAGGCAAACCGTCACAAAGGATAGTTTTACTTTCAGAAAATTCATTATGTAAAAATGCAGATAAGTTATTTTGATTTGAGTCAAACTCAAACTGTCCAGATGAAAATGTAGATGAATTTATAGTCAAAAAAGGCTCAAACTCATAATCATTATTTTGATCTGCTGGGTTAAGGCTCTCCCTATAAGAGAAAACGTTTACTTCAGGGAAATTCGCAGGTGACGTAGGCTCTTCTCCTGCAACAAACGTAATTCTCCATACAGTTCTATTACCAACTTCGTAAAAAGTACCGTTAGGACTTATAACAACACCATCATCATTAGCGTCTGTATTAAAAACACCTCCAGTATCAAAAGATGGTAACAACATTATAGAAACGTTTTCACTAGGAGTTATTGGTATACTAGAATCTTCAGAAAAAGTATAAGTATACTGAATATCAGGTAGGCCAGGGGGAGAATACCTTTCACCGCCTGTTGAATTTAAAGATACAGATACACCAAGATCAAAATTAACACCAGCAACGTCACACTCAACTACAACATCAAAATAACCACCATGCAACATAGCGTTTTGACCAAATGTTAAAAGTTTTATGCTTGCCGTATATTGATCTCCAGTATTTACATCATACACGTTAATACCGCTATTGTAAGGACCAACACTACCAAACTGAGAGTATAAATATTGAGCTGTAAAAGTATGATTAACATTTCCAGACCAATTAAACTCACCAATAGGAATATTTCCATTTGGCCCAACTGAAAGTAAAGTAAATCTGTATTCAGAATTATTTTGTTCCCATCCTTGTATCCTTATAACCTTTTGATAGAATACAGTCGCAGGATTTATTTCTTCATATAAACCATTATCATTAACAAAAAATGTTTCTGATTCTGTAGAATAAAAATCAAAAGGGACTACCTCGTTACCTTCTATATTCTCTAAAGACCCAACAGTTCCATCAACAGATGTTGCTGCTCTAACATTTAAAGCGTCTATGTAATCTGGGTTTTTAATAAGACGAACATCTCCGTCTTTATTCATACCACCTAAAAAACTTCTCTTATCTAAAGGCATTTAATTTATATTTTTGGAGATTGCTTAAATGCTTTCCTAGAAACCTGCATAGCAGCCTCTTTATTAAAGTTCATCATCCTAGCTCTAGCTAATCTCTTCTCGTTATAGTAAGCTCTTTTAGCCATTTGTTTCTCGTTAGCAGGAATACCACGTTTTCTCTGAATGTACTTGTAGTACATATAAGACCTTAAAGCTTCTTCGCAAAACTTATGTATCTTAGGTACATCACCTGAAGAACCTAATTGAAGTAAAGATTGGCTATCTACAGAAAAAAATGCAGATGAGCCATCATACAAATTACTATCAAACTCTCCATCAGTACTTAGTAAATCTAAAGGATCTGAAGTAAGATTACTAATTGTTATAATAATATTATTTTGATCATCAACTGCTGTTATGTTAGAGTCGTTAGGAGAAACATGATACCTTGGGTGACCATTATTTATAACATCAGTTAAAGCTTCTGCAACGTCAATGCTTGAGCCATCAAATAAATTAACATAAACCTCTGTAGATAAAGGATTACTACTTAAATTATCGTAATCATATATTATTGCTCCAGTCGAATCCATTACAGCAGTATCTTTAAAAGTATAAGTAATCACACCTCCAGACCTAGATGGTATTTTAATTGTTGTATCGTTAGAAATACCAGCAAGAAGATTTGAACTTGCAAGAGGAGTAGCTATATTAAATTTAACAATATGATCCTCTCCAGGTGTAGCGGTAATGCCATCAGATATATACTCCATAAACACTGTTTTACCACCAACATCTGAAGAGAAGTTTATAGTACCATCTTGTCTATTTATTCTGTAATAACCTAAAGTATTTTTTCCTCCACCTATACCAAACTTTTTTCCTATATCTGTATGATAATAAGGATTGTTTTCATCATAAGCTTCATCCCCAACTTGAGACGCTACACTAGCATCTAACACTAAGTTAGGGTTACTACCTAAGGAGTGAAATTCATCATCATCTCCTCTATATCCAATTCTATTTATTTTTACGTAATCAGCAGGTAAAGTACACTGAAGTGTTGTAGAGTTTACAGCAAGTGTAGTAGTCTTAACCCTTTGCTCAACATCAAACGTAAGCTCTCTTAAGCCTTGTAAGGCTAACAATCTTAGCTGATATACACTAGCTTCTTTTTCGTAAGATGTGTCGTCAATCATTAACTGAAAATCGTTAACAATTTCTTCTATTGTTGTGTAATCTATTGCCATAATTAACTATCTGCTTTTAATTCGTTACCTTGAGCATACTGAACTAATTGAGCCTCTCTTAAGTTAACCCCAAGATATTCTAATATTTTAACTACAATTTCACCATGAACTCTAGAAGGTAATCTAAACTGAGTTGAATTAGACGGGTCATGTACAGGCTTTCCAGCGACAGTAACATAGTTCCACTGAGGTGGTATAGACGGTAAATGGTAGTAGTAAACCATCACATTCTTTATAGAATCAGGAAATATTTTTATTTTTAACCTTTCGCTTGTAGAAGATCCACTCATAAGACCTATAGGAAAGTCCATTGAAGGTTTAACCAAACTACTTCTAAGTACTTTATTTATATCTTCAGGTTTTACTATTTCTAAAGGTACATGAGAGTTTATACCAAAATTTTCATCTGGTAATATAAAAATTTCTTTTATTAAAAGAACATCGTTGGAAAGACTAACCTCTGCCTCTGAGTATCCAGATGCAACTACAGAGGATGAAACGTTAAATCTTTTTGATACTAAAAAGGGAGCTAAATCTTGTTCTGCCACTTCAGGTGTCAAAGACTCCTCTATAAATCCTGCAGCCTTTTTTTGTGTAGACTTTTCTTGTAGTATACTTAACCTTTTGTTTACTAGCTCTAACTCTGCTTGTTTAGCTAAAAGATTAAAATCAGACGGTGTTATAAACCCTCTCTGCTCTTTATTAGCAAAGGTTTGTACCAGTCTATATATTTCATCAATCGTCATTATTGTATATTTTATTCCCTAGCAAAAGTACGAAATTAATTCGTATAACAAAAAAAGGGAGACTGTTAAGTCCCCCTCTTGCATATATAACATTAATACATTATCCATTAATTGCTTTTAGCCTACGCTCTATCTCAGCGTATATCTGCTCTCCCTCACCTTCAGAGCAAAAGTCTACCATTCTCTCGATAGGCTTAACTCCAATTGCAGGGACACAAATAGTGTTACCTGAAGATACCCAAGTTACACCTGTCTTCTTCATAGAGATAATACCTGATTCCTCAGCCATTAGTAAAAGTTGCTTCATCTCTGTACGAGGGTCATTCATACCTGCTAAGAAAGCTGTAGGATTCTTCTCTGCTTGAATCTTCATATCCCAGCGAATTTCATCTACACTCTTGTTAGTGTTAACACCTAATACCTTAGCATACCCTACAAGCTCATTTAAAGGCATTTTAAGGGCAGCTTGAACAGCGTCTATAACATCGTTTACTTGAGATATTTTTTCTTGAGCATTCTTCTCATCATCCTTTACAGTAAACAATACAGTTTTAGATTTTATTCTATGAGGATTACTACCATTAGCATTACAAGTGTCTAGATACTTTTTAAGGGTAGGATTAGTATGATCTACAAATAAATATCCGTTATTAAAAGCTATAGGTTCTCTCATCTTAGCACCCTCTGGTTGTTCATCTACAAATATAGATGGCTCTCCAGGGATATATCTAATCTTTCTGTTTTCTCCTGTCTCAGGATCAAATATAACATCCTCAGCCTTTAGTAAAGAAACTATAGGGTACTGAGGCATACCATTTCTTTTTTTAGAATAAGATTTAAGATTATAAACAGTTGGTTTGAAATCTTCTTTTCTATTAGTAAATCGAGGGGTGAATTTTTTTTCTACTACGGGAGCTTTAGCTTCAACCTTAGTATTCGTAGGAGGCGTAACAGCCTTACGAGTTTTTGTTGGTGTCATAATAATTATTTTCTAAAATTAACTTAAAGTTTTATAAAGGGGGAGAGTAAATCCCTCCCCCAGTAATATAATCAACTATTGCTTATTAAGCAGCACCTGATATTCCAATAGAAGCTACTGTAGCAGATGTAGGTAAAGCCTCTACATCAATAAAGCCAACATGATTTTTTGGTAGGCTATTTATAGCCTCAGCAAGATCATGTAAAAAAGCTTTAGCGTCTCCACTAGCAACTGTAATAACAGCTTTCGCTTGTTCATCGTTTGCAGTCTCGTCTGTTGGATCTGCAAGCAAAGTTTGATAGAATATCTCTATTGAAGTTGCAGAAGCACCATCTATAGCTAATATTCTTGAAGCAGGAAGCATCATGTAATCAGTACTTGAAACTTCTAAATATAAGTATCTCTCCATTTTCTTATGTCTTTATATATTAATAATTATGATTTTTTGAACAATAAGAAACGGTTAGGAGCAAATCCTTCAAAACCACGTTCAGTACGGTAGTTACAACGTAACTCATCTGTTTCGTTAGTTTTGTTTTGTAGAACTGCAGAACCAGTTAACCAGTGCTCCATCTCACGAGAGTATCCGTTAGCTGCTTTATATCGCATACGTAACGAAGGAATCTTCTCACCAGAACGAGCATCTTTTTGTGAATCCATAGGGATACACATACCGTAACCATTGTAGTTAAATCCAGTACCACCTAATAAGTCAGGACGGTTAAATAGGTCGTAAGTTTTCTTGTGGAAAGTGTAACCACCACGAGAGAACGAGTTGAAACCTAAGTTCAACGCCATGTCTTTGTTATTAGCGAAAGTACCATAGTTAGCACCACCAGCAGCGTAAGCTCCTTGTGCAGCTAATAAGTCATCAATATCTAAAGATAAGTTGATACCAGCGTAAAGAGCCATCTCTTTTGAACCTCTGTATTTGTCTAAAGACTTAACAGCAGCATCAAAGTCAGCCATTGTAATTGCTGAAGAACCAAGACCCATAGTTTGACCTTTGTTTTCAATAAATGGTAAAAGACCTTCAGTTGTTACAATAGAAGAACCTGTTGCGTCATCAGCAGCACCATCACGTAAAGTACCATCACCAGACTGACCAATAATCATTGCTAATTCAGCATAATCTTGGAATCTTTGATAAGTATCAGCCTCACCTTGTAGGTACCATAAGTAACCAGAACCAAACTCAGGAGAGTTTACTTTTACATAAACAGCGTTAGTTGCCTCAGAACCAGAAACAGTGAAAGATTCTTTAATAATCTGACATTTGTTTTGGTATTGAGTTACACGAGGCGTAATACCAACTGGTTGACCAGTTTGCTCTGCATAAGCATTACCTACTATAGCGTAAGCTTGAGAAGCTTTAGTTGCAACAACAGCACCATTCATATCTTTTACGGTAAAGTCGTTGTCGTTACCTAAAACTGCTGTTACATAGTACATGCTGTTATCAGCACCTAAAATTAAATCTCCATCACGAAGAGCTGAGTTTCCAGCATCACTAGAACCATCAGTAAATCCGTCAGCAATTTCTAACTCACTAGATGCAATTTCTGCCTCAAAGTGATTATGAAGAAGAGTTTCTTCATAGTGCTCAAAAGTTTGAGCTGTTGTTTCTTTTTTAGAACCTAAAAGTTCCATTAAGCCAGTAATACCTTGATTACCGTATCGCTTAATTAGTTGCTCATCCACATCACGTTTATGTAAAGGTACATTTGCTGCTGTTCCGTCAGAAGACGCTAACAAAGTAGCACTACCAACATAGTTAGATGTAGTTGCAACTGCTACATTAGAAGGAGTAGGCACCATAGTAGGTGACGTTCCTAAACTTACACTTGCCATTTTTTTATATTTTTAAAATGATAATTAATTTATTTTTCCTTAACCAAGTATTTGTCGTCTCAACATGTCGAGAGTTGACTCTTGCTTTGCAGGAGCTTCTTGTTTATCCTGAGTAAACGAAGGGTTCTTAATCTCATTAATTACGCTTTCTGTTCCTTTACTTCTATACTGATTAGCGACACCCCTAACAATCTTATCTATATTGTTTAAGATGTACATATCCGTATTTAAAGCGTCAAAGTCCCAGTCACCACTTTCATTAACATACTTGTCAAAGAAGTTTTCTAGGTTAGAGTTATACCCTTTAATCTCCTGACGAGCTTCGTCATCAAGATTGTAAATAAACTCTTCGCCTTGGTCATTCATTTCAAATGATAAACCATCGAGGTCATCGACCTCAGATTCCATTTGACCTAACCATTCACCTCTTTCTGCTTCAGATATTCCAGGATCATCTGCTTGCATTGGCATAGCATAATCTTCCTTGATCTGATTAAAGTAGTCTCTAGCAGCTTTAGCGTCCTTCATAAGTTGAACCTTACCAGCGTTGGTTTCTCTCTCACTATAAGCCTCTTTGTCTGTTTTGTACGTTGTCGCCATATAATCATTTAACTCTGCATCAGTTAAATTTGGATTATCTAATCTTAGATACTCCTTCATTAAAGCGTCATCAGACACGTTGGTTAAATCAACCGTTTGAGTGTTTAGGTAATCTTGAACTGTACGACCAGTATTCTTAACATACTCATTAATAACTTGAAGCTGCTCGCTAGCAAAGTCATTGCTTTCTGTTTCTGTACTAGTAGTCGTGTTAAGATCATCAAATGATGTTAGGTCTCGCCCAAGCTTTTCGCTAAGGTATTGTAAGACAACTTCATCATCACTGATTTCCTCACCCTCTTGTGGTTGACTAGTTTGAGGTTGTTCCTCAACGTTAGTAGTTTCTTCAGTATTTAAAGAACTCTCACCTGTCAAGTCTATAACGTTAGATTGCTCCTCTGCTACAGGTTGCTCTGACTCGACTGCTTGGTTTTCATCACCAGTCAAGTCAACGATATTTTGTTTAGATTCAGGTTGTACAACCTCGCCTCCAAACTGTTTTACTAATTCATCTCTTATATCCATTGTCTTAAATTTAATTTATGTTATTTTCGCAAATATAAACTATTTTATATTAATGTCAAACTATTGAGGTATGTTTTGATTCTCACCTAAAGGACCTCTATTGCCTTGTCTCTGTTCAATCATCTGAGATTGATTCATAGCAGACTGCTCTTGGACAGCTTTACGAACCTCTCCCTGAATAGACGCAGCACCCTCTTTACCAAGGTTACTAAGCTCTATTTCCCTCAACCTTCTTTGATGCTGAGATTGTTCAAACTGTTCTTTTAACTGAAACTCTAATTGTTTAAGTTGCATATCAGCTTGAACTTTAGCTTGAACACGAGCCTGTTCTATCTGCATCTCAGTCTGCAACTCTTGTTGCTTTAGCTGTGCAGCTTGTTGAGCAGACTGCTGTTGTAGTTCAGCGTTTTGCTTAGAAGCTTCTTGTGCTTGCAATTGCTGCTCTTCTTGATATTTCTTCCTTCTTAAAACAAGCATTTGATTAGCCATCTTAATATTCTTAATAGATCTAATCATAATGGCATCTTCTAATCTAATTTCTTTCTGAGCTATAGATGCTTGTATATTCTGCTCCATCATCTGCTTCTCTTCCTCGCTAGGTGCAACATCTAGTGTTATACCAAACTCGTGAATAGAAAGCTTCTTCATCATATCTATAGAGTACATTGCAGTATCACCTATAACGTTAGCATACATCTTATGTAACCCTTTAAAGTTTACTAAATCTTGCATACGAACAGTTATGCTTTGAGAAACTCTTGTTGTAACGTTAAGATAAGCATCGTTAATATCTCTAGTAGCATTGTTAGATGCTAATAGAGATAGTTTTTGAACTCCTACCAAAGCTTCGCTAGATGGCTTAGAAGCGTCTCTAGATTCGTTTACACCAGTCACATCACGAATCATTTGCATGTTGTGATTATAAACACCTATAAGAGTGTTAAAATCACGACCTATACCATTCTCTAACTCCTGAATTGGCATAGCCCCAGTCATCTGACCTTCATCATCTATACGTCTGTAATATATATTACCAGTTTGATCGTATATCTCTTGAAGCTCCATAGGCGTAAATGTACCACCATCACCTTTTGAAACGTTTTCCAAAGAACCTATTTCAAAAGCCGCACCCTTTGGTCTAGCTTTAGCTAAAGTATGTTGTATTTTAAGGTGAGCTAATTGTATTTGGTCAGCAAAAGGAATCATTCTATCTACTAAAGAACGACTCTTCATTTTGTATAAGTTTGGTTGATACACTATATAAGACAACCTTGTTTCAGATAAGTTAGACTTAGCCCTAGGCATATCTTGCATCATGCCATAATTAAATATATAATCTGTTCCTACAATGTACTTACCCTTGTATATAACCTTTACTGTTTGACCTATATCTTCTCTCTTTGTTTTAGAGTTTTTAGGTTTTTTATAATTAGAAGGTTTTTTGTTTACAGAGTAACCACCAAATCTATTTTCTTTCTTCTCATATTTTAAAGAGTGACTTGTAATAAACTCAGCATCTAATATATTAACACTAAACTTATCGTAGTCATAAGTCTCGTTACCATTCTCGTAATAAGCTTGAGTGCCATAATTTGCTGGGTTATTATTTTTTCCAGCATACTCTCTAGCTATTTTAATATAATCCTCTTCACTAAACTCATCTCCAGCTTGCATTTTTAAGTCAGCAATAGTGATAGAATAAACCTCACCTGCGTGTCTTATATTTTTAAAGTCTGGTTTAGCAGAAAAAGAAGTTATAAGGTTTACGGGGTCAACGTGACGTATCTTAACACCTTCTGTTTTTGAAATTTCTGTTTTAGCAGCACATAAACCTAAAACAACAAGATCACGAATCATATATCGTTTAACCTCGTCATAGTCGTTAATATCTAAAGTGTACTCTATTGCTTTCTCTAAAGCTATTTCTACATTTTGCTTATAATTAAGTGCCATAAACATTTCAACTTCTTCAGAGCTTTCAGCAACAAACTCTTTAGGAGCTAAAGGTAAACCAGTTTCATCCTCTAAGTTTTGTAAGAAATCTTTAGTTAACATGTTGCCATACAACTGCTTTTTCTTTTCCATTCTTTCGTTAGCAGCAACAGGATCTATAGTTTTAGCTTTTATATCATAGTCTTGATTAACCATTCCGTTAACAATAACGTCAACAAACTTAGGTATAACAGATACAGGGCTCCAGTCTATATTTAAATAAGAAGAATCCCCTTGAACATCAAGAAGGTCTTTATATTTACCTACATCTTGGTTTCCCTCAGCGTAAGATCTGTTACGATTATATCGCATCTTACGATCTCTAAAATATACGTCACCATTATTATGCCACTCGTAGTACATGTTTTTAAAGTACTCAAGTCCATACTCTTTAGTAGCTTTTTCTTCGTTAGTTGCTAAAGGTGATGGATAACCATTTAATTTGTTTTTATTATTACCGTAAGTCATGATTTTATTTGTTTGCTAAACATTCCTTTGTTACTATATCTTTTAACTAAAGGAGATGACACCTTTAATTCTTTTTTAGGTTTTATATATTTCTGTGACGCTAGTAAAGCCAATGAAGACGATATACTAGCATCATACTTTGTTCTATTATCTATCTCGAACCTACTCCAATCATCAAGAAGCGTATTAAAAAAACATCTACCAATCTCTCCAGTCTCTGCGTTATACCCTACATGATCATATATATATGTTGCTATAGCCTCTGCTTGAGCATTTATAACTGCAGCACCTGATCCAGGTATACCTTTAGTCTTTTGTTTTCCTCTACTCCACTCTGTGTGAGTCATATCTGGTCTATCCATCAAGTACTCATAGTATCCTCTGTTTTCAAAATACTTTAGTATTCCCACCTTATTATTCTCTACCAATATCTGACAGCCATAGAATACGCACATCTTAATCATATCCTCGTAAAATATTTCTGCTTTAGGAGGTCTATTAATGTACTCACATACAAACTGCATAGACGCATCACTTGACATGCTAAACTTATGAAATACATGAGCAGCAGCATCAGACCTTCTACCATCGGTAGTCGTATCATGATCGTAAGGGTCACAGCCTGCAACAAGTTGATCTGATCTACCAGGAAACTTTTTATTAAATCTAGACGATACAACGTTTTGATTCTGAGCCTCTGGAACCCAAGTGATTTCCCACTTACCCTTTCTGTGAGGTATCCATATAACCTCGCTATCCTGTACGCCATTTTTCCAAACAAACTCACCCCTTGTTGTAGGAGTATTATTAACTTCGTTGTAATCCATTTGTTGATAAATTCTCTCGACATCAAATATACAACTTTGTGTATCATTTCTAAATGCCTCTTCTATAGTAAACGGAAACTGACGCTTAAACTCTGATAACGCTGTTGTATCATTCTTTAAAGCATCCCTTCTGTTTTGTATATAATCTTTAGCACCAGTATCAACAAGCATATCATCAATCCCCATTACAGGAGTCTTTGGAGTATCTACAACACTATAACCATACTCGTCAATAAATCCCTCTAGGTTATCAAACGCAGGTATAAATAACTTATACAAACCGCTCTTTGTCCTACCATTGAGATCTTTCTCTCCCATATCAGAGTTGTAGAATATATCTTTAAACTCTGCACCACCATCCTGTTGTTTATTAGCAGTGGAACCCATCATACACTTTCCAACAACCTTTCTACCCAGTAGTAAACAAGTTTGAGTTACACCCCAGTTTTTCTTAATAGAGTTTTGCCCTGTCCACTTACCAGCCTCATCATGTATAAGAAGTTTAAGCTTCATACCATCATAGCTGTTGTCTGCTGTGTTTCTCCAATCTATTATAGAATTTAAAGCTTCAGACTTTTCTATATGCTTTTGATTCTTAGTAATCTTTTTAGCTGGCTCTCTAAACGCTAGCTCTACACGAGGATTACTAGAACCATCCTGTATAGGTTGAAAGAAGAAAGGGTAGTTTCTATATATACGAACTACTTTGTCAGTAAACATAGTCTTAGCATCAGCTCCAGTTTTAGAAAGCAAACCAAAGTTACTATCGTAAATCTGTGTAGCCTGATTAACTATCTCACTACTAGCCATATAAGAAAAACCACTACGTCTGTTCTTAAGAAAACACATTCCGTAAGAGTTCTTGTCGTTTTTACACGCTTCCCAAAAAATAAAGAACGTTCTGTTAGCATCCCTATAATCAGGATAACCAACATCTATTTTACTCCACTGGATAAACATATAATGAGATCCAGTAATATAAGTAGGGATGCCATTGTTGTAAAACCACAATCCTTCTCTTCTACGTCTAAACTCCTCTTCTATGTAGTCTACATAATCTGTAGCATTATCCCTTGTTAAACCCTTTGGTATATCCTCTCTAGTCCACTTTTGTTTTTTCTTAGGGAGGTTATGATATAGTATATCTTTTTTATATCTAGGCTTTTTAGGTAGAACTATCTTTAAGTTATCAAACTCTAAGATCTCTCCTTCGTTACCCTCTATTAGATATATAGTATCACTTTTTTGCATACCGTTCAGCAAAAGACCCTTTAAAGTCTTTTTTCTCTTCTATTAAGGATTCACCTTCCTTGATTCTATCCTCAAGGTTTTTTATTCCTAAAAGAATTTCTTGACAATCTTCAAAGCATTCTCTTTTTGCTTTTATAGCTTGTCTTCTTTTAGCATCATCTTCCTCTATTAAAGGTTTGCCTATCTCTTCAATAAGAAGATCTACAGCTCCTTTACTTGCTTCTATTAACTTCTCTAAAGTCTTAAGAGCATAATCTCTATTCTGCTCCTTCATATACAGCTAATACATCAAAGTTACGCATACGAAGAAGTTTTCTACCATCTATGTCCATATCGTACTCAGAGTTCTCGCTCCACATAACTCTATCTCCCTCGCTAACACCCTGCTCTTTCATCCAGTCAGTTATTATAACTGCTTTACCATGAAGCTCAACTTCAGATGCTGAAGTCTCTAGAAATATTCCAGACTCAGATTGCTCTGGTTCTTTCATCTCTTGCTCCATGAAGTTCCATACTCCTACAGGAATGTACTCTTCGCCTCTTTGTATAAGATATATCTGCTCTGCAAAAGCTTGATATATATTATCTTTATCAGCATGTTTAACAAGGTTTACAGGTGTTGCTATAAAATGGTGAAACCAAACTTTATCACCCTCCTGTATTCCTGTCTCTTTAGTGTCCTGCATTGGTACCTTATATACCGTACCATACTGTCTCGCTAACTTCATAGGATCGTAAGAGGTATCTCTATACAACTCCTTACCGTTTAACATTATAGTATCTTCTGTTTCTTTTTCTACCTCTATCCAGTAGACATCTTTAATTGGCTTCATTTTTGCTTATATTTACGTTTACTTTTTTTTACTTAACCTCGTACTCTTCTTCCAGTACTGCAGTGTTATACTCTATAGCTGTGGGTTGAGAGAAAAACCTTTTCCAAGGTCTTGAAAACTCTTCGCCATCTTTCTTTATATATACATCGTATACAACCTGTTGGTGTTTATACCACGCAGCTTCGTCTTGTATAATAGCTGTAACCTCTAGTGAACCCCCAAGCATTCTCTGACCTACCTGGTAGGTAAGACCTTGCTTTAAGTCCCCTATTGTTATCTTTCTTATAATGGGGTTTATTGATTCCATTTTTCTTTAATTTAAATTTGTTATGTATTCTACTCGTATAAATCTCTAGACATTTTTATAAATCCAATCTGGATACCTCTACCTGCTGCACTTAAAGCTTGAACTCCTACAAAAGGCAACAAATCTATATCGTCAGTCATAATTAAAGATTTTGTTGTACTAACAGATTGAGTTGCACCACCTGCTGTAGCAGATGTAACTAGACCATACTGAATATTATTTACAAAAACACTAATTTTTCTATTTTCATCAATAGAAATTCTTAATTTATACACAGTGCTAGCAGCAACTGCTATACCTAAATCTGTTATATAATCTACTCCCGATACACTATACACAAAATGAAGATTACCATTAGTTGTTAAAGCTCCTAAATCATCATCAGTAGCGTACAAAAAGTAAGCTTGATTTGCGTCTGTAGCGTAAGCACCAACCTCTGTTAGCTTTAATCCTGCCCATATAGCAGAATTGGTTATAGTACCCGATGTAGATATAGCAGAATCAAACTGTATTCTATTTTCTGTACCAAAAGGCACTGAAGACCATGCAGAAGAATCAAAAGTAGCTGGCATTTCAGTCTCACCATCTCTAGTGGTTAAAACAGTAAAATCATTATCAGTAGTTCCTGTAACTAGTTTAATCCCAGCAAAACCATTAGTAGGTCTTCCAGCATTACCGCTTACTTGAACAGAGCCAGAATTAGCACCACCCAAAACAAAATTTTGATTAGGAGTAATATAAGAATCTATTACAAAAAATAATTTAAACACTGTGGCTGAAATATCAGTTCCATTAGTACCAATTCTAATTCTACAACTACCATCAGCAGTATCAAAAACTATTACGTTAACCATAGCATTGTCTGCAAGATTTACACTTGAATCTATTATACTAACTAAAACTTGAGATGTAGCTCCGTATATATGATCATTGTTAAATTCAAACTGTACAGTATCTGTAGCAGCTAAATCAACTGATTGCATAGTTATAACACCATACTTAGCATTCAAGGTTACAGCCGTTGTTGCACTTGAAGCTTGAGTTACTTGAGCATCTGCTATACCTAAACTTGGAACTTTTTCAAAATACTCTACAAGCTCAAACCTATCATCTGATTGAGATACTGTACCATTCACTTTAAGATTTGAGTTTTTATCTAAAGTCATAGACACAGATCCATTAGTGCTAAAACTAAATGAATCATCAGAATGATTGTAAGATATTTTACCTACATCATTGTCATTAGCATCACCAAAAAACATATTACCTTTATGTGACGCACCTGATAATATAGATAAACCAGTATTAGTTGAAGACTCTAAAACAATTTCATCAGCTAAAGAGTTTGCTGTAACTGAACCTGCAGATGTAGACAAAACGTGTAATAATCCATCAGGAGTAGACCCTGTATTACCAATACCTACTTTAGGGAAAACAGCTTTATCTGTAGACAACTTCATAGCAACATTATTTCCAGCACCACTTTGAATTTGTTTTAAGTTAGTGTTAGAAATCTCACTTGAAGATTGAATTAAATTTTTATATGTAGATGCTATTGATCTTCCTTTTAAATCTGACATTTTATTTTTTTCTTATTTTCTCTATAGACCTACCTGCAAAGTAAGCTCCATATACTGTTATTAATAATGTTTGATATATAGGTATATAACTCTCCTGAATAGCAAACTCCCCTATATTACCGTCAAACACTGACAAAACTACAAAAATTGCAGTTAAAAATATACATATCAAAGGTCTAATGTTCTTAGATAGCCAGTTATCAGACTTCATGTCGGCCTCCCAACGTCTAGTAACTTGTTCTTGTGCTTGAGATTCAGCTTGCATAAGAACTTCTTCCATTTTACGCTTTGCTTCTAATCTCTCCTCTTCAGAAGTGCTAAGATTATCTATTACATCACCGACTTGTTTAACAACACCACCACCTAAAAAATTTAGTAACTTACTCATATCTATACTAATCTGTAAGCAGTGTCCCCTTCATCATCTTTGTACGCTTCTAAAATCTGCTTTCTATTACTATTCTTTTTTAAGGATATGTGTATCCAGGAGAAGTCAAACTCGTTTATCATCTGATCAAATTCTAACCCTGACTCTATAATCCAATCATAAATAACTTTGTTATTCATTTTTCCTTTTTCCCAAAACTGGAGATCCAAAGCTTCAGCTTTGCTATGCTGGCTACGAGATGAACCGCCAATTGCACGATTAAGTGACGGGGAACGATAACCACTACTAATCCTAACAGGACCAATAGCGTCACGAAGAGGCTGTATAAGATTATCAATGAGCCTTTGCATGTTTTCCAAGTGTTTCTCCGACATCTCATTGTTTATACCTAATCTTTTTGCTGTGTTACTGTGTTCTATCTCTGCACGAGAGAAATTTTTACTTAGTTTCATAATTTAAATTTAAAACGCTTCCATGACTATTTCATCTATAGAGTTTTGAACCTCCTTAAGGGTTGCTTCCATAGTCATCATAATATTTGCTTGAAATCTTTTTACTTCTTCGTTATTATTAAATATAACAATAGTAGGAACAACCACTATTTTATATTCTTTAGACCATCTTGAATCTGCAGCTATATCAACTCTTTGAATTTCACAGTCTGATAGTTTTGATAACCAAGCCACTTCGTTAGCTTTATTAAAACTAGCATTAAACTCAACAGCAACCATTCCGTCAGAAAAATCTTGACCGTATATTGTTGATGTCAGAATAAAAAATATAATTAAAAAGTTTTTCATAAGATTACCTTAACTTATCAATCTTCTCCTCCATTCTAATCATTTGACTCTTAATGTCTTTAACGTCATCCTGAGTTGACATAATTGTTTGTCTAATAAGTTGATCTTTCATATCATACTCCATACGAGTAATTTCTGGATCAGGAGGAAGAGGTAATTTTTTAGCCTCTGCTATATCTGCTTGCAGTACAAACCAACCACTAATTACTGCAGCCATTACAAAACCTATACCTGCTAAAGTCTTTAGACTTATATTAAAAGACGTTTCTTCGCTTAGTTCTTTTGCCATTTTTAGAATATTACATAATTAAGGCCAACGCTAAAGTTGTGCCACTGTCTGTTCCAATACTTATTGTATCTTCCTTCCACAAATATACCAAAACTTTTATTAAATCTATAACCATAAATTAAACCTAAAGAATAGTCAACCCATTGACCTTCATTAAACTTATGATAAGAGTAAGTATTCTTAGTGTCTAAGTGGTATGGCATAACATTACCCCAAGTGTGAAACCAGAAGTCTTTTGTGAAATGATAATAGTCCATACCCACAACAAAAGAATACTCAACTATATTAGATATAGAGTTTCTTTGTTTTTCTACATAATTATTTATAACTTGTGGTATAACAACTTCTTCCCACACTTCTTGACTGCTGGCTACAAGAGTTCCATCAGGCGAAAAGTACTCTCCCCCTAGGGTGATGTTGTACCCCTCTTGAAGAGCAAGGTATGTATAATGAAGAGTTCCATTATCTAATACCCAGTCTTCTAAAGGATTAAAGCCATAAGGTTCGGCAAGTCTTTGTACTAAACCCCCATTTAATGAAAGCTTACCGCTCCTTATCTTTAATCTAAATCTTTCTGATGCTTCAAAATATTTTATATCTGCAAAACCATCCTCAAGGTACTCTACTTTACTCACCCATTTATCTGCAACATATCTTACAAAGTGATGATGATTAGTGTAGTTTACCCCTAAACGTCTTACAAAATCAGCCTCGAACAAATATTCAAAACCATCAACTCTACCAATGGTTGCGGCATCAGAATAAGAGTTTTCCGTACCATTATAAAAAGTGTTGGCTCTGTTCTCATATCCGAATCTTTTAATCTTTCTAATACCAATAGATATATTATAATCAAATGGTGTTTTAATAGTTTCTTCTTCTAAAGATCCAGATGTTACAGACCATATTTGATCATCACCTAATGATGTACCACCATTAACTGCAGCGTAAAATGTAGAGTATTTAAATATTTTATGTAAATCTTGAGCTTTACAAGACGGAGCAAATAATCCAAAAAACACAACATAAAATAAAACTAGTATTACCCAAAATAACAAATACCCAACATCAGGTGTAAAAAATTCTTTTAATCTTTTCATTTCTTTAATATGCTTTTAGTAGTAGTTACACCATCATATGTTACACTAAAATAATACACTCCTGAATTTAATAAACTCATGTTTAATTGATTTAAACCTTTTTTAGTATATCTTTCTTTTACGTGTATTACTACTTTACCTGCTGAGTCATAAACAACAACCTCTACCTTTCCGTTAGTTAGTATATTTATATAGTCAGTTACGGGAACAGGATACATAACTACGTTATGTCCTCTCAATAAATCTCTAGTATCTAATGGGCTATCCCAGCTACAGCTCCAGTATAATTCTTGACATTTATCGTCCCACTCATTATTACAACAATAAGGATCTACCATTAAAACCCAAGCGTAACATGTGTCATTCAACCAATATGGATTACCAGGACCATCAACACAACCTGCGTCATACAAACAACTACCATCCTCTGTATTAGAAAACTCGCTATAATTATGTGCCATCTGATCCATACATCCTTCTATAATGTCTATACAAGCATCATTATCTGTGTTAGCTGTTTCGTCATAATTAAACGACTCTGGATTAGTGCATCCTAATACAATATCAATACAAGAGAAGTCCTCTGTGTTAGCGTTTACACTATAATTAAACGCTGCAGGATCTGTACAACCATAGACTACTTCAATACAAGATTGGTTGTCTGCATTTGCAAGAACATCGTAATTAAAAGCAGTAGAGTCCATACACCCATATATAGGAAGGATACAAGTATTATCGTCAGTATTTGCTTCAGCGTTGTAATTTAAAGCGTTAGGATCATCGCATCCATATATAAATGATACGCAAGATTGATTATCGCTATTTGCAAGTGGATTGTAGTTATACATTGTATTGTCTGTACAACCGTATATAGGTGTAATACAAGACCCGTCATCCAGGTTAGCATCTAAAATATAATTTAAAGCTATAGGATTTGTACACCCATAAACTATTCCTTCACAACTCTGATTATCAGTGTTAGCTAACGGGTTATAATTATAAGCTGAAGAATCAGTACAACCGTATATTATATTTATACAAGAACCATCATCAGTATTTGCGTCCTGATTGTAGTTCAAAGATTGAGGGTTTATGCATCCGTAAATATATTCTAAACAGGTTCCGTTATCTGAGTTAGAAAGAGGATCATAATTAAATGCAGTAGAATCACCGCACCCAAATACAAAAGAAATACAATTATTGCTTTCTGTGTTTGCTTCTTCATTATAGTTATACATTGTTGCGTCCATACATCCAATAACAACTTCTACGCATAACCCGTTATCTGTATTTGCTGCTATATTAAAATTAAACATGCTTGGATCCGTACAACCTTCTATAACATCAACGCAACTTTCATCGTCTGTATTAGCTAAAGGTTCATAATTAAAAGATGCCTCGTTAGTGCATCCATACACGTATGGTATACAATCATCGCTACTATCTGTAGCCTCAGGCATAAAGTTAATTGATAAAGGATTAGTGCAACCAACAACTTCAAGTTCATCACAAACTTCATCTAAATCAATATCATTAAGACAATCTCCGTTACAATCTTCGTAAACTTCTACTGGATAAAAACAACCACCATTGTCTGCGTTAGCTTCTTGGTCATAATTACAAGCCTCAGAATCAGTACATCCTAAATAAATACAATTGCCATCGTCTATATTAGATTCTGCATTATAGTTCCAAGCCTGGTTGTCCATGCAACCATAAACTATAGCTTCACAACTTTCATCATCAACATTAGCTTCTGCATTATAGTTAAACGCTAAATCGTTTGTACAACCTAATACAATATCAATACATTCTTCAGATTGAGTGTTAGCAAGAGAATCGTAATTTAAAGCAAAAGGATCTAAACAACCTTCTACAACTGGAATACAATAATCTCCACAATATGGCATAACACTATATACATGCCAAAAAGGAGCTTGATAAGCTTTTAATATTCCCGCCCCATTATTCATAAAAGGATTAGTTCCCGCTTGTATTGTTGTAACACCATTAGAGTTTATTAGTCTAAAAGAATTGTGCATTGTTTGGAACTCTACTTCAGCTTGAGGCTGCTGAGGCTTCCCTATCTCGAAATAATAAATATCTATAGGTTTATCAGTAGATAAAGTTATTTCAAACTCTTGATAGTATTCTCCTGCTACCACAGTATAAGTTCCTATAGATACACCACCCTGAACTAAACCTATATAGGAGTCTCCCCATCCATCACCTGCATCATCCTCTATAATTAAAGTGTAATCACAAGATGGGATTATATCATTTAATGTAGCCTCAGGATTGTAATTAAATGAAGATGGATTTAAGCAACCTAAAGTGTGTGGGTTTGTACAACTTCCATCATCTACATCTGCAAAAGGATTATACTCTATATAGTCAGGATCCATGCAGCCATAAACTACAGGTATAGGGCAGTTTTCTAATTGTATAACTCCTGAGTATGCTGCGTTACCAAAACCTGCATCAGGTAAAGACCATAAAGTATCTAAAACCCCGCAAGGTTCTAAGTCACCTAAAATAACAAAGTTACCATCTACACCTCCGCTATATAACGACCCTTGCATACCGTCACCGTATGTATCACTTATTATAAGTTCCACACCAAATTCTGGAGCACACAAACTATAAGATATTGTAGTATTTGCTTGATTGTAATTATAAGTGTTGCCTAGAACACTTTCTACTGGTTGTCCTGTAGATATATCAGTAAGAATCCACCCAGTTTCGTTTGGATATTGATCTAGAGTAACTTCTAAAATCATTCTAGCCTCACCATCGCTACACTCTGTATTTATACAGCTACCATTGTCAACCTGCGCCCAAGGGTTATAATTGTTAGCATCTTGATCTGTACAACCCAATACTGGAAACTGACAAGAATTATTATCAACATTGGCTAGAGAGTCGTAATTAAGAGCTAAGGGATCTACACAACCTAACACTGTGTCTATTGGTGCTTCACAGTCACCTGCGTCATAACCAAATTCTTCACAATTAAAATCTATAGGGTTACCATTCCATGTATACGAACCATCGTCACAAAAACCATCACTTAACCAGTTTTCTGGAGATGGTGTTCCAAAACAGTCAACAAATGTGCTGTCTTGAGAAAATGAGTTAATAGTAATAAATAATAGTAGGTAACTTAATTTCTTTAACACTTCCATCGTCTTCGTGCTTGTCGGATTCTTGAATTAGGATCGTTTTGAGTCTTTTGACTGCTACGTTTTAATTGACCTAGTGATCTAGCACAATAAGATTTACGTCTTTTAGCTGCTTTACTACCAGGCTTTACTTTACCAGTTACTGCAGTTTTAAGCTTGCTACCAGGGTTTGCACGTCTGTAAGCCTTAACACCTTTCTGTGTCATACCTGCACCAGACTTAGTAGGCCTAAAGTTACCAGACTTAATACTAGTCTTTATGCCCATACCTTTTTTAGCTTTCTTTACTGCTTTCACTTTTTTATATCTAGATACTCTGCCTTTAGTGTTCTTTTCTATTTGAGCTCTACGTTTCTCTCCAGGAGTGAGTTCACTCCAAGTAGTAGGCGTATCTTTTGTTATTCTTTTAGTAGGGCGAAAAGTATTTTCTCCACCCTCGTAACCTTTTTTGCCTTTAGGTGTACGCCAGTCTTCTTTGAACCAGCGTTTAAGTCGTAAACCTGCTGCTGTCTTTCTAACTGCCATTACTTTTTCTTTTTAGAATAAAGTTTATCACCTTTCTTTATTACTTTATAACCAAGAGCTCTTTCTATTTTTTTTGTTTTATATATGGTAGGATGTTTTCTACCTTTTAAAATTCTACCTGTTTCAGGAACTCTTGATTGCATGTGTCCAGTAGCGTCAGGTTTTATACCTCTTTTATTAGCCTCTTCATAGTCATACCCATATTTAAGTTGAGTTGACTTTTCTTTACTAGTTCCTTTTGCTTTATCAATTTTTTTATCTGCACGTTTATACCTGCGAATATCTTTTTTAGACATTTGCTCTCCTTTGTACATGCGTCCTTTAGCAGCCTTTTTAGCAAACCTTTTTTCTAATTTTTTTATTTTTTTAACAGGATCTGCCATTACTTCTTCTTTTTACCACCTTCACCCCAGTTAGCAGCACCTACTTTTCTACACTTAGCCATTGCACCACTTCTATAAGCTGAAGTCTTAGGTCCGTATCTAGATACTACCTTGTGGTAGCAAGCGTCTTTTACAGAACCACCTTTCTTCATAACCTTTACGCTACTACCTTTCTTCTTTCGCTTTACAGCTTTACAAGTGCAATTCTTTCCCATTATTTTTTAGCAAATTTTTCTACACCAGAAATACCAAACGAGCCTAACACAACCCACACGAAGGAATCGTATACAAACTCGTTTATTACTAGGTCTGATCCAACCCACCCTGTAACAAGGTCAGCTATCATTATAAGGCACATAATAGCAAAGGCTATAAACCCTACGATAGCTTTCTCGTTCCAGGCGTTATCGTTTTTAAATATTTCCATTATTAAAGAACTTCAAATCCAAATGTAAATACAAGACCTGAAGCTGCATATGTTTTAGTAGCAGTAGCAACACCAGCAACATATATAGCACCTTCATCATTGTCATCTCCATCAGATTGAACTACTAAGTCTATATCAGTAAGAGTGCTTATATTTCCTAGTATATAATCTCCTACTCCACCAGAAAGTGCAGGCATAGTTACACAACCTAATGGCTTTGCTAATAATAAATTAGCATCTGTAATATCTATTACATCACCTAAGGTTCCTAAGTCTTTGCTAACTTGAAAAAAATATAAATCTACAGCAGCTTGATTATCATCAGTATCAACCATAACTGCAGATTTTAATAAAGATGCTGCATCTCTAGGGCAAGCACCAGGAATTTTTACTGGATTAAATAATACATCTGCATCATCAACTGCTGCACCAGTTTTACAAACAGGAGTTACAGTTACTGTGTGATATTTTCTTTGTGCCATTATTTTTTTATTTTAAATTTTTTATTTTATACGCAAATGTAATGATAATTTTTTAATTATAATAAAATTATTATCTTTGACCTAATTTAATCTAAGACAATGAGGAATTACCTGAAGTATCTAAGTGATACCATGTACTCCTTCCAAAGAAAGTACGACCTTACAGATAACCAGATGAGGTTCCTTCTTTTTATAAATGACGAGAAAGGGTCTTTCACTAAAAGGTTTATAAGGGAAAATATGTACGTTAGTAAAAACTTTAATGATAGAATGTTTCCCGAACTAGTTAAAAGGGATTACATCTTTGTCTTTGAAAAACGAGCCTGGAACTCAAATCAACCGAACCAGTATCGTGTAACACATAAAACTCATAGGTTGATTAATAAATTTTATAACGTCCTTGAGGGGACAGAGGAAATATAAAATGATGAAACTTTTAAAAAAGAGAAAAGAAAAAAGAGCAGCTAAAAAAGCAGCTATAGATGCAGCACCTGGTACATCTAGATTAGAGAAAAGATTAAATGTTGCTGGTGCAAAGGCTAGAGCTAAAAAAGCACAACGTCAAAAAGTAAAAGAAGCTAAAAAAGCATCAACAACTAAACTTTCTGACAAGCAGGCGGCTGAATTTGAAAAATTTGCTGGTGTTAAAAGCACAGTTGTTGCAAAAAAACCTAAGCCTGGAGATAGAATAGTATCTTCAAAACCAAAAGCAAAAGTTGTACAGCCTGAAAAAAAAGAAATATCTAAAGTTGATAGAACCGCAGGTATGACATTTAATCAAGCTTTTGCTGCTGCTAGAAAAGCAGGTCAAAAACGTTTTGAGTGGAGAGGTAAGTCATACAATACTAAATTAAAAGGTGAGGCTAAACATGGTGGTGCAGTAGCTATAATGATTGCACCCGTAAAAGCAAAAAAAATGAAAGCTGTTAAAAAAGCAAAGATGGGTGCTAAACTAAAAGAAGTACCATCAGATAATAAAGGTTTAGGTAAACTACCAAAAGAAGTTCGTAACAAGATGGGTTACATGAAGAATGGTGGTAAAATCGGTTCTAAAATGAACGACCTTATATCACAACAAAAAGCTCTACAAGAAAAATTATCTAGGGCAGCTACAAAAGATAGTATAATGAAGAGTGAGTTTACAGTTGCTCAGGTTAGGAAGATGAAGTCAGACTTAAAATCTTTGGATGCTAAGATAAAAGAACTAAAAGGTGCAGGTTCAGGAACAGTAGAGAAAGCAACTCCATTGGGAAAAAGAGTAGGTAAAGATGGGAAGAAACTTATGTACGGTGGTGCTATGAAGAAGGCTATGTACGGTTCTAAGATGAAAAAAAAAGCAATGTACGGTGCTAAATTAAAGAAGAAGTAATAAATGAAATCACCCCTCAAGAAATCCATAGGTGAGGTAGTCACTGATTACGGAACTAAGGTAATGAGAATAATGAAGAAAAGGCTACAGCGTAGCCTTTTTGATTTTTACGGAGACGTAAAAGCTGACAACCTTAGAACAAGAGAAGCTATAAATGCTCCAACAACTCCTGTTGATGGTGATGGTGGTGTTATATACACTAAGTCTGCAGACGGAAAACTATACTATAAAAGTAACGAAGTTGCAGAAGTTGAACTTAGTGCTTCTGATACTGTACTAACTACAGAACAGGTTCAGGATATTGCAGGTCCACTTGTAGCAACAGGGGGTACAAAGACTGGTATCACTATTACATACGATGATGCTAACAACGATATGGATTTTGTTGTTGACCACGATGCTGCAACAAACTACGTTGCTGAAGAGCATTATAGATGGGACAACGATATACAATCTACTGCTACTATAAACCATGCTAACTTATCTTCTGATACAGGTTCAGATGGTGAAGTCCTTGTTGTTATAGATGGTGACGCTGTATGGGGACACCCTGAAAAGATACACCTACAGGTAAGAAACGATGAAGGTGCTACTATACCTGCAGGGGCACCGCTATACTCTAAAATAGAACTAGGAGGTAGTGGTAGATTAAAGGTTGGAATATGTGACGCTAACGATCCTGCTAAAATGCCTTGTATAGGTCTTGCTGAGGCAGAGATGAATACTACATCTACTAAAGATAACTTTGCTATAACGCAAGGTATATACAACACAAACATATCTGGGTTTACAGGTCTTGCTGTGGGAGATACTTTGTATGTAGATACTTCAGGTTCTGCTCCATACCTTACACAAACAAAACCTACAGGGGAGTCCTCCCTTATACAAAACGTTGGTATTGTCGTAAAAACTAACGGTACTATATGTCAAGGACTACAAGTTTCTGCTATTGGTAGAACTAATGATGTGCCTAACTTAAATAGTGGATACATATTCTATGGTAACGGTAGTAACCAAGCAGCATCTACACAACTAAGTACTCTACTTCCTCCTGACTTAACAGTAGATGGTGCAGGAACCATACACGTTAATAATGTGCCTACGTTAAATCAAAGTACAACTGGTAACGCTGCTACAGCAACATTAGCTACTAATGCACAAGGAATAACTGGAGCTACTGATGGAGATGTAACAATTACATCTGATGGTGAAGTAACTGTAAAGCTTGATTCAGATAATGATGAATCTCTTCAAAAATTTAAAATAACAGACAATTCAGATGCAGTAGTTTTTAGTGTTGATGAAGGTGGAGCTATTTTTACATCTGGAAGTACTATAAGTAACACTGGTTCAGATAATGATTTACAGATACAGTCTGACGGTAATATGACTTTTGTTATTGATAGAGACAATGACGAAACAAGTCAATCCTTTTCTTTTAAAAACTTTAATGTAGAAGTAGCAAACTTAGATGAGTCAGGTAACCTTCAGATAGATGGAACTTTAGAATTAGGGCACGCAAGTGATACTACAATAGCGAGATCAGCTGCTGGAAAAGTATCTATTGAAGGAGATGATATTCAGACTCAAGGTGAGAAGATAGGACAGTATTTTCAAATCAAAATAAAAGATTTAAACTCTTACATGTTTTACATGTATAATGATGACTATTGGTATAGTGCAGGTAGTGGGACTTTAGCTATATTAGGATTAAGTACTGCTCCTTCAGCTATATCTAGTGCTAACAGTGAGTATCAAAGTAGAACAGCTTGCTATACTGCTGTAGCAGATTGTACTGTAAAGAAATTACAGCTAACATTTTATTGGAGTTCTTCTGTTGTTAACTCTGCAGATATAGATTTTGCTTTTAGTAAGTTCACACCAATAACAGATGGTACAGCAGCAAGTATAACAATGAACGCTATTACAGCAACAGACCATAACGGGTCATATACAGAAAATAAACCATATCAAAAAACATTTACTTTTTCTGGAGCTAACGCTTCTTTGTCAGCAGGTGATGCTCTTGGGTTTCATATGAGAACAACAGGAGGTAGCAGTGCTCAAAGAGTTTTTATTTACGGAACAGCAATATTATCAGTAGAATTAGATTAACTATGGCATTAGCAGATAAAAAACACTCAGCAGTACATACAAGAACAGGAGACGCTAAGACAGCTCTTAAAAATAAATTTGATGAAGGTCATATAAATACTTTATTAGATTTAGCAGATAACGAAATTAATCCTGAGTTTGGGGCTTTAGTATATCAAATACAACAAATGCAAGATGAATTAGACGAACTTAGAAGACATCTTCTAAATGATGTTGTAGGGCAAAGAGGTCCTGCAGGTGCACAAGGACCACAAGGACCACAAGGACCAGCTGGTAGTAACGGTGCTGCAGGAGCTAAAGGAGACAAGGGAGATACTGGAGCAACAGGTCCTGCGGGTACAACAGATGCATCACAATTAGATGCAAGTAGACTTCCAACAAGAAGACCATCAAGTAGAGGTTTGCTATGGAACGATAGAGGTATAGTAAAAGTATCTTAGTATAATAATAGATAATTTTCATATATTTGCAAACAAACACATTAATTAAAAAATAAAATGGCAACAGTAACACCTAAATTAACATTAACTAGTGCAGACCTATTATCTCAAAACTTGAATTTATCTGTATCTACTTCAATTACAGCATCTCACACAACAGGGATTGCTCGTGCACCTATCACTTCAACCGCTAAAGGAACAGCATCTGGACAGGTTACTCTATACACTGGAGATGACTACGCAGCAATAGCTTACTTGTACGTTAAAAATACAAACTCTACAGCAGCAAATAAAATATACATATACGATGACACCTCAACTGGTGACCCTATATGGATGCAGCTACAAGGTGGAGAGTTTGCTTTTGTCCCTATGCATGGTGATAAAACTTTAAAGGCTTACTCACCAGGAGGTAGTAACCCAATCGTAGAGTGGATGGTATTTGGTACTGATCAATAAGATCAAGACCTCTTCCTTTGCTCACTCTTAATCTTCTTACACCCCTCACATCGACAACCGTTTCTATACGCTGTCGTTGAGGGGCAAGACCTTGATTTACCTGCCCTGGCAGCCCTGTAGTTACAACTCTTGTGAGAGAAAGCTATGTTGTCAATATCAAAAAACAAACCCCTAGGATCTTCTGAGTGAAGCCAAGGGGTTTTATGTTCTACAGTGAAGTCATCACACGACTCTATTTCAGCACCACACTGATAACACCAGTGCATATCTAATCTCTTCGCAAACTCAAACAATAAGTTCTTCTTTAACCTGTTTGAAGCAGTGCCAGGATCCATACCCAACTGCTTAGTCTTCTCTTGCTTAATTCCCAAAATTAAAAGATTGGTTCGTCCAAGTCCGTAACACTTAACTCTATCAACTCACCCGACATAGACTGAATTACTACAACGTAATGAGAGTCGCCAACGTAAAATCCAGAAGCCATAATGTGAGATTCACCATCTTTTGACACAGCAGCACCGCATACATTTTCAAACATAGATTTTTGATTTTTTTGCAATATATAATTTTTTCTGAGAAATAAAAAGGGTGGGGGTTATATATGTAATCTGTGAGTGTGTTCCATACACCGAAACCCGAATCCCGAAACGGGGTACCCAAACTAAAATACAATGCATGCATTCTAAATGTCGTTTTCTATTTTCAGTCTGTTAGGCTAACTATCATCAGCTATGCTATCTGTCAGTACTAAGAATCCTAAACATTGTCTTATATGCTCCCTAAGATACCCCAAACGGAACGTATCGCAGTAACTATTACAAGGAAAGGAGCTGAAAGAGGTGGTGTAATATCCCCAATAAACAACCCAACCCCCAAGATATACAAACAACACAAAAAAAAGTTTACCCTCTCAATCCCTTGCTATCAGTACGTTTGCAATATTTGTTGTAACATTTAATGTAAAATAATTTGACACGTATTGTTTTTTATTCGTACATTTGTCCCAACAATGATTCAATATCGTTGTCGTTCTTTAACATACTGATTCAGATATAGCACACGTGATGGTTGTGGCAACGTCCCTAGGGATTAGCAGTAAGACCACGTTAACCTAGTGTAGCATCTGACTATCAAGTCTCTTTCGAGGGTGTTGAGATAGCATATCAGTAATAGACCTTTAGCTTGATTGAGGGTCGTAAGTCTTAGTCACGATACGTGGCAGTAGCATTGCCTACCTAAACGTATTAGAGCAATAATTCAATCAGCGTTTGTCAGTATCGAATCAACTGAACGGAAACCACTGCCGACAACCAAGTGGGCTTGGATAGACCAATAGGCTATCATCAAGTTAGGTAAAGCACCATAGGGGATGTAAGAAATCCGTACCGATTAATATGGGAAGTCTATCAGAGGGGATACTGATGATAGGTGGTAAGCAATTGAAGTGCCACCTTGATAGGTATGAAACTAAGTGGCAGTTAGTTTGAAGCAAGATAGACACCACGCCTTTGTGTGTTAAGGCGTGACTAATAACAACACACAAACTCCTTTTGATTTGGTGGGGGAAGTTTCCCCCATCTTTTAAAGCTACCTAAGGCAGTTACAAGTCTGCATAAAAGCTGAGTAGAGGAAACAAATCAATAAACTAATCATTAATCTTAAATTATTTACTATGGAAAGTGTAAGAGAATTACTAAATGAACTGAATACATATTCAGTAAAGGATGCAAACGCAATCAATAAAAAGGTACTATTTAAAAATGGTATTGAAGTAACGTATCATGTCAAGAATAATTTGCAAAATGAAGATATGGTATTCCAAGCAGTACTTGTTATATCTTACAAGAATAGTGAGCCTATCGTATGGGGATGCACCACAAATGAGGATAACTACCAAGTGGTTAGATGGTTTGAGAGGAAAGATGCTGGTATGCTTCAAAAGAAGAACAAGCAGAGAGAGACAGACACTCGAATATTAGCATCACTAATTGATGTATCGAAGTTATAAAAAATGGGGGGAAAAATCCCCCCTTAACCTTAACAATTAGAAACTATGAAATCAAACGAGAAATTAGCACAAAAAATGTACAATGAAATATGGGACATATATAATACCTATGGTGGGTATGACTATAACGATAGTATGTTATGTCAAGCACAAGGCTCATCAGATGCCTTTGATTATTGGATATATGAAAAGGATGAAGACTGGGGTAACTTGGTTAAAGAATTGACACCATGCTTGGAGTATATGCGACACATCAAGAAGATACGAATACTACAAGAGAGTATCCCACAACCTTTATATTGCTAAACATTAACCTTAAAAATTAGAAACTATGAAAATTATTATTGAAGATAAATCAGGAAATTATTTATGCTCTTTTAATGTTTACAATAATCATCATTATTATGATGATGATGTAGAAATAGATAGAGATAGTTTAAAAGATTGCAACACATCAGTAGATGAAAAAGGAAATGAAATCGTTAAAATACAAATAAATAAATAGAAACTATGAGCAGTTACACAACAATAGGCTACTTGCAATCTAAGATGATTCGTATGCCTCTAAACCTAAACACGAATTGGAACAACGACATCAATTCACTATCATCTGTCCAAGAGATTATCAACTATATTGATGACAATGGTACAACAGATGAGCATTGGCGACTACTCCACGCTATCAAACAAATGGAAAAACTAAACAATACAGACAACCTATTAAACGACTAAGACTAAAAAAAA
>Ga0208767_1000067_pt1 | contig 60796 bp, 102 predicted proteins | sample VirMetDEL_Mar_21_FD_184514 | JGI IMG/M metagenome (GOLD analysis project Ga0208767, IMG submission 184514) | Aqueous microbial communities from the Delaware River and Bay under freshwater to marine salinity gradient to study organic matter... | ecosystem: Environmental > Aquatic > Marine >...
TAAATACGGCAAGTCTGACTGACAGAGGAACTGGTGAATACACTGCAAATTATTCTAGCAATATGAGTGACGCAAATGCTGTAAAGTTTTTTTCAGCCGATGGAGATAATAGCAGCAATTATGCAAGAATAGGCACTATGCAAGGCCCAGCAACATCGAGTTCTGCAAAAGTAAATTGCCATCTTAGCAACTCTACTACATTAGCAGATATGGCTAGAGTAAATTTATCAGTAACTGGAGACCTCGCATAATGACAACGACACCTGATTTCAAAGGCACTCACCTGTTTGACCGACTGTGCTGGGCTAAAGAAAACCTAGACGGTGTGCAGTCTGACTACCGTGTTGTCTATGAGGACAGCGTTGATGAGTGCGCTAAGATACTTGTGCCTGACCCTAACTGGATGGCTTGCGCTTTACAAGGCGGCATCCTACCACCAGTGTGGGTGTATCACGAGTTGGCAAAAGACGAAGCGCAACCTGATTTCAAGAAGCATACTCGCGGCTATCTGTTGCACACAACAGAACCCGTAGGAGCAATGACAGAAGAAGAAGCTATTGAATACCTAATTATGAAGGACTGCCCACAGCATGTGTGGCAGAACTGGGATACTGGCAATAAACCAAAGATGGTTATCTGCCGCAAGGAACAGTTACCAAGCACAAGAGAGTGGCGCAACGCTTGGAAGATAACTGAAGACTTAACTGCCACTGATATCGCAGCCTAAGAGGAGAAACCTAATGGCAACAACATACATCGTAGATAAGGACGGAAATCAGATTGATGCTTCCACAGCTACCGTTCCTTCTGACCGTCACTTTCGTGGTGCATGGTCTCTCAATGGAAGCGTGATTAGTGAAGACATGGACTCTGCACGAACAATCTTCCGTGACAAGATTCGTGAAGCACGTAAGCCATTGCTCGAAGCAAAGGACGTGGAACTGATGAAGGCACTAGAAGCTGGCACTAGCACAACTGCTATTGCTGCTGCAAAGGATGCGTTACGTGATGCACCTGCTGCTGCCGCTATTGACAGTGCCAGCGACATTGCAGCACTCAAGGCAGCTTGGGATACATCTGTACTTGGCGATAGCCCATACGCCTAAGACACTTAAAACGAACACGGAGATAGGTTATGGCACTCACTCAGATTACAGGTAAAGGACTGCAATCAACCCTTGCTATTGGGTCTGAGGGCGGTGCTGTAACCACTTCGGTTCAACAAGGACTGGCGAAGGCATGGGCTTCATCAAATCAAGCAAGCCTTATAGACAGCTTTAATGTTGCTTCAACAACTGACAATCAAACAGCCGACACAACATACACGTACACTAACGCAATGGATAACGCTGGCTATGCGGCTGCAAGCGGCTCTCTTGGACCATCAAGCGGAACTCAAGGCGGTATAACAAGTTACAACTCAGTGGCAGCAGGTTCTATAAGAGTTGTTACTTTTGATGAAACAAAAAATGCTAATGGTAGATTTGACACTGCCTATCAAGCCGTTACAATTTCGGGAGACCTCGCATAATGCCATACATAGGTAAATCCCCCCAGAACGGTGTTCGCAATCGCTTTGTCTATCAGGCAACAGCCAGTCAAACATCTTTCAGCGGTAGTGACGCAGACAGTAAGGTACTAACCTATCAGGATAGCCTGTACTTAGATGTGTACCAGAACGGTGTCCTGCTCAAGCCGGGAACTGACTACACTGCCACGACAGGTACAACAGTCGTACTGGCTACAGGTGCATCGTCAGGTGATGTAGTTGAGATGGTAGCATACGATGTGTTTAGTGTTGCGAACTCGTATACAAAAACAGAGAGTGACACACGTTATCCATTCAAGGGTAATGACAGCATCATCCGTTTGAATGGACAGACTATCAGCGCAGACATTACGATTGACAGTGATGAGAATGGTGTCAGTGCTGGACCTATCACACAGAATGCCACCGTCACTGTTAACGGGTATTGGAGTATCGTATGAGTAGCGTATTAAATGTAGATACCATTGCAGATAAGGCAGGGACGGGTCCAGTTGCGCTGACTAAGCAAAGTGCGGCGAAGGCTTGGACAAGACAAGACCAACGCAGTACACTAAGCACAGTGTCGTCATTTAACTTTAGTTCAGCCTCAGATGTTGGAACAGGGCATGTGCAAATTTCTTTTAGTAATAATATGAGTGATGCTAATTACAATGTAGTTGGGATGAATGGTTACGAAGACGGTACATCTAATGAGTTTATGGTTGCAATAGGATTAAGAAGGGGTGTTCCACCAACATCATCAACCTATAATACACAGTCAGTCAACGCTTTAAACAGCGCAACAGGCGGCACAGACAGTGACAATCAGATGACAGCAGTATTCGGAGACCTCGCATAATGGCAAGCATATTAAAAGTAGATGAACTACAGGGCATTGTCAGCGCAGGTGACATCACAGTTACTAGCGAAGGTGGAAGTGCTACACAGAGTTTGCAACAAGGGTTGGCGAAGGCGTGGCTTTCTGGTTCAAATGCGGCAGTGGTTTCGGATAGTATAAATATTGCATCAGGAACTGACAACGGCACTGGTGACTACACCTACGCATTTACGAACAATATGGGCAATGCAAATTGGTCAGCTTCTGGTGTTTGTGATGAAACTAGAATTAACTCACTTGACGGAAATGGAGACAGATTAACCAGTGACGTAGACGTTGCAATTATTAACGATGGTGGCAGTAGGGCTAATCAACCTCATAGCCGCACAGTTCACGGAGACTTAGCATAATGGCAAGCGAACTTAGAGTAAACACCCTGAAGGATGCCAGCGGTAATAACAGCATTGCTACTAGCTTTGTGGCTGGCGGTAGTGCGAAGGCTTGGGCAAACTTGAATGGAACAGGCACTATTGCGTTGCGAGACAGTTTTAACCAAAGTAGCACGACTGACAACTCAACAGGTGATTACACGTTTAACCTGACATCTTCTATGAGTGATGGTAACTACGGATTTACTGTAAGTGCTTGTGCGGGTACAAACTCGTCTTCGTTAGTTGTAGTGGTTAAATCTGCAAGTCAATATGGTACACCGTCAAATCAAGTTTCGGGTGCGTGTGAAGTCGTTTGTCATAATTATATTAACTCCGCCGTAGACATTGGTGGTGTTTATCCAATTTTCCACGGAGACTTAGCATGAGTAAAGCAGCAGAGTTAGCCGCACTGATAGGTTCGCAATCAAGCCTGTCAAACAGGAACCTCATCATCAATGGTGCGATGCAGGTGGCGCAGAGGGGAACGAGTGTTGCCGGACTTGGGGATGGTACAGTTGGTTATGTAGGATTAGATAGATTTAGACTGCAAAAATCAGGCAGTCCTTTGGTAAGATATACAATGACCCAAGATTCTAATGCTCCTGCAGGTTTTAATAATTCTATGAAACTTGAAGTTACTACGGCTGATTCAAGCGTTGGCTCAGACCATCTTCAGTATATAGACCAGTTTATAGAAGCACAAAATCTTCAACAACTATCTTTTGGAAATTCTTCTGCTAAAAGCATTACACTTAGTTTTTATGTTAAATGCAGTACAGCACAAACATTTGCTTTAGAATTAATTAACGAGGATAATAGCAGGTATTTTAATACCACTTATGTTGTTTCATCAGCAGATACTTGGGAACGTAAAACTATAACTTTCCCTGCGGATACAGCTAGTGGATTTAATGATGATAATGGAAGGGGGCTAAGAGTAAGATGGATTTTAGCCGCTGGGTCTAATTTTACTGACGGTTCTGTGTCAACAGCTTGGTCTGGAACACAACACATTGCAACAAACCATCAAAATACTTGGGTTGCCGCCACTAGCAGAACTTGGCAAATCACAGGCATCCAGCTAGAAGTAGGCGAACAGGCCACGCCGTTTGAGCATCGTAGCTATGGCGATGAGTTGGCTAGGTGTCAGCGGTATTTTTATAAACAACAAGATGACCAAATACACTCATTAGACATAACATCTTCTCAAACGTATCACGCAAACCGTGAATTGCCTGTATCTATGAGAACAACACCAACTGTTACCGTTTCAATAAATGCTGATAGTGGGTTCGATGCAGGGACTGTAAGCATTAATGGTTTAACAGATGAACAGAAAGTTGCCGTAGCTTGTCAGTCAAATGAAACGCGTGCAAGAGGGTATTTTCAATTTAACTGTACTAGCGTAGACGCGGAGTTGTAAGTAATGAATGAAATTAACATAACATCAGCTAAGTATATTATTGATGACATAACAAACCAAACAACAATAATTAAATTTGTTGAGGATGGCGTTACACGATTTGTTTCAACCCTCGACCCAGCCAACCGCCACTACGCAGAAATCATGCGTCAGGTAGCTGTTGGCGAACTAACCATTGCGGATGCTGACTAATGAAAATGGAACAGCAGATGACACCTGAACTTAAAGTACAAATGGAACTAGACGCACACGAAAAAGAATGTGCCGTGCGGTACACTGCTGTTCAAGAAAAACTAGAAGCACTAGATAAAAGAATGTGGCGATTGGAAGCTATGATAATGGGCAGTACCATTATGGTAGTGGCTATGATGGTCACAGTAGTTATGGGAATCAAATAGTATGGCAATGTTCAAAGCATTTAAACCATCCGCAATGAATAAGATTGCAAAGGTTATGGGGTATTCTGGTGACATGAATGCTTTCCAGCAGTACATTGAACAAGACCCAATGCGTCAACAGCAGATGCAGCAGTACACTAATAAAGCTATGCAGATGGCTAAAGGTGGTGTAGTACGTAAGATGCAAGAGGGTGGTACTGTTACTAATACTACCACAACCAATGAGACTGCACAAACACCTGCACCAAGCATAGGACAAACTTCACTAGAACGCATGTACCAACCTATACTACCTACAGGTGGTGTAGCACAAGCTGCTGCTACCCCTCTTTCTCAAGGTCAAATTCTTGAGCCTACCGCTGGGACATTAACAGGTTCAATTGCTGTACCTACAGCATTAGCTGCTACAGCACAAGCTGCTCCTATACAAGAACAACAAGCAGCACAAATGCAAGCTGCTCAAGTTGCTCCTGCAATAACTAGCGCACTTGCGTCTACACAAGCAGCGCAGGGTACAATAGACCCACGTGCAGAGGTGTTAGCAGCCCAGCAAACAGCATCTAGTGTAGGCAATGTTACTGCTGCACAAGGACAAGCTACACTTATTGATAATCCAGTTCAACGTAACATACAAGCTGGTGAACTTGTCAATGGTGTTGCTGATGCAGAAACTGCTGCTGCATTTACTGAACAGGTACAAGCTGCTGAAGCTACACCGTCTACGCAAGCTACTGTACAAGGGCAACTAGCACAGCTTACAGCTAACTTTGATGCTACTAACCCACCTGCATGGGCTGCTGGTGCTATGCGTAATGCTACTGCAGCAATGGCACAGCGTGGATTAGGTGCAAGCAGTCTTGCTGGTCAAGCTATTGTACAGGCTACAATGGAATCAGCATTGCCTATTGCACAAGCTGATGCAAGTATTATTGCTTCGTTTGAACAACAGAACTTGACAAACCGTCAGCAACGTGCTATGCTTGCGGCACAACAAAGAGCAGAGTTTATGGGTATGGAATTTACCCAAGACTTCCAAGCACGTGTACAAAACTCTGCACGTATTGGTGACATTGCCAATATGAACTTTACTGCTGAACAACAAGTACAGTTAGAAAACTCACGTGCTGCTAATACTATGAACTTAAATAACCTGTCTAATAAACAGGCTATGGTAATGGCAGAAGCTGCTGCTCTTGCTCAGATGGATACACAAAATTTAAACAATCGCCAGCAAGCAGCAGTACAAAATGCGCAGAACTTCCTGCAGATGGACATGCAAAATCTGTCTAATCGTCAGCAAACGCAAATGTTTAATACACAACAAAGAGTACAGTCTTTGTTTACTGACCAAGCTGCAACCAATGCTGCTGCACAGTTTAATGCTACTAGCCAAAATCAGGTAGACCAATTCTTTGCTAACCTTGCCTCACAAACATCTCAGTTTAATTCGGCGCAAGCAAATGCACAGTCACAGTTTAATACGGGTCAGGCAAACACTGTTGAAAGATTCAACGCAGAGTTAAATAATCAACGTGACCAGTTCAATGCTACAAACCAACTTGCTATTGCACAGAGCAATGCTGTATGGCGAAGAGAGATTGCTACAGCGGATACTGCTGCAGTTAATCGTGCTAATGAAGTTAACGCTAATGCTTTACTAAATATATCAAATCAGGCATATGCTAATCTGTGGAACTACTACTCAGATACTATGGAATGGGCATGGACCTCTGCTGAAAATGAGATTGACCGTATTAATGCTTTAGCTATTGCAGAATTAGATGCAGGTACACGTAAAGCAATAGCTGATGAACAAGCCTCTGGTGCAGCAGGTAGTGCTGTAGGTAGCCTTATCGGTACATTGGGTAGTGCTTGGATTATGTCTTGCTGGGTAGCTAGAGAAGTATACGGTAAAGAAAATGTTGAATGGTTTGTTTTCCGTACATGGTTACAGTATGATGCACCTAAATGGTTTAAGAAGTTATATATGAAACACGGTGAATCTTTTGCCAAATTTATTAGTAATAAACCAAAGGTAAAGTCACTTGTAAAGTTTGGTATGGACTACATCATCAGAAGAAAAAAGAGGAAACATAATGTCTCGTGCGCTTAAAGATATAGTTACAGCATACAAAAATATGGATATTGAAAATATATCTGTAGTTAAAGAAGATACATCTAGTAAAGGCTTGGTTAAGAAACGCCCAACTATGAGAGGTATTAATTATACAAATCCTGCTGTGCGTGTTGGACAACAGATGCGTGTGATTAGAAACTACAGAAAAGGAATAGAAGATGCTTAATTCAGAACCTTCGTTTGATGCCCCTATTCCCGGTCAATCTCTTGTAGCTGAATTAGGCGCACGTCCTTGGCAAACACCATCTCAGTATACAACTGTAGATGAAGCCATAGAATATTACATGTCTCGTATGACAACAGAAGAGTTTATGGTACAAGCTGTTGATGTTCTTGAGACAGGAGTTCCTGTTGCTACATTAGCTAATACTATTCAGTTAGCTAGTGTTATGGAAGGTAAACACACGCTTGATATTGGTATACTTGTAGCCCCATTACTTATGGAGTTACTAATGATGCTAGGTGATAGTGCTGGTATCGAATACAAAACAGGTCTTGATGACCCTGATATTAAGAAGACACGTCCAACTTTCTTTGCTAAGTTTTTGAAGAAGTATAATGACGACTTAGCAAGTAAAGACATTCAAGAGATTGTTGATGAATCTAATGAAGAAGAAGAAAAAGATGAAGAACGTAGTGGTTTGATGGCGCGGAGAACATAATGGGTTTGTTTAGCGGAAGTTTTGGTACAGGTTTAGTTACGGGTCTTGCGACTAGCGTAGACAAGTCACTACAGGATGCCTTAGATAAACGTGATAGTGAAATGAGTTCTGCTCGTAAGTTCTGGCAGACACGTCAAGCACAGAAACTTGACTTAGCTGAAGCAGAAGACCGCCGTTCTGAAAAAGCACTTAATCGTTTGATTAAGGAAGCTAATGGTGATGTTGCACTTGGCTTTGCTGCATACCAAGCTGCAGGTGGAGATGTTGACAGTGTAGAAAACTTTATCGCACGTATGGATGCTACTAAGGAAGCGAAAGGTACGTTTAGTCTTACTGATGCATTAACTATACCTGAAGGATATGATGCTGGTCTCAAGCGTGAGGATGCCTTTAGTGCTATTCGTACTCCTATCAGCGGTGTATCTGCTAGTGCTATAGATATAGATGACCCACTTGCTAACATAGGTCTTGGCCTTCGTGGTGGTGCTGCGAACAGAGTTGCAGACAAGGTTAATAATCTTATACCACCGCAGGAAGTCACTAGAATTGAGGGCTTTGAAGGTGCTTCACTTGATATGTCTAAGATGCTTGAGGCTGAAGAATATGTTAGAAACAAAGAATTGCATGACAAGGCTATGGGTCCAGACACGTTTGAGGAACAACTCTTTGAAATATCAAACCAGAGATTTAATTTAAAGCGTGAAGACTTTGATAGTGAAGAGGCTTTCGATGTTGCACGTGATAAATTAGATGCACAGTTTAATGATATTGCAGCAAGAAAAGCTAAAGTAGCAGCCCTTGATGCTAACCTTACTTCAGGTGCGTCTGATTCTATTCTTAGAATCTCTTGGAAGGATGCCAAGACTTATGCGTATGCTGATTTAGGGCTTGGTGGAAAAACAGGTGAAGAATATTATATAGGGGACGATGGGCAAGCTGTGTTTAAGATTGCTGACCCTGAAGGCTATGCAGCAAGAGAGAAACAGGCTATTAGACAGGCAGCAAGAAGTTTTGTAAACACTCAAGGCGGTGCTGACGGTTCGTTTACTCAATCAGCCCTTAATGTTATTAACACGGACTCTTATCTACTGGCAGCATATCAAGATACATTAGGTGAAGCACCTGAAGTAGCGTTAGACGAAGAGCCATCAGTACCCATATTTAATACACCAGAATCTGTTGCGTCTGACCCTAATGCATATGCTGACAGTGTATGGGCAAGCGGTAAGAAAACTTCTGCCGCCAATAAAGCTGTGCTTGCAAATAAAATACATCAAGCTAATACTGGATTATCAAACGATGAAATACTTGCAATAGTCAATAAAAGTGCTATTAAAGCAGATGAAATATCTGAAGCAAAAGCTGCTACAACAAGCACATTTGATGCTTCTATGTTTGAAGATTCGGCTACTCCTGATTCAGCACCTATAACAGTAGATGACCAAGGACGCAAAACTATGGATGGTGTAACTTGGAATCCTAATGAAACACCTACTATGGTTGACGTTGCTAGAAATAAAAACTTACCTATGGATGTTCGTATAGCAGCGTTTGAAGATTTAGCCATAAAACAAAACATGAATGATTCTACTATAACAAGATTGAAATCTCAATACGGGCTTGACTAATGCAAGAAACTTTTAATCCGTATGAAGGTTTTGAAGAAGACGAAGATACTACACCTGCTGTATCTAATGTTGGTGCATACAAACCAACTACTGTTGGTGTCTTTAATCCTTATGATGGTTTTGAAGAAGACGAAACCATACAGAAAGAAGTAGAGTCTGCCGTTGAAGATACTACCTTTAACCCATATAGTGGTTTTGAGGAAGACAGTGAAAAAGAAGCACCATCTGAGTATGACCCAGATGAATATGACTTATCCGTAACTAAAACCTTTGATGAGTTTGCTGCAGACCAAGGCTACATGGATAGCGTTGAAGAGTACGCTATTGCACGTTATGGTAAAGAGAACGGTCAACGTGCAGAGGGCGAGAGTAATGCTGAATACCTTGAGCGTTTTCTTTCTGAAGTTCGTCAGTTTGAAAACAATAGTGTCTACTTAGCTAAACAGTTAGACTGGACACGTGGGGCTACAGAGGAAGAGAAGGCAAACTTCGGATACGTATATAGTCAGTTAGATAAAATGCCCGGCTTCTTATCTGAAGGCGGTGGTTCTGCATGGAATGCGATAGGAGATTACGTAGGTAACATCATTACTGACCCCTTAACTTTGCTTGGTGTTGGTGCTGGTAAACTAGGTGGCTTGGCTGCTCAACGTGCTATTATACAAACATTTAAAGAGTCTGGCAAACAAGTTGCTAAAGACCAAGCTAAGAAGATTGCAGTACGTGCTGGTGCTAAACCTATTCTTGCAGGTACAGCACTTGAAGTTGGTGGCGAGACTGCCGCTGCGCTTGGCTTGCAAAGCATTGAAGTTGAATCTGGCATAAGGGAAGAAGAAGATATCAGCTTACTTGAGGCTGGTATTGTTGGTGGCATAACAGGTGTACTTGGAGTAGGCGGTGGCGTATTAGGTCAACGTGGTGTTGCTAAAGAAACCATGAAACTTATAGAGGACGCTGAAGCATTTGAAGCTGCATCAAAGGCTGCTGCTAAAGCTGCTGGTGAAAGCACTGAAGCGGTAACAAAAGACTTAGCAGATGAGGGCTATGAGTTTAATCCTATACAGGGTTATGAAATCCTACGTCCTCTGACGGAAGTAATTGAAGAGACAGGGCTTACTGGTAAGGCTGCTGAAGCACAGCTAAAGAAGGAAGTATCTGTACGTGTTACTAAAGCTGCTACTGAAATAGCAAAAGATATGCTAGAGTCAGGTAGCGACCCTCAGTTACAGAAGTTAATTGATGATGGGGCAACCGCATCTGATGTTGTTCGTAGTATTATTACTAGAGATGACATTGACTCTGATATTATATCAGGTGCTATCACTCGTGCGGGTCTTACCGCTGAAGAATTTGCTAATGTATCAGGTGCTACACTAAGTGATGCTGCTACTATCACAGGTGCTTATGGTACTATGGGTAAATTCCTAAAGCGTATGCGTGAACTTGACCCTGAACTTGCCCAGCGATACAAGGAAACCTTCCGTGCTGACGACTCTTCCACCTTCTGGGGTACAGCGCACGATTATATGATGAGACTTGACCGTGAACGCCGTGCCTTGATGGTCACACAGATTGCTACTACCGCACGTAACGTAGCTACTGGTGTTATGCGTCTAGGTTTTGACGGTGCATCTAACTTTATTGAAAGCAGCGTATATCATTTAGGACGTTCTGGTAATGCCTTACTTGGTAAAAACATACCAACAACAGGGCGTAGGTCAGGTGTTCAAAATATCCTACGCGATAGCTTTGGTACATTAGGACGACTGATTGACCAAGGTGGTAGTAAGGCAGCTACAGATGCTTTGCTTAAATACAACCCACGTTTAGCACGTACACTTGACAGGTCACTTACTGAATCAGGCACTGATGACCTTAGTAAATTCTCTATCTTCTTTAATAAATTAAACATGGCACAAGACGTTATATTTAGACGTGCTGTGTTTGCTGATGCAGTAGATAAAAGACTGCGCCGGATTAGTGGTGAGACAATGGACTTAGAAAAGTTCATTGCTAGTGGCAAAGCATTACCCAATGACATACTGCAAGATTCTGTAGAAGAAGCGTTGGCCTTTACCTTTGCTCGTATGCCTAAGAAGGGTGGTAAAAAGGTAGGTGATACTGTAGGACATCACTTCATTAAGATAAACGAAGCTGTTGGTCCTCTGCCTATTCCCGGTATAGGTACTGGAACTTTTCCATTCTCTCGCTTCATGGTTAATGCCATGCAGTTTCAGTTTGAATATAGCCCACTTAATGCTATCAACGCTATCTATCACGGTGTTAAGGGCAAGCACATGAAAGCTATTAAAGGTGTGTCTGACGCAAAGACAGAAGCACAGTTAATGAAAGCACGTGAGGCTATGTCTAAGAGTATTGTAGGCACTGCCGCGCTGACATCTGCTATATATTATCGTGCTAATAATCAAGATAGTAAATGGTATGATATTCAAGCTAGTGATGGTACTACACTAGATGCACGTCCATTCTTTCCTATTGCTCCTTACCTAGCTGTTGCAGATTTGATTATTAAATACTCTAATGATGATTTAGGTTCACCCGAAGCAAAGGTAGCACTAGAAGGTATTACAGGTGCGCAAATGCGTACTGGTACAAGTTCTTATGTTGTTGATACATTCTTTGAACAGATGCAAGCTGAAGGCGGTGGCGGCAGTGATATAGGCGCACAACGTATGGGTGAGATTGTTGGTGGTTATCTTGGTGAACTTACAGGTGGTGGACTGACACCCTTACGTATTGTATCGGATGTTGTAGCACAGTTTGATTCTGAGTCTGCAAAGGTACGTGATTCTTCTCAGGCAGAGGGTCTGACTGCCTCAGAACGTGCTGTGAGTTCGTTTAAGAATAAGATAATAAAGAACTTTCCTATATTACAAAAGTCTTTACCTGAGTTTGAAAGTCCTACACGTGAGGGTGCTATCATAAAACAGAGTCCTTTGATTGGGCAATTAACTGGTATTCGTACTGAAGCACGTAGGTCTGATGTAGAGAAAGAACTTATTGGACTTGGGTATGAGAACTATAAAATAGTACCAAGTACTGGTGATAAAATAGCGGATGCCTATATAAAAAAGCATATGGGTAAACTTGTAGAGACACAGTTAGCTAAAGAAATAGATAATGATAGTTACCGCAATAAGTCTTACGCAGCACGTAAGGCTACTATGCAGTCCAAGTTAAAACGCTATCGTAGAATGGCTAAACTTATGGGTGAAGCAGAGTCTCGTCAAGCAGGTGATAAAGGATATGAACCATTTGATAGGGCTGAATGGGCTAGAGTCAGTAAGGTACAACGTCAGCTTGCTGATGAGTACTATAAAGAAAGATATGGTAAGACTGTTATGGAAATGCAGGATGAAGAACCTAATACTAACCATATAAAAATTGGTATTATAGTAGCAAGAGCATTGGGCAAAACAATGCAATAAAAAAGAGGGGTGGCACTTAAACCACCCCTTTAGTTTACCATTATGATTTAGAAAGGATGTCTAGCGATTATCACCAGACCCACCTAGTTTACCACGCTCTTTACGTGAATGCAACTTAATAATGTTATTTTCCATGATGTGTCCTAAGTCCATGTCTACTTCACGTGCTAACATAGCACAGTACCAAAGCACATCACCAATCTCGTAGCCAATCTCAATCTTCTTATCTGCTAGTGTTTCCTTATCTGCTCCATCACGAATAAGTTTCTTCACCTTATTTGCAATCTCACCTGCTTCCCCTGTCAGCCCAAGAGTAATGTACTCAAGGGCTTTTTGTTTAGGGAAGATGGCTGTCTCAGATGCCTTCTGTTGATAGTCTGCTGCTGTAATTGTACTCATGTTTCTCCTTTCCATAAATTCTTTAGCTTGCTTCTCTAGCCAATTCATCCCCTGTCTCCTTAAATGCTTTGATTACATCAGATGAGAATAGTTTCTGTAGGTTAAGCAGGTACATACGTGATGCATTATTATCCCCACCTGATACGCTACGCTTCTTATCTAGGTTAGCAATGATACGTTTTAAGCTGTTCGTATCAAATACAATAGTAGCAAACGTATCTTCGCCAATACATAGATTGTGAAACCAGTAATCTGATTCCGTAGCATTGATGCCACTTGGTTTTCCGTAGCACTCATACTCAATCGCAATGTTTCCAGTCTTCTGCCATACGTCTCTTTCACTTTTCACCTCAATCTTCTTATCCTGTAGCATATCAGCTACCTGTTTCTCACGTACCTTACCATACTCAAGGTCAATGTCAAACTTCTTTCTGTCCTCAATCTTTGGTTCTAGTTGCTTCATTATTTGTTACCCCTTTCTTGAATCTGTGTTTAAAGAACACAATTAAATTGATGACAGTGTTGGTTGTAATCATTACAAGTATCCACCACTGCCACCATAACAAGTCTAACCCACTACATTCTATCAAGATAGATAGCTTTCTTTCGGCGTTCTAGTTCTGAAAAAGTTCTTATGTTTAGGATGCTCTTCCAGAAATTTTCTTGCATAATGTGAAATCCAACCATCACTGATTTTAAATTCAGAATCATTTTCGGTGATAGCGGTTTCCCATCTCATTCTATGAAAGATAGCTTTGGCAGAGTAGTATTTTTTTACTGCTGCCATCTGTTTAGCAAACTTACAGAACATATCATATACTTCTGGATTCTGTTTGTGATGAACTTCAAAGTTCTCCTTTGTCCATTTACCATTTAACATTATCATAATCCTTTCTGTTTTAAGCAGCCGTCAGGTCAACTACCTCACAGACACCTGCTGTACAAGCTAACTCTCTGCCACCTGATGTAGTGTCTTCCTTTTCAAAATCAGGTAACTTACTCCAGTCTACACTGTCTGGCATCTTTGTCAAGAACTCTTTGTATTGTTCTTCATTGATGTCCTGATACGGTGCTTGCTGGTATGTATGTTCACTGTGTGGCAGGAAGCTAATGCCTGACACATTATCAAAGTGTTCATAGACCCATGCGCCTACATCCATCCACTCATGTTCCTTCACGGAGATTGTGACAGAAGGCTTATGCTCACACCAGTGCAGTTGATAGGCTAACCACAACTCAAGCTGTTCAATAGCTGACATGTCATTTCGTGTGATTGCAGTTCTAGGTGACTGCATCGGAAAACTAAACACTGTCGTGCTGTCAGGCTTCATAACATCAGGCTCATTTGGAATACCCTGTTCAATCATAAACTGTGTCAACGGGTCTTTGTTGTCGCCCCGTACAGTACGAATGTAGTAAGGATTGTGACGAGCATGAATGCCTGACGCACTGTCAACTAATTGACTCACTGTACCACTAGGCTTGACACACGTAATAGCGGCAGACTGATTGATGCCTAGCTTCTTACTAAACTCTGCATTTACATTGACCGCTTCATCACGTAATGACTCAAGAGTAATGGCAATGTTCGTGCCTAGTTGTGATGATTTACCAGACATAAGCAGGTTATCCATGATACCTGTCAGTGACACACCAAGTAAACGCTCTTCCTCTGTATTATTCTTCCATATCTTACGAAGGTATTTAAAGTCCGTCAGCGTGGCTTGGAAAGTGCCTAGTATGGTTGCTAGTCTCACCTTCTCTAACAGGCTCTGTTGCGTGTCTGAGGCTCTTACAACCACCTCTGAGAGATTACAGAACTGGTATGGGCGTAGTATAATCTCAGAGCAAGGGTTACAACCGAAGTCATGTTCAGCATCGCGCCTACCATTCTTAGCTGCTTGCTTCTTAGCTGACTGGCGATTGAAGATACCACGCTCACCTGACTTACTGTCGTACAGTGACATCCACTCACGCATGAACGTACCCATCTGCGGCTTCTCTTTGTAGGCAACACTGTTGTTAGCCAACGCACGCTGTCCTTCATTCTCCCACCACTGTCCTGCCTTGGCATGACGCATCTGGTCATCGTTTAGGTTTGATAGGCTAATGAGTGCGCTTCTTCTGACCCCACCGACTACTACAACCTCACCAATCTTACACATCAAATCGTGACATTCAATTGGATATAGCCTACGTCCTGCAGCACCCTTGAACTTCTCAATACAGAAGTTAAACAGTTCAATCAATGGCTGTGGACCTGATGCCCTACCACCAAATGTCTTTAGCCTTGCACCTGCAGGGCGTACCTCTGATACATCAAACTTTGGAATCTGTCCTGTGTATAGCATAGCAATCAGTTCCTTCAATGACTTTGCCCATCCCGGACGGCTGTCACCTACCTTGATTACTGTGTCTGTCTTATGAAAGTCTTCATTCACAATAGGTAGTTTCTCTACGTGATGTCGTTCAACACTAAAACCTACACCAGTACCACACATCAGGATGTACATAGTCTCATCAAATGCACGTGGGCTATCTACTGGTACATATGAGCAGTTGTATCCACCTACATGGCAACGGTCTAGTGCGGGACCAGCAGTCATCAATGCTCTCATGCTTGGCATTATGTCCTGATTAAGCACTGCATCTTCTAAGTCAGACTTGAGTTGACAAGCAAGTTTATAGTTGTGTTTCTTTTCAAGATGTGAGGAAAGATAGTCAAAGTAACGAGACACAGTTTCCTGCCATGTCTCTCGCCGTTGTTCATCTTCCTTCCATCGTGCATAGCGAGAGAGTGCTATGAAGTTCTGGTAGTCTGTTGGTAAATAATTATTCATGTCTGTTCTCCATCACTGTACGTATAGTTTTCACTTTGACACCATCAATGTCGTATATCATTTCTTGAAGTGCCTCTTCTAACTCCTCATCCACCCTGCCATCAGAGGGCATCGGGTATTCTTCATCGTCAATTTTAAGGGTCATAAATACTTTAACTGTCACCATCGTAGCAGCCTTCCACTTCTGTAATCAAACGATTAAGATACCACTGTGCTTTCTTCAAGTCCTCTGAACCATTCTTGTAGCGGTATCGCCACAGGTACTTGAGTATGTTGCCCTGCAAGTAGTACTCAAACCCCTCACCAGTAGCTGCCGCAATAGCGTCAACGCATTCAATCCCCGACTTGTTATAGTGTGGGGGATTGTTTACTGCGTCATTCTTCCTGCGGTTATCAGCTTCTTCTGCCTCAAACTCTTCAATTATCTTTTTGTAATCTGTCATCAAGCACTCCCCTTCGTTCTACTTCCAAATGATAATGTCACCACATTGTCATCTATTTCTAACACCTTACCCCTATCACTGTCAACAGGAATATCCTGTTCTGTCATATTATCTTCTTCATAATCCATAACAAAGTTATGTACGGTATCGCGTATATCTTCATGTGTTTCCATCAGGGGTATTGTGCAAGCCACCATCTTAGTCAGGTGCAGTATCTGATAGTAGTCATCGTCTGACATGTTCTTGTCATCATTCGTAATGATGGCTACATCAATCTCGCCTGTCCACTCATTTGTTTCATCTGACTGTGGGCGAATACGTATTAGGAAATCATTGTCCTTGATGTGTCTGTCTGTGTTATCTGTCATAGCTAACTCCTTTGCTTTTTAGTTCCAGTAAATTTGATAAACTTGGGATGCCTATTCTTCCCTTTCTCCTTCAGCCAATCTTCAGGAATGATGCGGTCATAGTATAAGAAACCATACTTGATACACCATTCAGCGTAGTTTGACTTAGCACCCTTTCGCAACTTGCGTCTGCTATTCTCAAACACAAACCGTAAATCTAATGTAGGATGCTGCCGCTTAATTGCAAGGTGCTTACGCCTATCAGCGGCTGTAAACATCCCCTTAGATTCAATGATAATGCCGTTGTTCAATATGAAGTCTGGTGTATAGGTGCGGTAGGCTAAGTCTTCCCACTCAATCTTGAGTGACTCGTAATCGTACTTAGCTTTCAGGTTGTTAAGATACTCCGATATCTTTAACTCCAGCCCACTCCTATACCCATACTTACGTGCGGCTCTAAAGGCTTTATGATTGTGTACTGCCATCGTTTTTCAACTCCACATAGTTCACAATCTTTGGGTCTTTAGCTTTGGACATCACAGAAGGTCTTTCTATCAGGTCAGGCCAGCAAGCATTTCTGTATGAACAAAATCCACACTCCACACCTAGTACCTTATTACCTGTAGGTTTACCTCTGAATGTCTCTTCGACAGGTTCAAAGCATCGCTGCACTTCGTTTTTCTCAAGAGCAAGTTTAGCTATCTTAGCTTTGTCTATCTCCGCATCAATGTCAATACCAGTGGCAGGTACATACTTGAAATCGCCATTGGCTTTATTGACAACCCACCAACCCCCAGCACGTTTGCCAGATGCTTTAGCATAACCAGCAAGCTGACCTACGTAACCGAAGGGGTCACTGTCTTTTAGCGTGTCAAAGGAAACAAACTTGTTACGGTATGACCAATCTGATGCCGACTTAATATCGTCAACAGCACCATCAATAACAATATCGTATGTTCCATTAATAGTGGTGTCATTGAGTTCCAGTGATACTTTATCTGAGTCTTCATATTTAACTCCTGCTTCTACCAACAAGCCCTTGAACACTGCTTCAACGATATCGCCTAGCATCATGTTAATCATAAAGGTTGTTGGCTTTGGTAGTGCCTTGTCAGGGTGGTTCTTCTCAAACCATAACTGACACGGTGGTCTACCTATGTTGGACATACGAAGAGTAAACTCGTCACGCTTACTCCCCCCACCAAACTGACGCTGCAATGCATCCGCTATGTCACTGGCTACTTGGTCTATTGTCTTCTTAGACATTTGTGTTTTGCCCTTGACCGCATCTTCCAGATACTGATGCAACGACAGTTCAGCAGGATGGTTCATTACGCTACCTCTTCTTCAACTTCAATATCGACTACACCTTCAATGTCAATACCGTCTAAGTCCTCATCATGTTTACTGATAGCTTTCTCTGCGTAAGCATTGATGATGTAGGTATTGTAATTCTCTACCCATGACATGAAGTCAGCAAACACTGAATGCTCATTGTCTCCAAGGTCAAGTGTCTTCGTAACATCAAGTGATACGACAGGTAGGAAGAAGCTATTACCGTTAGGCAGTTTGCGTTCCTCTGTATTGCCAAGCACATGATGCTGTACAGGTAGTCGCTTCATCTTGCCTAGCTTGTTGAAGATAGTGCCTACATCCTTAAATGCATCACGGTTCTCAATCTCCCAGATGAATGCAGTCTCACCTACCTCAACAGGATTACCCTGTGCATCAGTAGGATTGATTAGTTCAACTGTGCCAAGCATTACACGAACACGTTTAATCTGCTTGATTAGTTCTTGTGTCTTCTCAGGCAGTGACTTAAAGTCTTCAATGTAACCCGCAGGTTTGCCACAGTTGAAGCCACCATCATTGTCCTTGAGGTCAATGTTGAGGTTGTCAGCCATGACTGTCTTCACGTAACGATTAGGAACATTACCATGCCCCTTGATGAAACGCTTGTACATGAAGCGTTGCAAGTATGGGCGAAGATTTACTGACTGTGCGTAGTAAGTCGGACCGTCAGGAATCTCCAGCTTGTATGTGCCAGCAGGAACTACTTCCATGTTGACGCTCTTGCCGTTGACATCGGCAGTACCCATGATAGCAGAGTGATTGAGGCGTAGTCGTGCCAGTGTGCTAGACTGCTTCTTTGCATTAGCATCCGCTGACATGCCCATTGCCTTTGCCATCTCTGCAAAGTTGTTAGTGTCAATTGTTGTGATTGATGTTGTCATATTTGTATACTCCTTATATCAGTGTTAAAGAACCATAGTTATATCAGGCTACGTCTTTCGTGTCAAGCCAATTATAACCAATTTTTGCTTCAAGTAATAGTGGCACGTTAAACTGTACGCCCCACCTCATTACTATTAGGTTTGGTAAATCGTCATTAGTCTTGTTGATGATATCAATTACACTCCTTTCCTCATCTGGGTGAACATCAATGACGATACTGTCGTGAACACTATTTACCACACATGATTGCATACCGTCAAGTAATTTATCTATGTGTAATAGTGCCACAGGTACGATGTCTGCTGTGGCGAATGACTGCACAGGATAATTCTTTATCTGTGTAAAGTGCGACACCCTGCCACGGACATTACGTTTTACATCAGGGAATGAGAACTCACGCCCTGATGGGGTTGTTATCTTACGAGTGTTTATAGCTTCCGAAGCCAGTCGGGTGTGCCAATCTGCGACTCCTTGGTACTTGTCGTTGAAGTGTTCGTAGTACGCTGCTTCTGCCTTCGTTCTTCCAAAGCCTGTCGCTCCATATAACGGTGCAAACGTATGCGCTTTAGCATCCTGCCTACTCGTAGGTTGACCAGCGGTAGTAATAACTTCAGCGGTGTATGCGTGTACATCAAATCCAGTAGATACTTCTTCAATAGCAACTCCATCTTGTGATAAGAATGCGGCAGCACGAAACTCAAGCTGTGCAAAGTCAGCTTCCATTACCTTGCCACCCTCGAAACGAGACACGAACACCTTCTTCACAGGGAACGTACCACCACGTGGCATGTTCTGCATGTTAGGGTCTGCCCCACTAAACCTGCCTGTCGCGGTGCGATGCTGTAACAAACGTACATGCAGCTTACCATCAGGCTTGGTATGGGTTTGTATGCCATCAACGAATGACGACAGATAGGTTTCTACGGCTGACAGCCTACGCACTTTGGACAGGAAGTCCACTGCATCTGTCATGCCTTGTGACTTGGCTGATGCCTCAAGCAACTCGATGTTGCCCTTGCTTGTACTAAAGCCATTGGCACTAGCCCACTTAGCTGACGGTGGCTTGAACTTTAACCCTGCGACTTGAGTAGTAGGATTAAACACATAGCCAATAGTGTCACAATCAGTACATCTGTTTGCGTTAGCATATAAACTTCCATCTTTCCTCACCTTTCTAATTCTACCAGCACCATTGCAGGTAGAGCATTGAACAGCCTTAGTCTTGTACATACGTTCTGTGCAACCTGCAATCAGGCTACGAAACTCTGCATCACCCATGTAAGGGTCAATGGTACTGCCCCAATAGGGTTTGTCCAGCACCTTACGGCTGTATATCACCCAAGACAATTGCTCTGGGCTGTTAAGATTGATAGGTGTGTCACCCATCAGGTTACGAACATGCTGTTGCAGTTCAACCTGTAAGGTATCACGCTCCTGCTCAAACTGAGTACGCACATCGTTGAGTGCTGTCATGTCAACAGCAAAGCCACGCTGATAGATACGTGCCAGACACACAGCTACCTGATTAGTCAGGTCAACAGTACCAATCAAGCCACCATCGTCCTTTGTATTCAGACGATACATCAGCTTGTCAGCAAGTTGCTGTGTGGCATGAAGGTCAGCAGATAGATAGTGTGACAACTCGTCATGCGGTATGTCACGAACACTGTACCCCTTCTTGAAGTACTCCTTCAATGTGTCCTGCTTCTGTGTGTCCAACTGATAGCGTTCAGCACAAGCCTCAAGTGATAGCGGCTCTTTCTGTCCACGCTGTAGGACGTACTCAGCAAGCATTGTGTCAAAGACAGGACCATCATACGTGAACCCACTCTCCCACAGCCACAGCAAGTCATGTGCGGCATTGTGACAGATGAGTACAGTAGCTTGGTCAAGCCACTTCTGAAGCAGGTTGTGTCCGTGGTATGTATGCTCACGCTCACTGTGGTCAAAGGTAATCAGGTCTTCCTGCCCTTGGTCAGTAAGCACACCCACCATCACCAGTGTATTATCTGGCTCGAAGGGGTCAAGGTGCATCTTCTTGTCATGCTTTGTGACCGTGTTCTCTACATCAAGTGTTAGCTTCATCCTTCATACCTCGCTGTCAAATAGTCTAGGTTACAGTTTACCATACCGTGATAGCCATTCAACTTGTTCTTCACGATGTTGACATGACGCAGTGGGCTTTCTTCTTCCTGCCCTTCCACAGATGCGGCTTTACCAATCAGTAACATCAGGTCAGCCTCTGCCGCCTTACCTGTTCGGCTACCCTGCATCATACTCTGGTTGAGTGTGGTACGTCCTTCTGCATCTGCACTCAACTGTGACATGTAGAATACAGCACAGTCATACGTCTTGGCAATCTGTCTAGCATAGATAGCACAAGCGGCTAGGGCTTGGTCTTCTCTAGCATAACTACCTGCTACACCAAACTTGTCACCCATGTCAAGCACAAGGACATCTGGATTGTAGGATTTACATACAGATTCAACCCATGACATATCACGTCCACCTGCATCCTTAATCTTAATGTTCTGCATGACAGGTGCATACAGTGCCTGTGCCTTACTCATGTTCTCTCGTACTTCACGAGCAGACATACCAGCAGCGGCAGTCAAGTATCTAGCACCAACACGGTGGGTAGGTTCTTCGTTACACAAGATGATACACTTAGCACCCTGATGTGCAAAGCCCCCCGGTGCGGCAATGAGGCTGGCATGGAATGATGTTTTACCAGTGTTAGGACGTGCGCCTACCTCAATCAACTGACCACCTGATACACCCTCAACTCTACGAGTTAGTGGTGATATGTTGAATGTCCAACGTGCTTCCAGTTCAGCCTTTGCCATCAATGTCTCAATGCTGATGTCATCCCACTCAATTTTCATGTTGGGAATGAAGTCATCGTTATACATCTCAAGCAGGTTACGCAATGACTCCAGCGTATTGGCATCACCGTTGACCATATCAAAGCCAATGTTGGCTACGTCTTCACCAATCACCTGACGAAACAACTTGGACAGCACCTCTTGTGCTATGTCACTGCCCATCGTGTTCTCATTCTTCACAGAGGCAAACAGACTAGCGTAGGCTTGCTTCTGTGCTGTGGTTAGTGTCGGGTTGTCCGACATGAACAATGCCTCTACCTCATCAGGTGATACGGTACGGCTGTATGTGTCCATCGCCTTGTCAATGGTCTGCTTAATCTTACGCACATCCTTACTGAACAGGCGGTCAGGACACTTAGCACCACGATGGTCATCGTAGAACGACTTGTCCATTAAACTTCGTATTAGGGATAGTTCCATGTTGTTACACTCCTATGTTGGTTAGGTTATCAAAGTCTGTTGGATTACGATACTTCAAGTCATCTGTCAAGCGTAGAACACGAACATCATTTACATGACCTCTGAGTTCTTTCGCCATGCCTAATGTCTTTGGCAAAGCATCGGGGTCTAGGGCTATTATTGCTGTTGAGAACTGCGCAAGGTACTTCTTGTGTGATTCGGATAACGATGTCCCCAACACGGCGACCCCACACCAAACATCGTTCCCTACAACCGCAGCACTTACGCAGTCCTCAACAACTACCGCGACTTTACCACACCCATGAATGTATGGCAAGCCACTTTTTCCATATCGTTTCCATTTAGGTAATCTCTTTCCCAGTGAACGTCCGGTAGCGTCTACTGTTTTACCCTCATGTACGACAGGGAATACTGCACGATGCTCCTTGACATCGTACATGATGCCAACTTCTTCAGCATCAATACCGTACAACTCCATAGCCCACTCAGCCACATCAAAGTTAGCAGGTACAATGTACTCTGGTAGTTTGAATGCATCCTGAGAGGCATATTCTTCCGCACCACCGAAGCCCTTACGTATGTCTTCGACAGTCATATGAACACGAGTACCACCACTAATCCGACAGGAAGCCTTATAACAATTCCACACAAGGCTACCCATGTTGTTAGTCACAGTGAATGTATTATACCCCTTACATGCAGGACAAGTCATACGCTTTGTACTACCACTAGGTATATCTATATCACTTATAATGTTATATATATTACTCATGTATGTATCACTTTCTTTGCGGCAGTTGTATTGCTTATACCACGTGTTTTTCGTTCCGTCAATGCATAATTTGCACTGGCATAAGTATTTTTCATGTAAGGTTTAACTGACTGTGGATTACTATGTCCTGTAACCGACATGATTTGTGCCATACCGACACCAGCCTCAACCATTTCTGTTGTACCAGTCCTTCTTAGGTCAGACAAACGTAGTTCCTCTGGCAGTCCAGCATTACGCATGGCTTGCCGCCCAAATTTAGACAGCCTGTCAATGCTGTATGCATGGTACTCACCATTCATAGGGCGTGGACGTGGCGCAACCAACGGTTGAAAGCCAAACTCATCAGACTGCTGTGACAACATGCCACACAAGTCCTCACTGATAGGCAATGTAACTTGCGCACGTCTTTTACTCTGCTCTAAATGCAACTTGCCTTCATCAAAATCAAGCATGTCCCATGTAAGCAGACGCATATCACCTAGCCGCTGACACCATTCGTATGCCATGTGTACTATCAATCCAATACTACGATAGTCAAAGTCACTATACGCATAGTCAAGAAATTGCCGCACATCATCTTGTGTCCACACAACCTTGCGAGGTTTGGGTGTCTTGCGTTTGATGTTAGCAAAGGGATTGATGACAGCATACTCCATCTCTATTGCGTAGCGATACACGATAGATGACACAGTACACACATGATTAGCAAGTGATATACCACGCTGTACCCATTCCTCATAGGCGTGTTTGGCTTGCTTGGTTGTCAATTTATCATAGTGTACATCACCAAATTCGTCAGTCAGTATGCCAAGGAAGTATTGATAGTCCTTCTTAGACCTGTCCCTCAACATACTGAAATCATTAGACGAATAGTATTTATGTACTAAGTCGCATACTGTTTTCATAATCTCTCCTAATCTCTGTGTCCATATGGTTCGACATCCTTACCCATAATTACTTTACAACCCATAGGTGCTTCATCACAGTTAGGATAACTAAAGCAACCAAGATGTCTATCCGAATCATCTTCATCACATGCCCATACATCAACTGCTGTCACATCGCATAATGCTATACCCTGTTTCAGAAGTCTGTCTATGATAGCAAATGCTTCCTCTTCTGAAGAAGCATCTACATCATAAGACAAGCAACCATCACACCAATCAGGTGCAAACTCAATCACATAACGCTTCATGCCGCAATCAACTCCTTAAACACTGGTGATTCAATCCACTGTGACACTTTGTGTTCACGCTGGAACATGGACACTGCTTGTGTATCCTTGCCTGTCTCACGCAGGTTGAAACCGTTACGCTCATCGGCATAGGATGCATAGTTAGTAAAGGCAGAGTACAATGCCCAGACATTCTCACCACGCACACTTGCCTCTTGGTTATACAAACCAAACATCTTCTCTGATGCCCTGTCAGACTTCAGCAGTGCCTCTAGCATAGCCTTGACATCCCCTACATACAGAGGCTTGTTAGCCCAGCCTTGTAGACGCTCTGACTGTGCATAGAACGACTGTGTAGACTCCCGCAGGTCACGAATGAACCTATCCATCGTAAAGTTGGCAGTGTTCTTGCGTCTAATTTTGTCATGCTCACCGCGAATCATGCCATTGGTGCAGAAGAAATCAATCGCACCAAAGTATGTCTGGTTAGAACACGAACCATCCACCCCATGCAGGGCAATGATACGCTGTGCAATGGTTGTGCTATGCCTGTCACTCTCAATACGAGCAGTCACATTAGGCAGTGTCATGTCCATCATAGCCCATGCATTCTGCTTTGCTACACGCCACTTGATGTTCATGCTATCGCACTGCTCCTCACCCAAGTTTTCAGTGACAGTGTTGTGTACACCCTCAAAGAACTCTGTGTGATTAGCACAGTTAAAGGTACTACCAACAACCCCAATGTATTCGCCTGTGTCGTTGTTGATAACGTACTTCTTATCGCGTACCTTTGTTGGTTCAAAGGCTACATCGAAGTCTAAGTTGGCAGGAATCATTTCCTGCATTGGTATTGAAAAATCTAAAGGCATATCATGCTCTCCTTATGTTAGTTAAATGTCAACTGATATTGTGTTGTTAATATAACCCCCACCCATACCATTCCCTATACTCAGAACAAACTTTAATCTTCATCTGTTTCTGCAAGCACCCAATCATGGTAGTACAGTCTGTCACCTTTATCATCTTCTTGCGGTACAAACTTCATAGCAACTTCCATTAGATGCTTTAAATTTTGTAACTTACGCACATCAGTCATCCATATATCCTGACAGTCCCATATGGTCTGAATTGTACTGCGTAACTCGTTGTAAGATTTGAGAAACTCTAGTCTCTGTTCATGTGTTAGTTCCATGTTACTTTCCTTCCACTAAATGTTGCAGTAATTGGTCAATGCGTTGCATAAGCACATCTATCGCTGTGTTTATATGACCTGTGTCGTGTGGTTGTACACGCATATCAAGTTGTCTTACTTCTTCAATCAAAGCAAGAATGTGTTGCTTATATAATTTCTTATCCATATTACATACTCCTTTCAAGGTTATATTTACTCTCTGCCAACCATACTGGCATCTCACGTCCTTTACTATACCTAGCAAATTTGAGTTTGTCAACAGCATAAAAGGCACGATAGGCAACAATAGGGTAGGCTTCATCTGTCTTGAGTTCATCGTGACCGCTGAAGCATTGTGGGTGTGGTGTTAAGCCGCCCTCTGGTATGAGTGCTATGCCATTGTACAATGCCTTGCTGTGCTTACCTGCACCATGCCACTTGCCATACCTGTGATGATACTCACATAGCATGGATGTGTATAGGCTGTAAGCAAAGCGATAGTTAGCCCTAGTTTCCATAGCCCATATGGTGCAGGGGTGCTTCTGATGCACAGGCTTGTATAAATCACAGGCTTCTGCATAGTCAGGGGCATGATGCCACAGGCTAGTGCATAGCATCTGTGCCTCTTCCAATGGCATCTTCACAATGTGTTGGTCACATAGTGACTGTGCTATTGTGTCAGGGTGATGGTCAATTATAAATCTATTCATCGTCTGTGTTCTCCTCATCGTCTAGCACAAAGCATATATTCACAATGCCCTCATCTTCATCACTGATGAACCACTCATCAGGGCTAGGGTATAGTCTCTCTAGTGTTTGTAATAGTTCATACTTCGTCATCGTCTGTGTTCTCCTTTGGATACATCCACTGTGCATTGTAATAGATGACTTCCCAATTGATACCAATAGTGGCATCGTGATTGTGGTCTAAGTTGTGCAACACTTCAAGTGCCTGTTCTCTGGTGAGCCAATCACATTCCTGCATTACATCTTCAACAGACCATATGATTGCAATCTCATCGTCTTGTAGTTCAATCGTTCTCATCATCATTCTCCTTTGGATACCATACATCCACATCACTACCACAGTTAGGACAGTGTAAGCAAGTCCTCATGCTGTAATAGTCCTCTTCATCTGACACATCATGGTCAATGCCCCAGATAAGTTCTGTTTTACAGTGCCAACAGTTCAATTTTTCTCTCCCATAAATGATAACACTTGCTAGTGTTGGTTGTCCAGTTGTCCATGCCATGCTCATCCTTGCATGGGTCACACTCATATATTAGGCAAGCCACATGACCTGCATTACAGAAGTCATCACCAAATATGTTAAGGTCAAACATCCTGTCATCTATCTGATAGCCAGACCATATGTCATCCTCTCCTGTGGACAGGAACACAAGCAATTCTTCCTCTGCTACCTTGGACAGTATCTCAAGTTCATGTGGTGCTAGTTGTAGTTCATTAGTCACTATGCAATCTCCCTGCTTTCTGGGTCACCATAGTGTGGGTCACCACTGTCACGCATATCTTGTATCGTTTCACCGATATCAAACTCAAAGTCAAGTTCGGGATACTCTGTAACTACATCCTCAACATTGTCAAAGTGTACATGGTCACCATCGCTGTTGTATTCGCCAATGTACATCCAACCTTCGTCAAGATATCGTGCGGTCACTTCAAACCCCATGTCTGTGAGTTTATCATAGATAGGGAATGGCGGTGACCATGCAGTATAGAAGTCCAACACAAGTGTATTGGCATCCATGCGGTCACAAGTGGCATTGTATATTTCCCATTTAGTTCCCCAGTTTTCAACACGCCAGTCATACCAGCCTTCGCCATCAAGTAATGCCTCATCCATAGGGATAAGTGTATTGCACAATGGTGTGTCCTCTGTGTTTATGATGTTATAAATCATGTCAATCATCTGGGTGTCATCATGTGACAGGATAACTCTGTTGTCTGTGTGATTAGGCATTGTCATACTCCTTTATAAACTCAAACTCAATTCTCTGTTTTGGATACAGTGACTGCATCATTTCCATAGCATACTCAATGGCATTAGTCCAGTCACCACCTTCGAGGGCTGAAGGGTGGACATTAATCTGTCCACGCTCCATGCCGATTTTCAATCCGACTACCCACATACTAGGCAACCTTTCGTGCTTTACCACGCCCTTGCCGTGCAAGGTCACGCAGGTTGGTAATAGTAAAGACACCTACATCCACAGACACAGGCTTCTGCTTGTTCTTACGTTTGATTGCCTTGCCAAGTGCCTTGTGTATCGCATCCAGTGTTTTGAGTACAATAGCAGGGGCATCACCGTGAATGTAACCACCAGCGTCAGCCTTAGTTTCACGAGCAAGGGGCAGGATAGTATTATATAGATTATAACGACCTAGTTTTACACCATGATACTGTTCATATAGTGTTTCAACACGAGCCAACTTTGCCTCAATCTGTGGTGATGCAAGTACCTGACCTGTCATACCTGTTGAACGCTTGTGATAAGTACCAGCCTTGATTGTTTGTGTAATGTTAAGTGTTGTCATAATAAAATCTCCTTTAGTTAGGTTGGTTAGTAGGGTTAGTGTCCAATGTTGGACGGTTTTCAATAGCCAATACAGAAGGCTTGCCTTCGGGGGTCATGGCTAATGATATGACAGATATATCTGCGGCAGGTTCTCCTGTATCAGCAAATATAAATGTGTCATTCTTGTATGGATTGTATGTCACTTTCTTAGCGTTGAACAGTGCATACATATCAGCAGGGTAGATAGTGCCGACAGCAAAGGCATGGACATTCTTCTTGCCCTCACGCCTTACGTTTTCCTGTCCTGCCTTACGCACTACAAACTTGGCATCTGTCAGTGCTATATGGTCAGTGTGTGCAATCACAAGCCCTGTCTTACGGTCTTGTACTGACCACAGTTTCTTGTGCAGATTCCAATATACTCTGACTTTAGTCATTGTCCAGTCTCCATTCACGCATGACAAACTTAGCACGATTGATAAACTGTCGTGCCATGTTCTTTTCGTTATGCACCATTGCTTCTTGTGCGTCAGATAGGATGGACATGGCAAGCATGAAATGTCCATTCCGAAAGTTCATTGGGTTGTTCATTGGGTTGTTCATCATGGACACTAAGTCAGCGTGTGTGCATCCATAAATTTCCATATATTTATCATCATTATTACGCATACCATTTCTCCTGTGTCATATGCTTTGCCTTACGCTGTGCCTTACGGTCACGCTTCCAGTCATCACGCTTTGCCTTGGTTGCTGTCTTACGAACAGGCAATTTCTCAAACAATGACAGGTCATTCCAGTCATGGTCAAATTCATTTGTCTTTCTTAACTTCCGCATTGGTCTGCTCCTTTGATTTGTTGCGGTCATACTTGGTCTTGTCAGGCACTACCTGTGTTCGCCTTCGGCTTATTGCTACTGCCTTGGCAACAGGATTAACACGTTTAATCTTCATTGTCAAACTCCATTGCAATAGCCGCAATTCCACCAACAAAGCAAGCACCACAGGCTAGTAACACAAGCCCCATGAATGGCGTACCATTAGCCATCAATTCAATCATAGCAAATACACTAGCAAAGGCACTGCTCATAATCATAAAGAAACATCCTAGAATATACATTTTAAATCTCCAATAAAAGTGTCCAACATTGGACGGTTTATGCCCAATAGGCATCCTCAATCCAGCGGTCAGCATCCTTAATGGATGGACAGCCAACAGATAAGATGCTGTTATACATCTGTATCTCTTGCTGACGCTCCGCATCTAATTGCTCATCGAGCAAACGCTGAAGCCTTACAGCCTCTGCCGCAAGGTCAGACATATGCCATGAAGCATAGTCCATGCCACGAGGACGAACCCCATGTACATCCTTGAACAAGTCCCATAGAACATCCACAAGTTCCTGCTTGTCAGGATGCATTTGATGATTAGAACGATTATACATTTTGTAACTCCGATAAAGTGTCCAACATTGGACGGTTTCAATTTAATTATATCTAAGTGAATAATACACTTTCACTAAAGTTTCAAGTGTATTTTCACAAGATATATATAAAGGTTTAGGCTGAAGCCACGGCATCCGCTTTCTTCTTGCCATTGCCATGAGCAGGAAAGCCAACGATTGCATCACGAAGTCTGGCGCATAGACCACAATCTTCACATGACACATCGTCTTTGACGACAGCAGGACAGACCACAACCTTGCGTCCCTTCGGGGTAACAGTGTTGGTCATTTGGTCTGACGGTAAAACCGTTGTAACAGGGGCAATGCCCAAGTCATACAAGGCATCGGCATGAGCCAGATTATTGCCAGACAGATTGACTACGAAGCCATCGCCATTCATCTGCTGAACCACATTGGCATTATGCTTGCTGTTCAACACATCATAATGTGTATAAGTCCAGCCACGCTTGCCTTTGTTGGCTTCGGATAATTGAAAGTTTGCCTTGGCATCAAGACGCTTGCCATTACCAGCCAAGTCACCAGCCTGATTATGCCGCCATAATTGACCATCTTTGAGATTGGCAATCTTGCCAACAAAAACTGACCATGTGTCACCACGATTGCCATCAGTCACCTTTGCCCAGTGCATAGCAAGCGGTCCTGCATTTGCATAGCATCCCCCCTCATTGGCATGATTGAATGGGCAAACACTAGGGCAAGTGACGGCACTTGTTGTTGATACAGGTATCCTGCCGACCTTGCTATTGCCTGATTTCATTGTGATATGAACATTGTACTGCATAACATTTACTCCAAAAAAGTGTCCAACATTGGACGGTTTCAGTTTGTCTTGTGTATGTCTAAGTAAATATAACACTTTCACTAAAGTATCAAGTGTTTATTTACATAAGACATTACAACAAGGTTTCAAGGATTGCAAGTGCTTCTTGTTTATCCTGCTTTGCCTTATGCTCTGCATAAGCCTTAGCCATGTTGTCAAACTGTCCATTGACAGATGCAAAGCATCTAAACTCTGGACGGTTTTCTGGCTCATAGACACGGCTATAAGCCATGTCCATTGCTTGCCAAGATGAGCCTAAAGGCTTATGCTTTCCCATTGGGGTAATAATACGCTTTGCCATGTGTCAATCCTCACAAGTAGTGACGGCAATTATGCCGCCACCTTGGTTTCGTCTAGCATTTCTAACTGCTCTTTAAGAGCAAGCATGAAGTCTTTAATGGCTATGCCATTGGTTTCGCATTGAACCATTGCTTCAAGAGCAATGTCACTTGCTGACATAACTTTATCAGACTGTCCAACATTGGACGCTTTCTCAGCCTTTGGCTGTTCAGGCTTATCAGCCTTTGGCTGACTAGGGGCATCCGCTTTCTTGGCTTTATGCCAAGCGGCAAGCAATGCCGTGGTGGAAGTGAAACGCTTCACCATAGGTGACAATTCATCCCAATTTGCCGCCAGATGCTTTGCATCATTGCGCCGTCTACGGTCAATGTTATTGACACCACAAGCAATCAGTCTGGCTTTCTTGATTTGCCCAGAGCCTTCGGCTTCAAGAGCAAGCATCAATTTGCCTAAAGGCAAGTCAAAGTCAGTAATTTGCTTTCGGTCATTGCGCTGAATGGCTTTCCACTTTAAGCCCAGTTTAGCACCTTGTGCTTCAAGAGTGTTCAGATTTTCAGTGTTTTCGATTTTGGAAGTCATTTTTCTTCTCCATATCTCTAGGTTAATTAACAAATATATATTACTTTCACTAAAGTATCAAGTAATATTATTTGTATTAACCATAAGAGATATGAGAGGAATAAAGGTTGGGGCTTTCCATGTCATGTCATGCTATCCTCTGCGCTTGCCGTTTCATGTGATTGCAGGATTACTTTGTAATCCGAAATACCTGCGCCAAACTGCGAGGATGTGCGAGGCAACCACCCTTGCTGTCCGGCATGGCAAACCGTCCAACATTGGACAGCCACCCTACCCCTATGGGGTATGCTCCGCCACAGCACCCCGTTATGCTTTGCATAAATCCTGTCCTTCACTTCATTACTTTGTAATGGCGACTGATACCATATCAGTTGTTTACAACTGGTCATGCCACAGCCCCTAGTGTATCTAAAGATACAGTGACACAAGATATAGTAGCAACTGCCGCTGACTGCGCATCATATGCCTTGCTTCACGCATCATGCGCACGGTCAGAGAGGGGGACGGGCAGGAGCCAGTGGGGGTACGGTAGTATATATATACACAGAAATACACAGATTAGGTTTTTTAACTGTTAACCACAGTAGCAACTGATAGACATGTGCTTAGTTAGTGTGCAATATCTGCCTATTATTTAGGCATATTATCTGGGACTACACATATAGTGTTGCATAAATGTCACACTTAATATTTATTTGCATTAGGGGGGATTGACAACCTACACAGAATCTGGTATAATTATATATAAACTAGGATTACACTTAAACTGTCTACAGTTAAATGATTTATAACTTATCTATATTAGTACTTAAATATAAAAACACTTAGATAACACTTTAACTGTAGACACTATAAGTGACTACTACAATAATAGATACGTATAAATATTATTTGTGCTAATCAATAAGAAAGTTCTTGACAATGGCGAAGAAATCCGTAAAACTATACACAGATAATGTTATTGAAGCATTCTACGATGCTATACGTAACAATTCATTAGACCGTTTGCATATCCCCCACAGTGATGTATTCTATGTTCGTGCTGCTTGTGAAGCGCACTACGGGCGTTCATTTACATTGAAGCACGTAGAGGAGTCTATGAGAGCAGAGGGTTGGACTGACGGAGACTAACTATGTTTACAGCCGTAATAATTGCTTGCCTATCTACTGCACCAGACAACTGTATTACATTCGTAGATGAATTAGGTCCATATAATACAGAGAAACTGTGTGTAGCACGTACAAAAGAAATGGCGCAGTCTGCTGCTAACATGGCTGGGCAACCAGTATTGGTTAAACGTAATTGTATGAAAGATGAAAGTGTCTCACTATGAGTATGCCAGAACGTGTAAAGACTAAGATGAAAGAAGAGGGGCTTAGTGGTGTTAACAAGCCGAAGCGCACCCCCAAGCATCCTACAAAGTCACACTGTGTTATGGCGAAGGAAGGTGACACGTACAAGTTTATTCGCTTTGGTCAACAAGGCGTTAAAGGGGCTGGAAAGAGTCCAACTACTGCTAAAGATAAAGCACGTAAAAAATCCTACTACGCACGTCACAATGCGCAGGGCAAACCAACCAGTAAACTTTCTGCAAAATACTGGTCACACAAAGTCAAATGGTAATTAGGAGAAGATACTATGGCTAGAACAATATTTACTGCTATGATAAATGGCAAGGAATCTAAATTTAAATTAAAGGATGGTAAGTTTTATAAGATATCACCTACTGGTGCTATATCAACAAGACCCCATACAGGCGAAGGGTTATTACAACTACGGGGTGCTGCACGTAAGATGCAAGGCAGTAGCACTAAACAGATGATGGATTACTACAATCAAGTGCCATCAAGTACTAAAGCTACTGTATCAAGCACAGGTGCTGGCACAGCTAAGAAAAGACCCGGTACTGAGATTAAAAAGAAAACATCAAAAGCTAATCGTGCTACATCACAAGGTGGACGCAGTGCAGCCGAAGTACAAAGAGAACGCGAAAAAGCAATGTTCCCTTATAAATACAATACTACTGGGTCAGATGCTTTGTCTACAGAAAAATTAAAGCGTACTGCTTACAGTGAGCGTAAGCCTACTACTAAACCTAGCACTGCAACTAAACCCCGTGTACGCACTAAAGTAAAAACTAAAACTGCAACTGCTGGGGTTGCGCTACCCAAAAAGAAGCCAGCAGATAGAGGCAGAGTAGACCAAAGTAAAAAACGCTCACCTAAACAAGAGAGCAAGCCTACCTCTACAGCAAGACGTAACCCTACACGTAAGGCGGTATCACCTACCTCTACAAAGCCACGTGTACGTACTCAAAAAGCTAAGAACATTACTGCTGGTCCAAATACAGGTTTTGGTCCAAAGGGTAACATCTTTCCTAGCAATGCTGCAGAACGTAGAGCGTTAATGGCTAAGTTTGGTGGAACAGGAAGTGCTGCTGCTAAAGCTGCTGCAGCGGGTAAACAAGGTAACTTAAAACGTACATCGGGGAAAAAATAATGGCTATAAAAGGTAAGGCAGCACGTAAACTGCTAGGTACAAGTGGAAAGCGTAAAGCGGTTCGGAAAACACCTCAAGTAAAAGCAAAGTCAGAGGAGAAAGGCCCAAAGGCACAGGCTCGTATAAAAAAAGAAGGTGAACTTCAGTCTCGCATGAATCAAAAAGACTTTGAAAAAAATATTGCAAAAGAAGGTACGCCTCGTGAAAAAGCATTAGTTGAAGCTATGCAAGCTAGACGTGCTAATAGAAAAGACTTTGAAGCAAAAGTTGATGTTGAAGAAAAAGGAAGAGGTGCATATCGTATAGGTGCAGACTTCCGCGCTAAAGAATTAAAAAAACAACAAGCAAATTATGAACGTCAGTATGCACGTTCTATTGACACAACATTGACAGCTGCTGAACGCCGTGCTGCTAAAAAAGAAATGTCTAAATTAGAAAAGCGTTTTGTACTAAGCAAGGCATTTAAAAAAGAAGCTGACGCAAAAATGAAAGCCAAGATAGAACGTGAAGCAAAAAAAGATGCTAGTTTGGATGCGGATGTAGATAAAATTATGGCAGCTTTAAAACGCCGCGCACCTAAAACAAAAGCAGCTGTGGGTGGTTACATGAAAAAGAACAAAGGTTCTATGGACTATCGCAAAGGCGGTTTGTTAATGTCTAGCGTTGATAACAGAAAGAAAAGATAATGGCTGACAAAATGACAAAGAAAGAAATGGATGCGTACTATAAGGACAAAGGTTATTATCACGAACATGACCCACGACATCCTATGAACAAAGAACTTACTGGTCCATCTGTAATGATTGCAGTAGGTGTAAAGCCACCTAAGAAGAAGCCAGCAGAGCCAAAGAAAAAAGAGAAGATGGCATATGGTGGCATGGCTGGTGGAAAGAAGCACATGTACGTTGCTGGTGGCAGTGTGACTGAAAACCCCGGACTGAAGGCATTGAAGAAAGCTAGTCCTGAAGCATACAAAAAGATTACAGGTAAGTAGTTGCATCCTGTAGAGCAGGACATACGCAAATGGTCTCACGAGTTTCTTGAAGTACCAAATGCAAAGTTAAATGGACTACCGCCATGTCCATATGCGAAACAGGCATGGCTTGAGAACCAAGTTAAGTTTAGTATTAACACGGGGCTAGATGGACTAGCTAACTGTGTACAAGACTTTGAGTCCCATGATTATGATATAGTTGTGTGGGCTTCAGAAGAATTGCCAGACATGGAATACTTAGACGGTTTATGTGATGGCATGAATGAAGCATTATCAATTGCTGGCATTGATATGCACTTGATGGTGTTTCACCCAGACTATGACGCAACAGAAGCTGGTCTGGATTTTTTAGATGACGATGTAACAGACGAAGAGTTAGTCTATTGCATGGTCTTTGTGCAGAGGTTGTCATTACTTGATGATGCTTCTGTAAGTTTAGAGAAGTCAGGATATTATGCGCACTTTCCTGATGACGTTTATCAAAGCCTAGTTATAGATAGAAGGAGACTCCGACATGGCAATGGGTAAAGCAAAGATGGCTAAAAAGAAAATGATGCGAGGCGGCATGGCAAAGAAGAAGATGCGTGGCGGTGGCATGGCTAAAATGGCTAAGAAGAAGATGATGCGCGGTGGAATGGCTAAGAAGAAGAAGTAATGCCATATGTCGCTGATTCGTCAATACATGGACATGGTGTGTTCGCAGATAAGGGCTATTCAGTCGGAGATACGATTGAGTTATGCCCTTATCTCGTCACAGACGATGATGATGTGGGAGAAGATAGTGTTTTACATGACTACATGTTTAAATCGCCTAACGAAGATGTTGAAGAGTATTTGGTTCCGCTTGGTCTTGCTATGGTCTACAATCATAGCCAAAGTCCAAATGCTGAGTGGGAAGTTGATGAAGAAGATAATCGCTTTGTACGCTTCTATGCCTTGGAAGAAATAAAACAAGGTGATGAAATATGCCACGACTATGGCGTAGAGTATTGGGAGAGTAGAGATGGTTAATACAAAATTTCGTAAGAAACTAAACTATTATCTGGCAATGGCTTTACTATATTCTAGTAGGCCGTTTAGTTCTATTAGTAATTGGTTATGGCGATTACACCGTACTGTACTAGATTGGAATAAGTAAATGCCAATTACTAATAACGGCTCTAAGTTTGTAACACATGCGACAGCATTGGCTAATACCAGTGACACTGATGTGTATGTTGTGCCGAAGAATTTCTCGTCACACGTAGAGCATTTTCTTATTACCAACAGTGATAGCAGCAATCGTAACTACACCATTAAGTATTATGAAAAATCTGCCAATACGACTTACACTTTATTTACATCACATGCGGTTGTAGGCAAAGGCTCAGAGTCCGTTTTTACTGTGGACAAACCTTTGTACATTCATGCGGAAGATAAGATTATTGTAGCCGCTGGAACTGCAAACACTCTTACTGTTGTTGTGGCAGCAGAAGAGTTCTTTGACCCAGCACATTCATAGGAGATAGGAGAGATGCCCCTCACAAAAAAAGGTTCTAAGGTAAAAGCCGCAATGAAAAAGCAATATGGGGAGAAGAAGGGTGAGCAAGTCTTTTACGCAGCAGCCAACAAAGGAACAGTTAAAGGAGTGGCGAAAGGACAAAAGTTCGCGCCGGGTGGGTCAGTTGGAAAAGCTGGCAAATCGGCGAAGCCTAAAACGAAGAGCAAAAGTAGAGTTAATGAAGCTGGCAACTACACTAAGCCAGCATTAAGAAAGAAACTGTTTAATAAGATTAAAGCTGGCAGTAAGGGTGGTAATCCCGGACAGTGGTCAGCACGTAAAGCACAGATGCTTGCACGTGAATATAAAGCAGCTGGTGGGGGCTACAAGGCGTAATGGAATGCTTCACGTCTTCTTGCTCGTCATCTATATTGGTACTGGAGAGAATCGTTACCTCGCTAGTGGAGATATGTATTTCGCATCTATTACCACCTGCAATTTTTACGCAGCCCAGTCAACCAAACGCTACGGAAGCTACCGCTATATGGATTGGTTGGACGCAAGAGACCGTGTTACCGCATATTGCATACCTAAGTATATAAAAAAAGGCGTTGTAGAGGTGTATTAAAATGTTAGCAGAATTAGCCGCTGCTAACGCAGCCTTCGGGGTAATCAGGCAAGCTGTTAGTCACGGACGTGATTTAGCTACTGTCGGTAGTCAAATTGCTAAGTTTGTGGATGGCAAAGAGGGGTTACAAAGAAAAGTAATTAAGAAAAAGAATAGCCCATTTTATACTGGTGGTGACTTTGAAGAATTTATGGCGTTAGAAGCTATACAGGAAAAAGAAAAAGAATTAAAGCAGATTATGTTATATGTAGGTCGTCCGGGTTTGTGGAACGACTGGCAAAGATTTCAAGCTGAAGCACGTAAGGCAAGACAAGCGGCTGAAGAAGCTGCACGAAAACGTAAGCAACAAATACTTGAGATTACACTATTGTCTATTGCAGGAATTATAGGCGTAGGTATTTTAGCATTACTATTATACTTTGGTATGAAACGTAGGGGAATGTTTTAGTATGGCTTTTTCAAAGTCTCAACAATCATTAAAGTCATGGACAAAACAGAAGTGGCGCACAAAGAGTGGCAAGCCATCTGCTAAGACAGGTGAAAGGTATTTGCCTGAAAAAGCAATAAAGTCCTTGACAAGTGCAGAGTATTCTGCTACAACTAAGGCGAAGAGAGAAGGTACACGTGCAGGAAAACAATTTGTACGACAGCCGAAGCGCATTGCAAAGAAGACTGCACAGTTTCGCAGAGGAACTTAATGTAAAGTTATTGCGCGAAGAGTTTCCTGAATGGGAGACACGTCTTGAGATATTGCAATACGAGATAGGACAGAGATATGCTACAATCGCTCATAGGGCCAGTAACGGGTCTACTTGATAAGTTTATTGAAGACAAAGACCAAAAGGCAATGCTTGCACACGAGTTAGCTACAATGGCTGACAAACAAGCTAATAGCATTGCACTGGCGCAGATAGAAGTGAACAAGATGGAAGCTGCTTCAGGCTCTATCTTTAAAGGCGGATGGAGACCCTTCATCGGATGGGTATGCGGTATAGCGTTTGCATATCACTTTGTTTTACAGCCGCTGATTATTTTCGGTGTCAGTGTTGCTGGCATAGATGTTCCAGAACTACCAGAGTTTGACATGTCAACACTGCTTACGGTTCTTGGTGGACTACTTGGATTAGGGACATTACGCACTTATGAAAAATCAAAAGGCTTATCTAAGTGAGTGCAAAACAAATACTAGAGTGGAGAATACTTCCACGATTTATGATGCTGATAATGACCTTGATGAGTTGGCGTTGTGCGGAGTGGTTTATGAACTTGGAAGACCCGACAGCACCACAGTCAGCCTTTGTCAGCGTTGTAATGGGTGCGATGACAGGTGCATTTGGAATTTGGATGGGCAGTGAAGGAAAGTTAAAATCGTGAAGTACAATAAAAGTATACTTATTCAAAAACTAATTGACCATGAAGGTTTAGTATTGCAGGTTTATCAAGATACACTTGGCATTGATACTATTGGTATCGGTAGAAACTTGGAAGACCGTGGCATTACAGACAGTGAACTTGAAGATATGGGCATCACTCTGGACCATGTATATGAGTTTGGTATTACAGAGGCTGATGCTATTCTTCTTGCAGAGAATGACGTAGAGATTGTCGAAGATGAACTGTTACGTGCGCACCCTTGCGTAGACGGGTTAGACGCTGTACGTCAACTTGTACTTATAGATATGGCATTTAATATGGGAGTGCCACGTCTAAAGAAGTTTAAAAAAATGTGGGCGGCTATACATGTTGATGATTTTACTGTAGCATCAAAAGAAATGCTTGACAGCAGGTGGGCAAATCAGGTAAAATCACGTAGTACAAAATTAGCCCATGCCATGTATAGTGGAGAAATGAATGGCTAGAGAATTAAACGAAAAGCAACAATTGTTTTTAGAAGTCTTATTTGATGAGGCTGCTGGTGATATGGTTGCCGCTAAGAAACTTGCTGGTTATTCTGATGGCACTCCTACTACATCAATCATCAAAGGTTTAAAAGAAGAGATTCTTGAAGCCACCCAAATGTATATGGCACGTAATGCACCAAAGGCTGTACTTGCAATGACAGGTGCGCTGTACGACCCAACTGAACTTGGCATTCGTGATAAGATGTCTGCCGCTAAAGAACTGCTGGATAGAGTAGGCTTGGTAAAGACAGAGAAGATGGAAGTTAAAGCAAGTGGCGGTGTTATGCTTATGCCACCTAAAGCAACATCAGAAGAGGACGAGGACTAATGGGAAGTAAAAATGAAAGAGATACATTTGCTGGTAAAAAAGCTGACCACATAAAATTAGCTAGAGAGATGGGTTTTTCCGAAAAAGAAATAGAAAGAATATTTTCTCCAATTCCCGACTCTATGAAATTAGATTCTAAAGTTCGTAAAATGAACAAAGGCGGTTTATCAACAAAAAATTATGTTAATCCTGTAACTGTTGTAGATAATCGTAAAAAGAAATGACACGTAGTATAGGCAAGTGGAAATTACCACAGCCAACAGATATAAAAGAAGAAAACGAATGGGTACAGATTCCTCGTATTGCTAGGACTGTACCGTTTGGTTATAAGTTGAATGACGATGACCCTGACATACTTGACCCCATCAAGACTGAACTAGACCTGCTAGAAAAAGCAAGGCAACATGTAAGACAGTATTCGTATCGTGAAGTAGCGAACTGGCTATCAAAGAATAGCGGTAGAACTATATCACATGTGGGTTTGAGGAAACGGTTAGACAATGAGCGACAACGTAAGAACCAAGCTGCAAGCCTCCGCAAGTGGGCAAGCTATGCGCAAACGGCAATCGCCAAAGCGCAAGAAATCCAAGAAACAAGAACAGGTGCAAAAGCCGACAGTTGAAATAAAAGAAACTGTTGATGTTGCACGTGAAACGCAAGAATACGAAACAGCTAGTATTGAAGAGACAGCTAACATACTCTTCAAACCTAACGCAGGACCACAAACAGAGTTTCTTGCTGCATCTGAACGAGAAGTACTATATGGTGGCAGTGCAGGGGGCGGTAAGTCCTACGCCATGCTTGCTGACCCATTACGGTACATGGGACATCCACAGTTTAGTGGGTTGATGTTACGACATACAACAGAAGAACTGCGCGAACTTATCTTCAAGTCGCAGGAGTTGTACCCAAAAATCTGGCCCGGCATTAAGTGGTCAGAGCGTAAAATGCAGTGGACTGCGCCATCTGGTGCAAGATTGTGGATGTCTTATCTGGATAGGGATGATGATGTCTTGCGTTATCAGGGTCTGGCATTTAGCTGGATAGGGTTTGACGAACTTACCCAATGGTCCACACCATACGCATGGAACTACATGCGAAGTCGTCTAAGGTCCACTGCTCCTGATTTACCAATATACATGAGGGCAACAACTAACCCCGGTGGACGGGGACATCACTGGGTTAAGAAAATGTTCATTGACCCTGCACCTTATGGAAAAACCTATGATGCAACAGATATTGAAACAGGCGAAATCTTACGATATCCGGCAGGACATCCTAAAGCCGGAAAACCTTTATTTAAGAGACGCTTTATCCCTGCAAGACTCTCTGACAATCCATACCTCTCAGAAGGTGGTGATTACGAGGCCATGCTTCTTTCGTTGCCAGAGCAGCAACGTAGGCAGCTTCTTGAGGGCGATTGGGACATTAAAGAAGGAGCAGCCTTTACTGAGTTCAATCGTGACATTCATGTTATTGAACCTTTTGATATCCCTAGTAACTGGGTTAAGTTTCGTGCTTGCGATTATGGTTACGGGTCTTTTTCTGGCGTACTGTGGTTTGCAGTCTCACCTTCAGAGCAACTCATCGTGTACCGTGAGTTGTATGTGTCCAAAATGCTTGCCACAGATTTGGCAGACACAGTATTAGATTTAGAGTCTGGCGATGGAAACATCAAATACGGGGTTCTTGATTCTTCTCTTTGGCATAAGCGTGGCGATACTGGTCCTAGCCTTGCTGAACAAATGATTAGTAGAGGATGTCGTTGGAGACCCTCAGATAGAAGTAAAGGCAGTCGTGTAGCTGGTAAGAATGAGATACACAGACGCTTGCAGGTAGATGAATTTACAGAGGAACCTAGACTTGTATTCTTTAATAATTGCACGAACACTGTGTCCCAGTTACCAGCCTTGCCCATTGACAAGAAAAATCCAGAAGATATTGACACGCATTCAGAAGACCACTTGTATGATGCGTTAAGATATGGTATAATGTCCAGACCAAGGTTTAGTATATTTGACTATGACCCTAGAGGTAGACCTAGTAATGGAATGCAAGTAGCAGATTCAACATTTGGATACTAAGGAACTAAAATATGGCTGATGATGATATTATGATTGAAGATGACGCAATTGCGTTAGAAGATACAGATGATTCTGTACAAGCTGATATAGGTGTCTCTTCTATTATACCCTTTATTCAAGAACGGTATCAGAAAGCAGAAGACTATCGCTATCAAGATGAAGAGCGTTGGATTCGTGCGTATCGTAATTATCGTGGTCTGTATGGTCCAGATGTACAATTTACTGAAGCAGAGAAGTCTCGTGTATTTGTAAAGGTTACTAAAACAAAAACACTTGCGGCGTATGGTCAAATTGTTGACGTACTATTTGCTAACAATCGTTTTCCTCTGTCTATTGACCCAACAGAGTTACCTGAAGGCGTAGTGGCTGACGTACACTTTGACCCACAAGAACCAGAGCAGTTACGTGAGCAAGAAGATTTAACAAGCCCATATGGTTTTAGAGGTGATGGCAGAGATTTACCTGCTGGTGCTACTGCCAAAACTTTGACAGAAAAACTAGGACCACTTGAACAAAAACTTGACAGTGTACAAGATAAACTAAAAGAAGGTCCGGGACAGACACCTACTGCTATTGAGTTTAGCCCAGCTATGGTAGCTGCTAAAAAGATGCAGAAGAAAATACATGACCAACTAGATGAGTCAGGTGCGAGTAAAAGTCTTCGCAGTAGTTCTTTTGAAATGGCATTGTTCGGTACTGGCGTAATGAAGGGTCCATTTGCAGAAGATAAAGAGTATCCAAATTGGAATGATGAGGGTGAGTATGACCCACTCTTTAAAACTATTCCTAAAGTATCGCATGTATCTGTGTGGAACTTTTATCCTGACCCAGATGCAAACAATATGGATGAAGCACAGTATATAATTGAGCGACATAAGATGTCACGTTCACAATTACGCAATTTGAAAAAACGTCCATACTTTCGTTCACAGGTTATTGATGAAGCTATTTCTTATGGTGAGAACTACACAAAGAAGTATTGGGAAGATGACTTAGCAGACTATGCACCAGAGCATGGCGTTGACCGTTTTGAAGTTCTTGAATATTGGGGCATGGTTGATGTTGAAATGCTGCAAGAACAAGATATTGAAATCCCAAAAGAACTACAAGACTTTGATGAGTTACAAGCTAATGTGTGGGTTTGTAACAACAAGCTAATTCGTATGGTACTCAATCCGTTTAAGCCTTCAAAGATTCCATACGTAGCTGCTCCATATGAACTAAACCCATACTCATTCTTTGGCATTGGCATTGCAGAAAACCTTGACGATACACAGACACTAATGAATGGCTTTATGCGTATGGCTGTTGATAATGCTGTACTGTCTGGTAACTTGCTTATTGAGGTAGATGAAACAAACTTAGTTCCGGGACAAGACTTAACTGTATATCCGGGTAAGGTGTTTCGTAGACAGGGTGGCGCACCGGGACAGGCTATCTTTGGTACAAAGTATCCTAACGTGTCTAGTGAAAACATGATGATGTTTGATAAGGCTAGACAGCTTGCTGACGAGAGTTCTGGCTTCCCATCTTTTGCTCATGGACAGACAGGCATTACTGGTGTAGGTAGAACTGCCAGCGGCATCTCTATGCTAATGGGTGCTGCTGCTGGTTCAATCAAGACTGTCATTAAGAATGTAGATGATTATCTACTACGCCCATTAGGTGAAGGACTGTTCCGCTTTAACATGCAGTTTGACTTTGACCCTTCCATTAAAGGTGACCTTGAAGTTAAAGCACGTGGAACAGAAAGCCTAATGGCTAATGAAGTACGTAGCCAAAGACTAATGCAATTTTTACAAATCTCAAGCAATCCTGCACTTGCACCGTTTGCTAAGTTTCAATATGTTATTCGTGAGATTGCAAAGTCAATGGGACTTGACCCTGAAAAAGTTACCAACAACATGAGTGAAGCTGCTTTACAGGCTGAGATACTAAAAGGGTTTCAACAGCCTATGGACCAACAAGGGCAACAAGCACCAGCAGGTGCTAACCCAATGGACCCAACAGGAGCAGGTGGTGGCAACATAGGTACTGGACAGGCTCCTGTACCGGGTGAACAAGGATTTAGTGGAAATGCACAACAACAAGGAACTCCTCAACAAACTGAAGCCAATGGTCAGCAACAAACGCCAGTGGGACCACTTCAGTAATTACTTAGACAGTTTGATTGAGCAACAACATAGAACGCTAGAGCAAGGCGACAATTCAATTTTAATGCATCGTGCGCAGGGTGCAGTTGCAGTATTACGCAGCTTACAAAAACTAAGGGAAGCAGTAGATGGCTGAGATGCAAAAACAAATGGATATGTTTGAAGACGGTGGTCTTATGGAAGAAGGTGGTACAACAGACCCTGAATCTGGTAATGATGTACCAGTTGGCTCTACACAAGAAGAAGTACGAGATGACATTCCTGCACAATTAAGTGAGGGTGAGTTTGTACTTCCAGCAGATGTAGTACGTTATCATGGACTTGAAAAGATTATGGCACTGCGGGATGAGGCTAAAATGGGTCTTTCTCGTATGGATGCAATGGGTCAAATGGGTAATTCTGAAGAAGCAACTATTCCTGATGGTGTTCCTTTTGATATCAATGACCTTGACATAGAAGATGAAATGGGCGATAATAGTGAATTAGAAATGCAGGTAGGTGGTTTTGTACAACCGCAAGGATTTACTGGCATTCAATCAACACAACCTTCACAGTTTCAAAACTACCAACCTCAATATACGCCATATCAGCCTGTACCTATGCAGCAAACATATACACCACCAGTACAACAAACTATTCCTACTACAGCACAACAAACACAAGTGCCTAGTTTTCAAAGTTTTATACAACCTGCTGCTGGTATGGCTCCTGAAAATCGTGAGTACATTAATCCTGAAACTCAAGAACGTCGAATTATTACGTTTATAAATAATAAACCTACAACTGCTATTCCACTAGGTTTTGTACCTTCTAAAGAGTATAAACCAGAACAAGTTGCGGAAGCTACAACTGCACCTACTCAAGTACAAACAACACGTGTAGCAGATGGTGGTGGTAGAGATGATAATGTATTAATTGGTGGTATAACACCTACTGAAATACAACAAGGCAAAGCTGAAGCAAAAGATAGGTATGCTATTACAGGCTCTCGTGGATTAGATGTATTAAGCCTTTTTCCCGGTGGTAATTTTATAAAGAATATGTTTGATGTTCAAGGTCCTACAATAGGGGCAAAAGCACCTGAACCTATGGCATTTGGACCACAGCAAATTCAAAGAATGGAATATGAAAAAGTTCTTGGCACAGGCATTACTGGATATGTAGGTTATGAAAAGGGCGACTTAGACCCTATAACTGGTGGTGTTTTTAATGAACATGGCATTGCTGTTGGTAGAGATGGCGGTCAAACACGAGGTCCTCAAGGAACTTTTAGTTATGCTTCTATTGGTGATTTTTCAAAGGCTATAGCTGCAGGTAATAAAAGTGGTTGGCGTGGTGGTTTATTATCAGATGAAGCAAAAAGTAATTTAAGTTCAGTTGCAGCAGCAAACTACTCTAAGTTTGAAAAAGAACTAGAGGCTGGGCAAGATAAACCTAGCAAACCTGATACATCAAAATCTTCTAGTCCTTCTGCACCAACATCACAAGGCGGTGGTAAAACCGGAGTATCTTTAGGTAGAGGAGAGGATAGTCCCGGTGCAGCACGTGATTCTCGTGACTTTGGTGGCGGTGGTCCTGCATCAGAAAAAGGTGGGTATAGTGGTAGCGGAATGGGTGCTGGAGTAGGAAGCACTGCTGGCTCAAAGCAAGGCGGTCCGGGTTCTATGAATAAGGGTGGTTTAGCAAATAAAAAACCTAAACCTAAAAAGATGAAGCGTGGTGGTCTAGCTTCTAAGAAATAAATAGACTACATTAACTGGCTACCTAACCCCCCTAACACGGCATACGGTTAGCCCCAGCAAGGAGAAGACATAATGTCTGAAACAATTATGGCTGAAGAAATGCAGCCGGAAAAAAAGATTGCGTTTGCAAATCGTAAGTATACTAACGAAGAAAAACGTAAGATGGAAGAAGAAGAACTACAAAAGATGATTGAGGAACAGCAAGGTGAAGCAGAGGCTAAACCAGAAGAACCTCAAGAAGCTGAACCAACTAACGCAGAAGAAAAAACATTTAAAAAGCGTTACGGTGACCTGCGCAGACACATGCAGGAAAAAGAAACAGAGTTTCAAACACAATTGGATGAACTCAAAAAACAACTAGATAGTGCTACACGTAAAGAAATTAAACTGCCTAAGTCTGATGAAGACATTGAAGCATGGGCAAAAGATTATCCAGATGTAGCAGCTATCGTAGAAACAATTGCTATCAAAAAAGCTAAAGAGCAATCATCTGCTCTTGAAGAACGTGTAAAGGCAATTGATGATATGCAGTCGTCTGCAAAAAAAGAAAAAGCTGAAGCAGAACTAATGCGTATACACCCTGATTTTGGTGACATTCGTGACAGTGATGAGTTTCACGAGTGGGCTGAAGAACAACCTAAATGGGTACAGGATGCATTGTATGATAATGACAATGACGCAAGGTCTGCTGCAAGAGCAATTGACCTGTACAAAGCTGACAAAGGTATTTCTGAAAAGAAACCTGCCAGCAATAAAGATGCAGCGAAATCAGTTGAAACACGTAACTCACGTAGTAAGCCTCAAAATGATGAAGCATCTACGTATTTACGTGAATCTCAAGTTCAAAAGATGTCTCCTCAAGAGTATGAGAAGAAGTCTGATGAAATCATGGAAGCTATCCGTAGTGGTAAATTTATCTATGATATGTCTGGTTCTGCCAGATAAATTAAAAAAAGTGTTGACAAACAGTTTACTTTAAGTATAACTAGAGTCACATTAGTGTAAGTGGGTTAGCTACTTGCTTACACATTCTCGCAAACATACATTCTTATGGATTACCTGATAAACATGGCCCGTTAAATAGTTGGGCGGCCACCTAGCTACGCTACGCACCCATTGTAACTCAGCCTCTAATTAGTTTAGTGAGTTTGCATCTGTTGAAAACAATGCCAATTAAATGGAGATTATATCATGGCTTTTAATACCGCAGCTGGGTATGGTAATCTTCCTAACGGTAATTTTTCACCCGTAATTTACAGCAAACAGGTGCAGCTTGCATTCCGCAAGGCAGCTATTTGTGAAGCAATCACAAACTCCGACTACTTCGGTGAGATTGCAACTATGGGTGATTCCGTTAAGATTATCAAAGAACCCGAAATCACAGTTAAGGCTTATGCACGTGGTACAACAATCACACCGCAAGACCTTGATGACGAAGACTTCAGCCTAACAATTGACAAAGCTAACTACTTTGCATTTAAGGTTGACGACATTGAAGAAGCACACTCACACGTTAACTTCCAGTCTCTGGCAAGTGACCGTGCTGCGTATCGCCTAGCTGACCAGTTTGACCAAGACGTTCTTGGCTACCTAACTGGTTTCAAACAGTCTGCAATTCACGGCACACCAGATACAGTTAACGATGTAGTCAATGGCTCAAACGCTGTTGGTTCTACAACTGACGAACTACTTGCATCAATGAAAATTGACGCGGCAGATTTCGGTGGTTCTGGTGGTGATGCACTTGCACTTCAGCCACGTACTGGTGGTGCAACAGACTCAACTCCTGCAGCTGGTGATACTTTCCCACTGACAGTCATTGCTCGTATGTCACGTCTGCTAGACCAGCAGAATGTGGATACACAAGGACGTTGGTTGGTAGTTGACCCTGTATTCATGGAACTGTTGAAAGACGAAGATTCTCGTCTGTTCAATGCTGACTTTGGTGGTTCTGGTCTTCAGAACGGTCAAATTGGTACGCAGATTCATGGCTTCCGTGTCTATACCTCTAACAACCTACCAGCAGTTGGTACAGGTCCTTCCTTTACAGGAACGAACTCCTCAACTAACTATGGTATGATTGTTGCAGGACATGACTCAGCGGTAGCAACTGCAGAGCAAATTAACAAAACAGAAACATATCGTGACCCTGACAGCTTCGCTGACATTGTTCGTGGTATGCACCTGTACGGTCGCAAGATTCTTCGTCCAGAAGCACTTGTGAACGCTAAGTACCATTTAGCATAGGGGAGATTTAAAAAATGGCTACAATTACTGCTACTCTTGCTCCTGCTATGGGTAATTCCCAACGTGGACGCAATCCGTATATGGTTGAGCAGGTAATTAACCTTACTGCTAACAGCATTAATCCTAACGGTGACGTAGTACAGTGTATCACTGTTCCTGCAAACACCAAGATTCTTGCTGCTGGTTTTCAGGTTACTTCCAGTGCAACTCAGAATACGGGTACTGACGCAACCGCTACCCTTGGAACGGGTGCAGATGCCGATGAGTATGTAACAGCGTTTGACATTGACGGTGCTGCTGATGGTGCTTATGCACCTAGCGTAACTGTCTCTGCTGACCTTGTTATTGGCTCTGCGGATACTCTGGACCTTACCCTCGCTGGTAGTGGTGCATCCTTTACTGCTGGTGAGATTCGTGTCTTTGCCGTAATGATGGATGTAAGCGCAATGGGTGAAATGGAAGCCGCTGACGTGGCTCGTGACGCTCTAGCTTAAATAATTGAGGGGGCAGGGTAACTTGCCCCTTCATCTCTATTTTAAGGATGTATAATGGCATACACATATCTTGACATTACTAATGAAGTTCTTGCTCGTTTTAACGAAGTTGCTTTAACAAGTGCTTCGTTTTCTACTGCCAGAGGTTTTCAAACACAATGTAAGAACGCGGTAAACGATGCCATTAATTATGTATTTCAACGTGAGTTTGGTTGGGGTTTTAGCCACGCTGAACAAACAAAAACATTAGTCGCAGGTACTACTCGTTATGCTTTTGATAGCACAGTATATCATGCAGACTATGAAACATTTAGAATATCAAAAGATGCTACCCTTAGTGTGTCAGGCGTTAGCTTGCGTGTCTTAGATTACAAAGAATATGTAGATAAATATATTGACCAAGAGACAACAAGTGACGTAGGCGGTGTGCCTATTTTTGTGTTTAGAACGCCTGATAATAACTACGGTTTATATCCATACCCAGACGCTGCATATACACTAAAGTTTGATGCCTATATAAAACCTACAACACTATCAGCTGCTACAGATGTACCATTAATACCTGAACAGTTTCGGCAGGTGCTTGTAGATGGTGCTACTGCTTATGGCTATCAGTATCGTGGTGAGGCACAGCAGTATGGAATTAACTTTGCACGTTTTGAGGATGGAATTAAACATATGCAGAGTTTGTACTTAAACAGCTATGACTATATAAGGTCTACTTATTTACCAAAATCACAGAGATACGGTACTTCTATATTTCCATCAGGAGCATAAGACATGGCTGATGAATCAGGACTTAGCCCCTTTGTCTTTGCTTGTGAAGGTGGCCTAGTATTAGACCGTTCTACCTTTGCTATGCAACCCGGCATGGCTTTAGAACTACAGAACTTTGAGCCAGACATTAAAGGTGGTTATCGCCGTATATCTGGTTACGCAAAATGGAATACAAACATTGTTCCACAAGATGCAAGTGCTTCTGAAAAAGTTCTAATGTGCGCACATTTTAATAGTAAAGTTATTGCAGCACGTGGTGGTAAGATACACGAAGCTGGTAAAACAGGTTCTTGGTCACAAATAGATACAGGTAGAAGTAGTGCTGGAAAGTATACACACTTTCGCTATAATCTAGCTGGTACAGATTTTATTGTGTGGGCTGATGGTGCAAACCATGCAACAAAGTATGATGGCAGTACAGTAACAGATTTAAATGCCACAGGCGCACCTGCCAATCCAAAATTTGTAGTTGGCTTTAAGGACGCACTATTCTTTGCTGGTATGTCTAGTACCCCACAAGCAATTACTTTTACTGCGCCTTTTACTGACAATGATTTTAGTGCAGCAAATGGTGCAGGTACTATAAATGTAGATAGTAAAATTACTGGATTGTTTCCTTTTCGTGATGCACTATACATTTTTTGTGAAGAACGCATATTTAAATTAGTAGGTAATACTATTGCTGACTTTGTAGTACAACCTGTAACTAGAGAAATTGGTTGCGTCAATGGTTTTACTATTCAGGAATTTGCTGGTGACTTAGTATTCTTAGGACCGGATGGACTGCGTACAGTTGCTGGTACAGAAAGAATTGGTGACGTTGAACTTGGTACAATTAGTAGACAGATACAGCAACGGTTTGAAGGTTTAAATGATGTTGCTGAATATGATAGCGTAATTATACCAGACAAAACTCAATATCGTCTTTTCTTTTCAGACACTGATATTACACGAAATAATACTAAAGGTGTGATTGCTGTGCGTAAGGGTGACGCTTACGAGTTTTCAGACTTAAAGGGTATCCGTCCTAGTTCTACAGATTTTGTAGTTACTGGCGGTGAAAGCATAGTTCTTCATGGCGATTATGATGGATATGTATATCGTCAAGAACAAGGCAACGATTTTGATGGTAACGTAATTACTGGCAAATATCGTTCACCAGATTTATCAATGGGTGATGCTGGTATTCGTAAAACATTTCAGCGTGTAATTATTAACTATGCACCTGAAGCTGCTGTGAATGCAGACTTGTTTGTACGATACGATTATGAAGCACCTGACGTAGCAAGACCTGCTGCATACCCGTTTGATACCGCTACTGTAGTTGCTATCTATGGCACATCTGCATATGGTACAGCAACCTACGGTGGACAGTCAAACCCACTTGTACGACAATCAATTGAAGGTAGTGGGTTTGCAATAGCACTACGAGTAAACGACAGAGGAGCATCCGCACCTTATTCATTACGCGGATTTCAGTTAGAATTTGACGCAGGAGCAAGACGCTAATGGCAGGTTATACTAGACAGTCTTCATATACTGATGGAGATATTATTGATGCAGCTGATAGCAATAATGAGTTTGACCAACTCGTAAACGTCTTTAGCAATACAACAGGTCATAAACACAATGGTACAGCAGCTGAAGGTCCAGTCATTGGTTTGATTGGTGACCCCGGTGTTGCTACGCCTAAAAACAAAGTTGTTGTAGATGACACAAATAATCAAATTGAATTTAGTATTGATGTATCTAGCACATCTACTGAACAGTTTGTAGTTAAAGACGGTGTAATTGAACCTACTACTGATAGCGATATTGATTTAGGTTCTAGTGGTAAAGAATTTAAAGACCTTTATATTGATGGTGTTGCATACGTTGACAGCATTGCAATGCCGACTACTACAGTCACGGATATACTAGATGAAGATACTTTATCCTCTAACAGTGCTACGGCGTTGGCTACACAGCAGTCGATTAAAGCATATGTGGATACGACAATTACAGCGCAAGACCTTGACTTCCAAGCAGACTCAGGTGGCGCACTTAATATCGACCTTGACAGCGAGACTCTCACGCTTACAGGTGGCACAGGCATTGATACTAGCGGTTCAAGTAATACTGTTACTTTTGCTATTGACAGTACTGTAGCTACCCTTGCAGGTTCACAATCATTAACAAATAAAACTATTGATGTTGATAATAACACTGTATCTAATATTGAGGTAGACAACTTAAAGTCAGGTGTTCTTGACACAGACTTGTCTAGCGTTGCTGGTACAGACACTACACTAGCATCTGCTAAAGCTATTAAAGCATACGTAGACGCACAGGTAACTGCATCTGACCTTGACTTTCAAGGTGATAGCGGTGGCGCACTTAGCATTGACTTAGATAGTGAGACACTAGACATTGCTGGTGGCACAGGCATTGATACCTCTGGTTCTGGTAACACACTGACTGTTGCGATTGACAGCACAGTAGCTACGCTTACTGGCTCACAGACGATGACAAACAAAAGCCTGACAGCACCTATTCTTACAGGTTCAGCTTCTGCTGCTGGCTCTATCCTCTTTAAAGAAGACACAGATAATGGCACAAATGCAGTAACACTTATTGGTCCTGCTTCTACAGCAGATGTAACTGTTACACTGCCAGCAAGTGCTGGTACAGTTGCATTGACTTCTGACATACCTTCTTCTGGTATATCTAGTGGTAATGTAGCCACCTTTACTAGCGGTGCAGCAGACAACGACTTCCTACGTATTGATGGTACTGCTATTGAAGGGCGTTCTGCAGCCGAAGTGCTTTCTGATATAGGCGGTCAAGCATCCCTAACCTTTGGCATATCAAACACCAATGCCGTAAAGATTGACAGTTCTTCTGTTGCTGATGATGAGTATGCACGGTTTACCGCTAGTGGGCTTGAGAGTAGGTCTACGTCTGAAGTGTTATCCGACATTGGCGCACAAGCGTCTTTGACATTTGGTATTTCAGATACTAATGCTGTCAAGGTAGATAGTTCCTCTGTAGCTGACGATGAGTATGCACGATTTACCGCTAACGGTTTAGAAAGTCGTTCAACTGCAGAAGTTCTTTCAGATATCGGTGGTCAAGCATCCCTAACCTTTGGTATCTCAAATACTAATGCAGTTAAAATTGATAGTTCATCTGTAGCGGATGATGAGTATGCTAGATTTACTGCTAATGGACTTGAAAGTAGGTCAGCATCAGAAACACGTACTGATATAGGACTAGGTAGTGCCGCAGTATTGACTGCAGGTACATCCGCTAACAACGCTGTACAGTTAGATGGTTCAGCAAGACTACCAGCAGTAGACGGTTCACAGTTGACTAACTTACCCTCTGCTGGTGCAACTGCTGGCTTTGCAGTGGCTATGGCAATTGCATTATAGGGTTGACAAAGTAATACAAGTATGATATAATTATGTATATTACTAATTAGGAGTAATTATGGCACAGGATTTTGAAAGAAACATTGCAAGGAATGTTGGTACAAGCGCAGTAACATTGCGTACAGCCAACTCTGATGATGCGCTTATTGGTATCAACATTGCTAATGTTACAACCACACAAATCTTAATGGATGTGTTTATTAACGATGGGTCTAATGACTACTACATTGTTAAGGATGCACCTATTCCTGTAGGGTCAGCCCTGCAAGTATTAGATGGCGGTGCAAAAGTTGTAATGCAAGCAAGTGACGTACTTAAAGTACAAAGTGATACCGCATCTAGTGCAGATGTTTGGGTCTCTGTAGTTGACACTATCAGCGCATAGGGAATAAAAAATGCCTTACATTGGACAAAAAGTTCCGGGTTCCTATCAAGCTACTAAAGCTGTACAACGCTTTAATGGTGACGGTAGTGATACTACGTTTACCTTAACTACCACAGTTTCTTCTGTGCAGGATGTGTTGGTTTCGGTAGATGGTGTCGTTCAAGACACTGCCGCATACACTATTCCTGATGGCACTACACTAACATTTACTGCTGCTCCTTCCTCTGGTACAGGTAACATCTTCGTAAACTACCTAGCACCACAAGTAGGTACGATTACACCAGCCGCTGAGAACAAAGGTAACTTTAAAGCTGGCGGTCTATTTCGTACCAACGCACAATCCCTAACCGCAAACACAACTATTCTTGCTACTGAAAACGCTAACGTAACTGGACCGCTTACCATAGCATCTGGTGTAACATTGACCGTAGATAGCGGTGGAACATTGGTGACGTTATGAGTACACTAAAAGCAGATACCATCCAGAACACATCTGGCGGTGCAGTCACGCTGACCAATCAGAGTGCGGCGAAGGTGTGGTGGTGTATTGATGGAACTGGTACAGTAGAATTTAGAGACAGTTTTAATTGTTCTTCTGTAACCGATAACGCCGCTGGTGATTATACAACAAACTACACAAGTAGCATGAGCAGTGCTAACTATGGCAGTGGCTCACAAGGGAGACGAGACCCAGCGGTATCAGATAATGGAAACCTTGTATCTAATATGGCTGGTGCTGCACCTACATCTTCTTCTATGAGGCAAGATTGTGCACGAGCAGATTTTGCTGGCTCTGAAGACCTTGACAGATGCAATGCAATAGTATGCGGAGACTTAGCATGAGTACCATCCTAGTTGACAATCTCACAGGCAAGACCTCTGCTGGCTCTATTACGGTGACGAGCGAGTCCGGTGCGGCTACTCAGTCCTTGCAACAGGGGCTGGCGAAGGCTTGGGCTAGTTGGAACTCCACAACAACCGTGCAAGATAGCCTTAATATCTCATCGTTGAGTGATAGTGGCACAGGGGTAACGGTTAATAATTTTTCATCGTCATTTTCTAATGCGTTATTTTCAACTAGTGGTTCACACGATAGACTTGGGGGCAACATAAATTCTTTTTTGGTTAATGCGTTTGGAACGGCTTCTGTGACAACTAGTACATATACAAACGCTGGTGCTATTGACGCTTCTGTACTAGCATCATCCAATGTTCACGGAGACTTAGCATAATGGCTGGAACAATAGTAGCGGATACACTGACCCACTCAACCGCAGGGTCAATCGCCACGAACTATGTTGTCGATGGTAGTGCGAAGGCGTGGGTGAACTTTAATGGGACTGGAACTATTGCAATTTTGTCCAGCTTAAATACGGCAAGTCTGACTGACAGAGGAACTGGTGAATACACTGCAAATTATTCTAGCAATATGAGTGACGCAAATGCTGTAAAGTTTTTTTCAGCCGATGGAGATAATAGCAGCAATTATGCAAGGATAGGCACTATGCAAGGCCCAGCAACATCGAGTTCTGCAAAAGTAAATTGTCATCTTAGCAACTCTACTACATTAGCAGATATGGCTAGAGTAAATTTATCAGTAACTGGAGACCTCGCCTAATGACAACGACACCTGATTTCAAAGGCACTCACCTGTTTGACCGACTATGCTGGGCAAAAGAAAACCTAGACGGTGTGCAGTCAGACTACCGTGTTGTCTATGAGGACAGCGTGGACGAGTGCGCCAAGATACTTGTGCCTGACCCGAACTGGATGGCTTGCGCTTTACAAGGCGGCATCCTACCACCAGTGTGGGTGTATCACGAACTAGCTAAAGACGAAGCACAACCTGATTTCAAGAATCATACTCGCGGCTACCTTTTGCATGAGACTGAGCCAATGCCAGCGATGACAGAAGAAGAAGCCATTGAGTATTTGATTATGAAGGACATCCCCCAGCACGTTTGGCAAAACTGGGATGAGGGCAACCGCCCGAAGATGGTCATCTGCAAGAAAGAGCAACTGCCATCTACAAGAACGTGGCGCAATGCGTGGCGTATATCTGATGAACTAGCCGCATAGGAGATACTAATGGCTGTAACAACTTACATCGTGGACAAGGACGGTAATCAGATTGATGCGTCAACTGCAACCGTTCCAGCAAATCGCGACTTTCGCGGAGCGTGGTCACTGTCAGGTGACGTAATTAGCGAAGACCTGACGAAGGCAAAAGAAATATTCAAGGACAAGGTGCGTGAGGTACGCAAACCTTTGCTCGAAGCAAAGGACGTAGAACTAATGAAGGCTCTCGAAGCTGGAACTAGCACAACTGCGATTGCTACTGCAAAGGATGCGTTGCGTGATGCGCCAGCCGCTTCTGCGATTAATGCGGCAAGCAATATGACTGAGTTGAAGGCGGCTTGGGATGCAAGCCTACTTGGTACAAGCCCTTACGCATAAGGATAAGACAATGGAAATGAGCAATCTTCTTGACGTTCTAATACTTGTTATAATTGCTGGTGGTGGTTGGTATATAAACCACCTGACCGCTAGGATTGGTCGGCTAGAAGAACGCATCAATTCCACGAGAGAAACCTTTATTCATAAGGATGAGATGACCGCTATGATGGATAGAATTGAAGACAGGTTTGCTAGACTAGAAGATTTGCTTCATAGGATGATGGAGAAAAAGTGAGCGAAGTTTTAGTCATCTTTGTAGCGTTAACTAATGACTTACAGTTTATTGTTAAGCCTTTAGATGCGTTTTCATGCCCATCGTATGAACAGGCTAGAGGTTGGTTCATTAACACATATCCGATTGAGGAAATCAAACATTGGACATTTAAATGCTTTGAGCAACATACGAGTGTGTAGTGACAGAATGGATTGTAGCTTTTTCGTTAATCATGTTTACAGGAGTTGGTGATGCTCGAAGAGAAGTGGCTACCAATCTTGTTTTTTATTCTGTTTCTGATTGCCAATGGTACGCGAGCGCGCTTGCCAGACAGCACGGAAATTACAAGTATGTGGATTTAGTTGACCCTAGAGATAGAATTACAACCTACTGTGTACCCAAAGCTGTAGACCCTAGCAAAACGAGAGTGTACTAAATGTTAGCCGAACTCGCCGCCGCCAATGCTGCATTTGCTGTTATCAAGCAAGCAGTTCAGAACTCTGGTGATTTAGCTAGAGCTGGTGGTGCTATTGCTAAGTTCGTTGGAGCTAAAGAGGGGCTAGAGAAGAAGGTCGCTGGTAAGAACAAGTCATCGGTAGGTGGCTCAGACCTTCAAGCGTTTCTTGCATTAGAGCAAGTTAAAGAAGCAGAATACCAACTCAAACAACTGATGATATATACTGGTAGACCAAGGCTTTGGTCAGATTGGCAAGCATTCCAGGCTAAGTGTCGAACAGAACGCCGTGAGGCTGAGAAGAAAGCAAGAAGACGTAAGCAATTAATAGTAGAGATATTGGTCGGTGCAATTGCTGTCTTTATGATGGTTGGAATTGCTGGTATAGTTGCATATTACATAAGAGGTTAGTTATGATGGGCGTGTTAAATTCTATATTAGGTGGAGGCGATGTCATTAAAAAAGGTTTAGACCTTATTGATGACATGCATACTAGCACTGAAGAAGAAATCGCTGCAAAAAGCAAGGCGAAAATAGATTTGATGGGTGCTTATGCCCCATTCAAGATTGCCCAGAGATACCTTGCTTTGATGTTTGGTGGCACGTTTCTTGGTAGTTACCTGATTGTATTAGGCATGACTATATCTGGATATGGCGACCCAGATGCTGTGACTAAGGTGATGGAGCAGTTCAGCATCAACTATGCCATGTTAATCATCCTCGGATTCTATTTTGGTGGCGGTGTTGTTGATAGCTTCAAGGGTAAAAAGTAGGTTGCTATGAAAAAGAAAACTAAATCCAGAGTTAATGAGGCTGGCAACTATACCAAGCCTACCATGCGTAAACAGCTATTTAACAAGATTAAAGCTGGTACAAAAGGTGGTCGGGCTGGTCAATGGTCTGCTCGCAAGGCTCAGATGCTTGCCAAACAATACAAAGCTAAGGGTGGAGGTTATAGATAATGCCTCTGAAGAAGCCACAAAAAAGTCTAAAAAGCTGGACTAAACAAAAATGGCGCACCAAGTCAGGTAAGCCAAGCCTAAAAACAGGTGAGCGTTACTTGCCAGAGAAAGCTATCAAAGCTCTATCTTCTGCTGAGTACGCTGCCACAACCAGAGCCAAGCGCAAAGCTACCAAGGCAGGGAAGCAAGTGTCTAAGCAGCCGAAGCGTATTGCAAAGAAGACAGCTAAGTACAGGAGATAGTTATGGGTAAAGGTGTTAAACATTATTTTCGTGATGGAACAACTCACAAAGGCGGTATGCACAAGATGCCAGATGGCTCTGTTCACTCTGGCAAGACTCACACAAAGTCCTCTAAGAAGCTGTTTCACTTCAAGGATTTATCTAAAACATCGCAAGCTAAAGCTAGGAAGCAGAGGAGTAAATAATGCCATTCTCTAAATATTCACCAAAGCAAAAGAAGCTCGCCGCTGTTGCAGCACCACGCAAAAAGATTACTGCGGCTGATTTTAAAACACTTAAAAAGAAGAAGAAAAAGAAATGAACATAGATAAGTTAAGAGAGCAACTAGCCGAAGATGAGGGCTGCAAGTTTGAGATATATCTTGACCATCTTGGCTATGAAACTTTTGGCATAGGTCATTTGATTGGTGGGGCTGACCCAGAATACGGTGAGCCAGTAGGCACACATGTCCCTGAAGAACGAGTAATTGAAGCCTTTGAAGACGACATTGACATAACTCTTGCTGACTGCCTTTTAGTATTTGATGACTTTGCTAGCTTTCCCGAAGAAGTACAACTAATCTTAGCTAATATGATGTTTAATATGGGTATGCCCAGGTTGTCTAAGTTCAAGAAGATGATTGCGGCGGTTGAGGCTGGGAACTGGTCAGAAGCGGCGATTCAAATGAAACGCTCGAAGTGGTATCATCAGGTAACTAACAGGGCTGAGCGTTTAATAAAGAGAATGAAGGATGTAGCAGATGCCTAAGACACCAGCATGGCAAAGAAAAGAAGGCAAGAACCCTAAGGGTGGCTTGAATGAAAAGGGTCGTGCGTCTGCAAGAAAGCAAGGTATGAATTTAAAGCGTCCAGTTAAGAAGGGTGACAACCCTAGACGCGCAAGTTTTCTGGCTCGAATGGGCAACATGAGAGGACCAGAATATAAGGATGGCAAGCCTACACGCTTGTTATTGTCACTCCGTGCTTGGGGTGCATCGTCAAAGGCTGATGCCAAGAAGAAGGCAGCGGCAATATCTAAACGCAACAAGTCAAAGAAAGGTAAATAGCTATGAAGATGGGTAAATCTACATATGGTTCAAAGTCAGCAAAGATGGCAAAGAATGGCATGAAGAAGCCAGCCATGAAAAAGCCAATGAAGAAAAAGAAATAAAAGAAAGACCCCAGCAGCGTCGTGTTCTGCTGGGGCTAGTGACCTGTATGCTTCGTTACCATACAGGCTGGGGAGAAACTAGCTGGCTGTCAGGATAGCTATATCCACTTCCGATTCCATAATTCGTTGGCGTAAATCTTCGTATATTTTACGGTACTCGCTATCTAGGTCTGCGTCAATACTATACATCACTGTTGTATGGTCACGGTCTATGAACCGTCCTATCATCGGATAGCTTGCTTCCGTAAACTCCCCTGCTAGCTTACAAAAGATTTGTCTCTGTTTCACTAGCCCATAAGTTTTGCGTTTGGTTCTAAGCTGTTTGTAAGTTATGCCATACATCTGATTCATCAGGTGCATAATCGTTTCCAACTTAGTAAATCTATTAGTCATCGAGAGATAATACGAATCCAGAACATCCAGATTCTTTACTCTCTGACCGCATGTCGCGCACTTTATCAAAACAATTCCTCCATTCGTTATAGCAAAGCACTTGCTTGTTTCCGTTCACAACCCAGCCACCGTGCATCACAAAATGTTTATGTCCACAATGGTGACAGGCAGTTTGCCTCGTTGGGGATGCCTTCTTACTTTTCTTCTTCATTACCATTTCTGCGTTTAAACTCCTGGGACTTGGCAATTAATTCTTGTGCCATCCATAGCTGTTGTTGTGCAGTTTGGTGATGAAAGTAACTCTTGCCATCTATGGTGATGAGAAGCCCATCCTCATAGACAGCAATAAGTATTTGGTGTGCGGCTTCCATTTTAGAATGGCACATCATCATCTAAGCTTAACCCACGGTTAGCACTGATTGAGTCTGACAGTTTCTTCATACCGCCCTGCTTTAAGTCAGCACCAAGGTCATCCGTTCCGTGTTGCTGGATGGGGTCAGTAATAGATATACCTAGTGAGCCATCGCTTTCTTCAAAGACAGACACACGATATTTCTTGTCACCCCTAAGAATTACATCGGCTGGTGAGCCGTCTTTGTAAGGAGTGAACTTACTGTTGCCCCACTTCGCAGCACCCTTGTCATTCAAGAATACTTTAATATTCATTACTTTTTGATAGTTAGTAGCCATGTTTGTCTCCTCTATGAAAATTCGGCTAGTTTATCTTGGAACTTTCCAAGAATCATTTGTGCGGCTTCCGCATCTCTGTCACGCAAATCCCTAATCTGCGATTTCTTTTCAAGAAAGAATTGCTCAACAGTTTGCTTCGTTCTTTTGTTAATTAGTTCATTAGAGATAGTGTACATCAGGTCTTTGTCAGCACCATTGTATCGCTCTGGCTGAGGGTCTTGAACAGGCGGCGGCGCATCTGACTTGGGAGGAGGGGCATCAGTGCTGCCAACCGCCTGACTGTTCAGGTTCTGTGCTTTACGCCCAACAGCCTCCATCTCATTTGCACTAGCATATTCACCGCCAGACAAACCAATGGACGCTAAGGCACGACCTACGGCTGATGTCTCACAGTTCTCAAGAGCAGATGTTTTGTTGACATGACCCTCGCCTCTGATTTCTTCAGCCATACCAGAACCAATAACGATTCCGTTTTGATTAGTGATTATAGCTTTAACTACGACACGATGTCCATCGTCAACTAGGACTTGCGTATCAACTCCATAATCAAGACCGAAGATTGTACGGAAGGCTTCCATGCGATGAACGACTTGTGTGTATTTCTTGCCGCCACGTTGGGTTATTCCGTGTTTGTTATGGAACTCATTAACAAGCCCCATTGCATCCATAATATTAGCTGTCATATTCTGTGTCCTCCAACTTATCCATATAGTTACTCATCATACGCATAGCAAAGAACAGTGTTTCAGATAGTTCATCTATACGCTTCTCCAATTTCTTTATACGCTCTTGTGTTAAGTCAATCATCTGAGCGTGTTCTTGTTCAGTCTCAGTCATCACACCCTCCATGCTTGTTTGGCTATATCCAGTATTTCCATGCCGTGCCTTGCACCAATCTGCCCATAATCGGGGGCAACCATACCAAACAGGGTCTTCCAGTTACCCATTGATGCTTTCATCAGGTTCTGCACGGCTAACCACCGCCCCACAATCGTCCTGTAAGCCTCCTCCAGAGCCTCTGGCTTCAGAGCAGGGCAATTATCCTCCGTGGCTATGTTGTAGCCGTCAGAGGTCACGAAAAGCAGAGCAGGACGCAAGCCAGTAGCCTTCCAATAGACTGCTTGTTGCATGACCTGTTGTTCGGTGGGTTCTGTCTTGGGTTTTGGTACTCGCCATGTCCGTGTGCCATCCTTTCTGATTGGATTACGGACAGGAAGCGAACACTTGAGGTCAATCTGTTTCTCATCATCAGCGTAATCCAAGAATAGCGTCACTGGTACATCAATGCGTTCATCCCAGTAAAAGCGTTGGTATTCGCCTTCGATGGGATTGTCACCGAAGAACTCTTTGATTCCGTCAATGGCATTGAGTGACATGGCTTCGACATGTTCGATGAACTCTGCCTTTTCTTCAGCGTCCCTGCCATCATCCCAGTCTTTCGGCTGGTACTGCATGAACTCTGTTCTGCCCTTGGTAATAGCCTCGGTGACAGGTAATCCGTTTTGCTGACCAAGTATCGGGCTGTAATCATGCAAGCCCAGGTGTAGGTCAGCTGCCATTTGCACCACTTGACCAGCTTTAGGTCTAGCAGCAAACGGAAAGTTCATCTGGTATTCTTTTCTGAGATACATCTTTAGGATGTGTTCATCGATGGGCTGAGTGCCACCACTGGCAGATACATGAACTCTGCCATATTCTTTTGAATATTCTGGTACTTCGTATTCCATAACTCCTCCTCGCTATGCGTTTCAATGCCCTACAACTAGCATCTGTTTGCCAAGCTGTCAATAGTGTGTTATAAAATAATTATGTTTTTATCTGATTTTTTGAAAATGACAGGGCTTAGTCAGAAAGAATTTGCTGCACGTTGTGAATTGTCACAGGCGGCAATCTCTCGGCTATTAAAGGGTCAAAGGTATCCGCAGCCAGAAACTATACATACCATCATGCTTGTAACTGATGGGCATGTGAGGGCTGAGGATTGGTTTAGGCAAGCTATAGGAGAAGGCAATGAAAGAGTGTCCTGAGTGTTTTGGTGATGGCGAGGTCGAGGTTGATTACGCTGTAAAGGATTATGTAAATGGTGGTTATATCAGGACTGAGATTGAAATCTGTCGAGCATGTGACGGCTCTGGCGAATTGGAGCGCGATGATGAAGAAGAGGTCGATTACGATGAAGCTGGCGATGATTGACGACCCAGTGCCTGATGGTTGGCATCGGGTTCTG
>Ga0208767_1000068_pt1 | contig 59971 bp, 74 predicted proteins | sample VirMetDEL_Mar_21_FD_184514 | JGI IMG/M metagenome (GOLD analysis project Ga0208767, IMG submission 184514) | Aqueous microbial communities from the Delaware River and Bay under freshwater to marine salinity gradient to study organic matter... | ecosystem: Environmental > Aquatic > Marine >...
CAATCACGACTAATGCGGATACTCATACCACTACTATTGCTGATGGTTCTACTGATCCCGGTAGGAGTCTTTTCCTTAAATACACTGGCACACTCGATTCTGCTTGCACCATAACTATTGGCCCGAACACTGTTAGTAAGCTCTGGCTCATAGAGAATGCCACTTCTGGGTCACAGAACATCATCATTAAGCAAGGCTCTGGCGCGACTGTCACAGTGCCCAACGGCCAGACCAAGGCTATCTACTCAGATGGTGCCGGATCAGGCGGCGCGATGGTTGATGCCTTTCAAGACCTGTCCATCCCAGATTTATTTGTAGATGATGACCTAACGGTAGGCGATGACCTAATTCTTTCCTCCGATGGCGCAATCTTGAAGTTTGGTGCTGACGCTGATACTACGCTGACTCACACTGATGGCTCTGGTCTGACGTTGAACTCTACGAACAAGATTATGTTCAATGATGCGAGTCAGTTTATCCAAGGATCGTCTGCAACGGTTTTGTCGTTGGGTGCGACAGATGAGATTGACCTGACTGCTACTGCTATCGATGTGAATGGCACGATGGACGTAAGCGGTGCAATCACTTCTTCGGCTGGGGCAACCATAACTGTTGCTGATAATAGTGCTGCTTTAACTCTTATTAGCACAGATGCAGATGCCGATGTCGGGCCAGTGTTCATATTGAAAAGAAACTCTGCTAGTGCAGCAGATAATGATTTTCTTGGAAGGCAGCAGTTCGTTGGAAAAAATGATGCGGATGAAGAGTTTGTACTCACAGATATTTTAACAAGAATCACAGATGCGTCTGATGGAACTGAGGATGCCAGATTTGATCTTAATACGATGGTTGCTGGTACGAGCAGAAACAGAATTACTGTTTCAGCGACAGAAACAATAATGAATGAAGGATCAGTAGACCTAGACTTCAGAGTGGAGTCAGACAACAACGCTAATATGTTTCTGGTTGACGCTGGGAATGACCGTATTCAGATTGCAAATCTTTTACTGGGTGAGATTAGTTCTAATGTAGACATCATTCAATCAACGAGCAGTTCGGGTTTATTGGTAGACGTAACGGGCGACATTACTTTTGATGCAGATGGGGGTGATTTCAACTTCAAAGATGGCGGTACTACTCTGCTTAGTTTGAGTAACGCTGGCAGCAACAACGTACAGTTTTTAACAGGAATCAGTGATGGTGACCTTTTATTCAAGGGTGTAGATGGCGGCTCAGTAATCACAGCCCTGACCCTTGATATGTCAGAGGCAGGTATCGCCACATTCAACTCAGGCATCAACATAGGAAACAGAGGTTCTGCTTCTGATCCCACGCTACAATCTGCAATAGACCCAGATACTGGTGTATTTTGGGGTGGTAGCAACATTCTTGGTTTTTCAAGCGGTGGCGCTGAACGACTGCGTGTAAGCAGTGAGGTAGTAGTTAACGAACCAAGTAATGACGTTGACTTCCGCGTTGAGTCTAATGCAGACGCAAACGCATTCTTCGTTAACGGCGGTGATGGAGTAGTTTCTTTTGGTGGTATGGGTGCTAACACCCGAAGCCCATCATCCGTAGAGCCTAAATTCCAAGCGAACTCACTCACTCGCATGGACTCTTCAATATCTCTGTGCTGTAACTCAAATGACGCTCTTGCTTCTTTGCTCATGTTTAGCAAAACGCGATCAGCTAACCGTACTGGAGCAACTATTTGTCAAGCTGGCGATGCCGTAGGTGCAATTACATGGAACGCCGCTGATGGCAATGACATAGATCATGGTATTGCTGCGATTGATGCGGTGGTTGAGTCAGGCATTGGCGCTAACGATACTCCCGGTGCGATTCGTTTTTACACCAACAGCGGCACCACTGCTGCTACTGAACGATGGCGCATGACAGGGACCGGGGTGCTAGTTGGGGGTGGACAAACTCCAGCAGGACTAGCTGGCGACCCTGCTGATGCTAACTTTGCAGAAATTGGGCCGGGATACCTGAATCTAGCTAGGGACGATACTGCCGCCGCTGCACAGATATTGTTTGCAAAAAATGGCACCGCTGTTTCGTCAATTCAAACAAGCACTAACGGACTTATTCTTCAAGTGACGGATGGTCAAGGATCTGTTGTTGCGAATGATGCGGGTAATGCAAATACTGACTTCCGCATTGAGTCAAGTGGGTTTGCCAATCAATTTTACGTTGATGCTGGAAATAACACCGTAGGGATTGGTCGTATAGCTAGTTCTGCCGTAGTTGATGTTGAATCAGCATCAAGTGGAACTCTCACTGCTTTGAGAATCAGAAACAGGGGTCAAGTAGCAGGATCAGCAGTCAAACAAGTGTTTTCTCTGAATAGGGACGCTAGTGATGTTGATTTTGAGGCAGGATCTATAAGTGTTCACAAAACACAAAATTGGACTGCAACATCGTCAACCATTGATTCCTACATGGTGTTTAACATCATGGAAAACGAAGTGTCACGCGAGGCTTTGAGGCTGACACAAGATAGGCAAGTTGTTATGCCCGGTGTCGCGGACGATACCACCTCAGATGCCGCCAATATAAACATCCGAGCTTCTGATGGTCTAGTGCGGCGTAGCACCTCAAGTCGCCGTTACAAAAACACAATCACCGACGCAACGCATGGTCTGACTGAACTACTTAATTTGCGGCCAGTAACGTACAAGGGCAATAACGATGGTGACCGTTTATTTGGCGGTTTAATCGCAGAAGAAGTACATGAAGCCGGTTTAACGGAGTTTGTTCAGTACAATAGTGATGATGAGCCAGACGCTTTGGCATACGGACATATGGTTTCTTTGTGCATCAAAGCAATCCAAGAGCAACAAGAACAAATTGAAGAGCTGAAAGCTGAAATAGCGACATTAAAGGGAGAATAGCATGGCTATAAACACAACTTGGTCGGTTGGTAATTTGACCCGTGTAGACGCTGATGGTGGCGTCATTCAAGCAGTCTGGAGCCTAGTCGCAACAAGCGATGGCGAAGGTGGCGAAACTGCAACAGAAGGCGGTAAAAATCGTTTCACTTATGATGCGTCTGCTAGCGACTATATTGCTTATGACGATCTTACTGAAGCTGATGTGCTTGGCTGGATCTGGGAAGCCAACAAAGAAGGCGACGAAACCGCTGAAGAGTACAAGGCTCGCATTGAAGCGGAGCGTACCGCAAAGGTTCAAGCGCAGATTGATCGTAAAGCAACTCAAGCAACTGGAGTACCGTGGTAATGAGTGAAGAACAAAAAATTGTCATAAACGACGAAGAGTACAACTTTGGTGATCTCAAGGTTGAGACTCAGGCGCACATTGCTAGAGTCGCAGAGATCCGTCGTGAAATCGCTGCACTGCAACAGCAGGTCGCAGAGCGTAACGTGTTACTGCAAGCCTATACCCAAAGCATCGCCGAAAGTGTTCAGACAGTAGAAGAGCCTGAGACTTCACAAGGTCTACCCGAAGGCTTCAAGGAACACTAATGAGTTTGTTTGAAATCGTGACTACCCTAACCACATTGTCAGTCGTTGCGTCTGCTGTGTGCGCCGTTACGCCAACCCCAAAAGATGACGCATTTTTAGCAACCTATGTGTATCCAGTGATTGAAGCTCTGGCACTTAATGTTGGTAAAGCTAAAGAATAACTATGTGCTATCTAGCGATGGCAGAGGAATGGGGCTTGGACAACGGTGATAAGGCATTGAATCAGATCTCTACTCACGAGCAAGTGTGTGAGCAGCGTTACCTGCGTATTGAAGAACGTCTTGCCAGTGGGTCTAAACGGTTTGATGAGCTTGAAGCAAAGATGGACACTGTATCCAACAGATTATGGTGGATCATCGGTTTAATTGTAGTGAGCATTTTAGTGCCACAGTTTTTAGGAGGTTGATATGTCAGAGGAAGGAATCCGAGTCCCAACATGGGCGCTGCCAGCATTTTTAGCTGTACTTTCGGGTGCCGTTGTATGGGGTGCTAGTCAAGCACAAGCACAGGCTACACAAGAAGAAGTAGACCGTATTGAAGCTGCTGTCGTGAGTGTTGTTGAAGAGGCCCAAGCCACGGGAAAACTCGCAGCAGTCAATGCGACAAAGATCGAGGCTATCGTAGATTCATTGGCGGAACAAGCCGAGACAGCGAAAGCGTCAGATCAGAAGCTCCAGCAACTGATCGAAATAATGTTGAAGAATCAGAATTAGAGTACGACCCCGCCAACCCGAATCTGTTTTGCGATTTACGGGAGTGGCGAATGTTAGAGCTAGTCGATCCTCCTGCATACCGTCATTGCCTTGCGCTGGCATGGTTACGATACAACCACCGCCAGTGTGGATATGGCGCTCAGATCTATATACAGAACACGATGCCGCGTGTTTTAGGCACAGCTCATCAGCTTGATGTAGAACTTCTTACTTGGGAACTTGTTAAGCCAAAAGCTGTGCGTGCTCAGGCTGTACAGAAAAAGCGGAGGCTGTGATGGATGTCCCGCCAGTATTTCCGAACAGCGTCAACGCACCATCAGAGGTGGTGGTCAAGGACAAGATACACAGGCTGCTGCGTTTAGATCAGATTAGCCGTACTCGCACTAATAAAGTAGAAGCGTTAACACAATACAGCGAGACGTATTACTACTATAAAAACGGTCAAGTTCTTTCCACCATTGTAAAGGTTCAAGACCAGTTTCAACTGGACATACGCGCATGACGATGATGATTTTTGTTTTGATTGTTCTTGAGCGTGGGCAACCCACGGGTGAGGAGTTGTACTTCCGAGAATTAACGTCGTGTTTGGAGTATTCCAAGGCGCTTAACGCGCAGTCTGTTGGTGCTATTAACGAGTTACTGAGTAACAACAGCTACTTCAAAACTTACTGCCGTGTGCGGGAGATACCTACCTCAGAAGCAGGCACCAAGATACTTTTCCGTGATCCGGCTAGAAAGGATGAAGGTTGATGAGTCCGAAGAAATTAGAGCCTAAATCGCGGTATGCTCAGTACGACCTAGATGGAGACGGGGTCGTGAGCGATGAAGAATTGGCACGAAATCAAGAGCTTGTTGAGATTGAACTGCGTGAAGAAAAAGCAGACAGTCAACGAAGAATGGCTTGGGTTAGTCTTAGTAGTATGGTGGTTTTCGCTTTACTACCACTTCTGCCCTTCATACCTGAGTCTCGCTTGTCCACTTTGGCGTCTTTGAGCGATATGTTGTTTCTCAGTCAGGCATCTATTGTGGGGCTATACTTTGGTGCTACAGCGTACATGGCAAAAGGGCGATGAGCGATGAAAGGCGAGTTACATTGCGCTGTGCTGGTTGCAAAAAGCCGGGAGCAGTGATGGATTTTGTACACCTAAAAGTAAAACTACTTTGCGGCAAGTGTTTTGCCCGATATAGCGGGTGGGCGTAATGGGGATACTCGGATCACTCATAGGCCCAGCAACTCAGCTACTAGATAAGGTAATTGAAGACAAAGACGAAAAGAATCGTATTGCCTTTGAGTTGAGTACCCTTGCAGAGCGTCATGCCCAAGAGCTTGCCAAAGGCCAGCTAGAAGTAAACAAGGTAGAGGCTGCCTCCAAGTCTTTGTTTGTGGCTGGGTGGCGACCTTGTATCGGGTGGGTGTGCGCGTTGGGGCTTTTTTACAACACGATCCTTTCAAACATACTGGGCATCTGGGTAGAGGTGCCAGAGATAGACACCACGCTACTTGTACCCGTTATGATGGGAATGTTGGGCTTAGGCGCGATGAGATCATACGAAAAGGTACAGGGCGTAAGCCGGGAGAGGTAATGGGTATCCAGTTAATAGGAATGTTGAAGCGCCATGAAGGTGTGCGTAGTCATGCATATAAGTGTTCAGAAAATATGATCACTGTAGGCGTTGGGCGCAACATAGACGAAAACGGTGGGCTTGGACTTTCTGATGATGAAATTGAGTATTTACTAGCCAATGACATAAGGCGTGTGCGTGATGAACTTGAGGACACTTACTTTTGGTTTGCTGCTCTTAACGAGGCACGAAAAGACGCGATGATTGATATTTGCTTTAATCTTGGTCTTACGCGACTGCGTGGTTTTGTGAAGGCTTTAGAGGCGATGTCCCGTGAGCAGTTTGACATAGCGGCTGATGAGTTCATGGATTCTAAGTGGAGTGAGCAGGTTGGTAGCAGGGCGGTAGAAGTTACTGAAATGATTAGAACTGGAGAGTATTAGTAATGGCATTGTTTAATACCACTTCTCAAGCGCCTCAACTTGGGTTTGCACCCTCTCCTACGCTTAGCGGATCGTTTACTCAAGCCCCTGTCCCTGTGGGGTACGGGCAAATGCAAGGTCAACCTACGCTATCTAGAAACCCTAACTATGGGGTTCCTTCTGGTATAGCAGCTTTACTGGGTGGCGCTAACCCTATGGGCGCCCCCCAACCAAGCGCAACATTGACCCCTCAGCAAGCGGTGGCGACGTTAACGCCGGGAAGAGCCGACCCAACATCCATGTCCCAGTTTGGGACATCGTTTGGCCTTGGAGGCTCTAGCCCTGCAACCCCGCCGATGCCGGGAACAAATCCTTTTACTGGTCAGGCGTTTCAAACATTTGATCCAACAGAAGCCGCAAACATATTTACGCAAGGAAGGATTGCTGAAGAGCAAGCTGCTGCTCAGGCTTTTGCACAATCTGAAGCAGACAGGGTAGCGGCTGAACAAGCTGCCGCAGCACAAGCTGAGGCAGATAGAATAGCCGCAGAGCAAGCTGAAGCTGATCGTATTGCGGCAGAGCAAGCCGCCGCTGAAGCTGAAGCCGCAAGAACCCCTTATGATGACCCAGCATTAGAGCAGTTAAGGGCTGATGTCATAGCCCAAGGGCCAGAATCTTATGGCACCAAGCTTTACGAAGACCTTTTGAATGCGTTTGATACTTCAAACAGAACAGATCAAATTGTTGCTCAAAATAATGCAGCTTTAGAGCAGGCGCGAGCCGAGGCGGAGGCTTCTTCTTTAGCTCTTGCTGAAGCTCAAGCAGAGGCTGCTGCTGCAAAAGAGCAGTTGAGTGGTTTCTTTAATCCTCCCCAAGAAACAACGCCTGAGACAGAACCAGCAATACCTGCTATGTCGCCTGTTCCCGATGTTATGCCTCCTGCTGTAGCTCCCATACCCGCTATTGACTCACCAATAATGCAAATGGGCGCATTTAGCCCAGAAGCGAATATGGCAGGAATGTTTGACAGAGTTCTGCTACCGACAGAAATACCAGAGCCTGCTCCTTTACCAGAGCCGCCGTTAATTGAGAGGCCATCAGTCGTGCCATCTAGGCAGGACGTTATGAGGCCACCTCTACCGCCTCCACCGCCACCTCCTCCGGCTCCAGTTGCTCTTCCTCTTGAACCTGAGGCTGGACTTGGCGACAGGCTGCGTGGCATGGGCGGTATATTTGCTAATGCAGTTGCCCCCGGTGATGTAGGGTATGAGGACTTAGCATCAGCGGCTGCTCCAACAGGGGGAAGCCTTGCTAGTGTCGTACAAAGACCAGCGCCCACACCACGGCCAGTGCCGCTCGCGCCCCCGTTAAATCCAAACTCAAGGATTTCTGATATTGGCAAGCTTTTGGGTGGGGCTAGAGGTAGTGGCTCTTTGATGACCCAGCCTCAACCAACGCCAGCCGTACCCGTTGGTATAGACGCATTGCTTGGTGGCGGAAGAGGGGAGCCAGCAAATATCCCAATGCCAGCACCAATGCCAGCACCGTTGCCACCGCCTCCAGTGGTTGCTACGCCAGCTTTGAGGCAACCATTGCCGCTACCGCCTGTGACTACTCCTGCGGAAGCAAGGGCGGCAGCAACGCCTAAACCTTTTGTAGCTCCTGATTTGTCAGCATTGCTTCCAGTAAAGCCGAGAACTCAAAAGGTCATTAAGCCTAAGAAAGGCAAGAAGAAAGTTCCTCAGCCTGATCAGAGATCTAGCAGGAAAAAACGCAGACGTAAGCAGAGAGGGCCGCGTTAAACATGGCTCTCAGTAAAATCAAGTTTGCCCCCGGCGTAAACAAAGAAGGCACAGAGTATTCTGCTGACGCAGGATGGTTTGATGCTGACAAGATACGTTTTCGCCAAGGCAGAGTTGAAAAGATAGGGGGTTGGGAGAAGTACACAGATCAAAGCTTCCTTGGTGTCTGTCGGTCTTTACACAACTGGTCATCTTTAGAGTCCATAAACTATCTGGGTGTGGGTACTAATCTAAAGTTCTATGTGGCTGAAGGCGCTGGGTACAACGACGTAACCCCAATAAGGCTTACCTCTGGCGCGGGTGATGCTACATTTGCAGCAACAGACGGCTCTTCAACAATCACAGTTACAGAGAACGCTCATGGCGCGGTTGTTAATGACTTTGTTACTTTTAGTAGCGCAGCATCTCTTGGCGGGTTAATCACAGCCGCAGTCTTAAATCAGGAGTATCAGATTACTTCTGTGCCAACGACCAACACCTTTACGATTACGGCTAAGGACACAAACGGAACCGAGGTAGTCGCAAACTCTAGCGATACAGGTAACGGCGGTAGTTCTACTGTTGCGACTTATCAGATAAACACGGGCTTAAACACTTTCGTTCAAGGCACCGGATTTGGCGCAGGCACTTGGAGTTCTGGCGCTTGGGGCAGTTCTAGCAGCATATCTGCGGCTGGGCAGTTGCGCTTGTTTAGTCAAGACAACTTTGGCGAGGACTTGGTGTTCAATGCTAGAGGCGGTGGTATTTATTACTGGGACGAAAGCTCTGGTACAGGCACTAGAGCTATAGAGATTGGATCTCTTGCAGGGGCTTCAAACACGCCGACTATTGCCTTACAGGTTCTAGTTTCTGATATAGATCAGCACGTTATTGCTTTTGGCTCTAACCCGATTGGCTCATCAACTATTGACCCGTTATTAGTTAGGTTCTCTGATCAGGAGAATGCAGCAGATTGGACGCCAACAGCAACAAATACCGCTGGTGGTGTAAGGATAAACTCTGGATCAGAGATCATTGGTGCCGTACAGACAAGGCAAGAGATACTTGTTTTTACAGATGTAAGTTTGCACTCAATGCGGTTTACTGGCGCTCCGTTTACCTTCCAGTTTTCAACGCTAAGCACAGACATCTCTATGATCTCACCAAACGCGGCGGTTAACGCCAGAGGCTCTGTGTACTTCATGGATTCTGGTGGGTTCTATGTTTACAACGGCTCAGTGCAACCACTGCCTTGTAGCGTTAAAGAGCATGTGTTTACCAACCTGAACAAAGGTCAGGCGTTCAAGGTTTTTGCGGCAGAAAATAACGATTTTTCTGAAGTGATCTGGTTCTATCCTGTAGGCACCGATGACACTGAAATTACCAACTATGTGTCGTACAACTACGCTGAAAATCTTTGGGCTGTAGGCACTTTGGATCGTGGCGCTTGGATTGGTTATTCCAAGAACTCCAACCCTATTGCATCCAGCGTAAACACTGGGGTCACCGACGCAAACTACCTATACAACCATGAAATTGGTTTTGATGATGACGGTCAGGCAATGACGGCGTTTGTTGAGTCAGGTGATTTGGAGATAGGTGAAGGCGAGCGGTTTATGATGATTAGCAGGATAATCCCTGACTTTAGCTTCCGTGGAGCTACATCAGATGCGTCTGTTGATTTCACAATCAAAGGCAGCAACTTCCCGCTAGAAACGCCCACAACCCAAGCAACAGCTACAGTTACATCGTCAACTCAGCAGTCACACATACGCACAAGAGCAAGACATGCAATTGTTCGCATTGAAAGCAGCGGGTCTGGTTTTGGTTGGAGGCTTGGTGATCTTAGGTTTGATATGCGACAGGACGGTAGGCGCTAATGGCAACAAGACAAAACCCACTACCTGTTCCAACGCCAGAGTATGATGTTAACAACGAGGCGATTACTCGCAGAACCATAGAACAGGCGATGGATCAGATAGAAAACGATGTAAACCTAGCAAAGACCCAAGGCGACAAGTCTGGATCTTTAGCTATGCGTAGGTTCCAGTTCCTGCTTATGGGTGCATCGTGACAGACGTTATCAAGGTGCTTGGTCAGGTTGATGTCAGCGCGACTACAACAACGACTTTGTACACAGCGCCCGACCTAACACAAACAACTGTTAGCTCATTGGTTATATGCAACCGTGGCGGTTCTGGCATCACGTTCAGAGTCAGTGTCCACGTTGGCGGTGCAACAGCCGATGACAAGCAGTTTATTTTTTACGACGAGGATCTTGCAGCAACCACCACGAGGACGGTTGTAATAGGCATTTGCCTCTCTCAAACAGATGTGGTCAAGGTTTATTCCAGCGCCGCCAATGTAAGTTTTAACCTATTCGGGGTGGAGACAAGTTAATGAACTATGTAAGAGGACAGCTACAGCAAGCGCCATTACAGCCACAAGCAGAACAGATGGCCCAGTATGGTCGCTACGGCGACAGTATGTTGGTTCACATGAATCCAGCAGAGGTGCAGGGCATCGCATCACTCACCCCCGGCGGTTTAACTACAAACCCTGTCACAGGTCAGCCAGAGGCGTTTGCCTTCCTTATCCCTATGCTGGCAAGCATGGCCGCTCCCGGCGCGTTTACAGCCGCTGCTGGCGCTTTAGGCACAGGTGCGCTAGGAAGCACCTTGGCTGCAATAGGCGCTAACAGCGCCCTAGCAGGCGCTATAGGCTCAGGCCTTGCCACAACAGCCATGACTGGCGACCTCAAGAAGGGTATTGCTTCTGGCCTTATGGGCTACGGGGTAGGATCTGCTTTGGGTGCGGGTGCGGACGTTGCTACAGGCGCTGATGCCACTGCTGCCGCTTTGGATACAGCCACTACTGAGGGCGCTAAGCTGGCTGCTGATGCTACAGCGTTGCAAGCCGCCGCTGTAGACCCTACTTCGATAGAGGCGGCATCAAAAGCCGCAATTGATGCAACCAGCAATCAAGGTTTGCAGGATGCATTAAGCGACAGGCTTATATCCGAAAGAACCAGTGCTGGGTTTGGAGAAAGGCTTACGCAACCTTTTTCAAGTGGAGATGCACTAAAAGCTACAGCTAAAGGCCTTACGAAGCCTTCTGCAATCCTGCCAATGGCAATAGGCAGTGGTATGCAGGGCGACATAGAAATGCAGGAAGGCTACGAGCGCATGGCTCGTGAAGCTGAGCGTGAGCGCCAAGCGGAATCGGATAGAGCATACGAACTTCTAGGCACCTCTCTTTCGCAGGTTGGTCAGGATTACAACATGGATGTATCTGGTGCTAACAGACGGTATTCAGCTTATGACGGCTACAACATGGGTGGCATCGTATCTGTAAATCCACAAGAGTATCAGCGCCAGTTAGGTGAGGTTCAAAGACTTGGTCAAGCACCTGTCCGCATGGATATGGGCGGCCCTACAGGGGGGTTTAACCAAGATTATGTGCCTCCGAGTGTTAGGTTTGGCCTTGGATCTGCGGCGTCCCGTCAAGCTGGCCTTAGAGGCCCAGTGGCTAAAACGGCAGAAGAGCTTGCAGAGGTTGGGTATCGGCCCGGATTTGGCCCTGAAATAAGCTATTTTAGGGAAAGAACTCCAGAAGCTGACACTACAGACACAACAACCACAGACACTACAACGCCTCCAGTAGATGTGCCGTTTGATCCGGGTATGCGTGACGGCATCGGCTCTATGATGTCTGAGTCTGAGTACGACGCTTTGGTTGCTTTAGCTACAACGCCAAGGCGAGGTATGAGCAGGGCAAGCAAGAAGTATCAGGCTGCTGTTCAAGAGTATGAGGATCTTGGTCTGACTGGCGACAAACAAAAAGACATGGGCGTATTTCAAACACCAGTGAACATGGATGAGTTGGCGTTTGATTACACTGAAACATACGCTATGCAAGAGGGTGGCTCGGTTCCTAGCGCAGATCCGTTAATAGAGCAGGCAATGATGGCAGTTCTTGGGCAGCTATCTGAAGATGAGGCTGAGATTGTCATAAAAAGATTCGTTGATGAGTACGGGTCTGAGGCATTTCAAATGCTAAGAGAGCAGGTGCTGCAAGGCGTACAACCTAACTCGCAAACCGAAGGCCTTATTAAGGGCGAAGGTCGAGGTATGGATGACATGATTCCCGGAACTATTGGCGCTCAGCAGCCAGTAGCTGTTTCTCCCGGCGAGTACATCATCCCTGCTGATGTGGTATCTGCGGCTGGTGACGGCGACACAGATGCAGGCGCTAGACGTTTTGATCAGATGTTAGACGAAGTACGAATGCAAAAAACAGGTACAACGAAGCAGCCAGACCCGCTGGTTTCTAGTGCTGGAGGACTAATACCCGCATGAATCAACTATTAAGCTTTGACGAGTCAAGGGTTAGGGATATCTCTCGCGAACCAAAAGTTCGCAGCAAGTCAGCGCCGAGAGAAGTAACCCACGCCATAACTATGGTTCCACCAAACTATGTGGAAACTCTGTGGCCTGAGATAAGAGATCAGTTGCTCAAAGCTATTGCTAGGTCTAAGGGCCGATGGACGGAACGAGCGTTGTTTCACTCCGTTGTTTCGGGCAATCAGCACCTTTGGTTAGCGTTTGATTCAGAACACAAGATAAACGGAGTAGGCACTACAGAGCTTATGTCTTACCCCGGCAAAAAGATGCTCACAATACAGTTCTTGGGCGGCGACAAATTCAATGAATGGGTTTGGGACATGCTGGAAAGATTTACTGACTGGGCTAAAGATAATAACTGTGATGGCATAGAAGCTACTGCTAGGATGGGATTCTGGAAATGGCTTCAGCAAGACGGCTTTGAAAGGTCATATGTCGTTTACGAAAGGAGTTTGAAGGATGAGTAAAGGCGGTGGTGGCGGCGGCGTCCAACAAAGCGAAAGCGTAGTAACTCAAACTAATTTACCAGAGTATGCCAAGCCTTTTTACGAGGAGATGCTTGGTCGTACAGTCTACGAAAGCACTCGTCCATACGAGACTTATCAGGGCACTAGAATAGCCGACTTTAACCCGTTTGAAACTACAGCAATGACGGGCATGGCTGAGATGGCTGCTGCTGGCGCTCCACAGCAGATAAGGTCTGCAAGCGACATAGCTACCCAAATAGGCTTCCAGCCTACCAATATGGGCACAAACATAGCCGCTGGATTCAACCCTCAACAGCAGTTTTCAGGGTATCAAGCCGGGACTATTGGATCAGGATACACCGCCCCTACCGACGCATCACTCACACAAGGTTTTCAGGCTGGCACATTAGCTCCAACCTATGCACCCGGAACCATAGCGTCTGGTTATGTGCCACAAGCAAGAACATCGGCATTTGCCCCTCAAACATCTACAAGCGGTTACACAGCGGAAGATGTAACGTCCGGCTATGAAGCAGGAACAGTTGGGCAAGGCTATCAAGCTAGAGAATTAGGTGTTGGCTACGAAGCTGGCGCTTTTGATCCGGGCTACGTTGCGCGTGAGCTAGGTCAAGACTACGCAGCAAGAGATTTGCAGTCTCAATACACAGGGCAGGGCGATTTTGGCCCCGGTTTTCAAGCTGGAACAGTAGCTGACGCAGCTACTCTAGAAAGCTATATGAGTCCTTATCAGCAGCTTGTCACTGACATAGAGGCTAGAGAAGCGCAAAGAGCTTCAGATATACAGGCTGCAAACATATCGCAACAAGCAGCGCAGGCTGGCGGTCTGGGCGGCTATCGTGAAGCAATCATGCAGGCTGAGCGTGAAAGAAACCTTGGTCAGCAGCTTGCAGACATACAAGCTAAGGGCGGTCAGGCGGCGTTTGCTCAAGCACAGCAGGCGTTTGAGGCTGACAGAGCAGCAAGACTACAAGAGGCTCAGCTTGGACTGCAAACAGGGACACAAGCGCAGCAAGCCTTACAACAGGCAGAACAGCTAAGGCAATCAGCGTTTGGCACCACTGAGCAGGCAAGACAAGCCCAGCAAAAAATGGCTATTGACTCGTTCAGGGTTGGTGAGCAAGCCAGACAGCAGGCTGCTCAGCTTGGTCTTTCCGCCCAGCAGCAGGAAGACGCAGCAAGACAAGCCCAAGAAAAGTTCTCGCAAAGCGCGTTTCAACAAACAGAGGCAGGCCGAAGGTCGCAACAAGAACTTGACGTTCAAGCGTTTCAAGCTGGAGAACAGGCAAGACAACAGGCTGCTAAGCTTGGTCTTTCTGCCGATCAACAAGATGCTGCTGCTCGCCAAGCACAAGAGCAGTTACGGCAGGGCGCTTTTGGTCAGACTATGGAAGGGGCTGCTCAACAAGAGCAGTTCGCTCAGCGAGCATTTGAGGCTGGTGAAAAAGCAAGACAGACGGCAGCACAGCTAGGTCTTTCTGCTCAACAGCAACAAGAAGCGGCGAATCAGGCTGCTCAGCGGTTCCGTTCAGATGCGTTTGCAGAGAATCAAAGAGGCAGACTTGCTCAGCAACAAGAGGCTAGGGCTGTGTTTGAGGCTAGAGAAAGAGCCAAGCAACAGGCAGCACAGCTAGGGTTGTCGGCAGCAGAAACTCAAGAGCGCATGAGACAAGCCGAAAACCAAGCCGCTATGCAGGCTAGAGAGTTTAACGTCCGAACAGCGCAAGACAGAGCGCAACTAGGGTTGGCTGGGCTACAGGCTGATCAGGCTGGTAGGGGTCAGGCCTTGGATGCTGCAAGACTTCTTAGCTCGCTTGGTGGTCAAGAGCAGGCAATGGCTTTCGACAGGTTGCGTAACTTGCAAGCCGCTGGTGAGATACAGCGTGGTTTGGATCAGCGTAGCCTTGATATGGGTTACCAAGACTTCTTGCGTCAGCAAGCGTTCCCAAGAGAGCAGATTGGATTCTTTAGCAATATGCTTCAAGGGCTACCTGTTACCCCCGGTAGCACTATGGCGAGTTATGGCGTACAGCCTTCAACAACTCAACAGCTTCTTGGCGCGGGTATCGGTGGCGTAGGCTTGTATAATGCCTTGGGCGGCAGGTAGAGGATAGCAATGCAAAACTTAATTCAGCTAGAAGATGATGTAAAAGGCTTGCCTGATCAGGCTTTGCAGCAGTTAGCTCAAAGACCTAACCCGCAACTTCCCCAGTTCCTTGTTGTGAGCGAGATACAGCGCCGTAGCGACATGCGTAAGCGTTTTGAAGCAAGGCAACAACAGCCTCAAGGCACTGTTGCTCAGCAAATAGTTGCACCTCAGCAGCAGGGTATAGGCGCTATGGTGCCTCCGGGCCAGCAGCCTATGCCTCCAAGAATGCCCATGCAGCCCCCTATGCAGCAGCCTATGGCTCCACAAGGGATGTCCGGCGGTGGCGTAGTCCGCATGGCGGCAGGTAGGCAAGCTACATTCCCTATGGATCAAACTCCGCCACAGTCATCTATTATTGGTCAGAGAATAAATAACCCGTTTAACATCAGGCAGTATGACCAAGGATTTCTTGGTGAATCAGGCGAAGACTCAGGCTTTGTAAGCTTTGAAGACCCAATGTACGGAGTTCGCGCTGCTGACAGAGTGCTTACCACCTACGGCACAAAGCGCGGAATCAACACCATCCGTGGTCTAATAAATAGGTTTGCTCCGCCATCAGAAAACGACACTAGGAATTACGTTAACTACATATCTGGTCAGCTTGGCATAGACCCTGACGCAGAGGTTGACCTTTCTGATCCTGAGATGAGAGCAAGAATCTTGTCGCCAATGGCTATGATGGAGTCTAGGTCTGAGTACAGCCCCGGCCAGATAACCGAAATGATTGAGATGGCTAATGCGCCTCGGCAAGAACTAAGGCCTCTTGTGCCAGACGTTCAGTTGCCAGAAATGAATATACCTATGCCTCAACAACGAGAGACACGGGTGACCACCGAAGAGGTGTTTGATGCTCCAGTCCAACAAAGCGGCCCACAAAGCCTAGACGAGCTAATGACCGCCACCTTTGGTGACAGACAGACCCCAGATGTTGCACCTCAAAGCCGTCAGGGGGCTGTATCAAGGCTTCCTGAGCTAGAGGGCGGATTACCACAAACAATGCGACAACCCACTGGCAGCGAGCCGGGGGACGTTATACGGCTGGCTGAAGACACTAAGGTTGATCCGAAGGGCCTTATTACTACAGACAATCAGCCTGTAGGGGCAATCGTTGAAGATGCTTTGAAAGCGCAGCCAAAAGATAAGGTAAGACCTGCTGCAACCGATATATCGGCGTCTTTAGCCTTGCTTGAGCAATCTGCACAGGCGATTGGAGATCCCAGCACTGCTGTGACGGAAAGAATGAGGCTGTTGACCACTCCGCAACAAGTGCCTGCGGCTCAAGCCGCCTCTGACACTGGGGACATATCAATTCTTGGCGGGTTGATTACAGGAAAGCGCAAGTCTCCAGAGGAGATGGCTAGGATACAAGCTGAAAGGGACGCCACTACGAAAAGGATGCTTGAGGCTCAGGCAGCATCTGATGAAGAAAAACCCAGAGAAACAAGACGGGCAAGAAGGTTAAGACAACGAGGCAATAACCCCACCACTGTTGTAGAAGAAAAAGCTGCTGAGCAATCTGCTGCCGCAGAAACCGATGTTGAAAGAGGTGAAATAAAAGAAGAGATCGTCAATCAGCAACCAGTTGATGACATCAGTCAAACAGCGCAAACAACACAACAACAGGCTGATCAATACATAGCAGACGCTAGAAAAGCCCGTCAAGAGGGGCTGATTACCAAAGAAGATTTAGCCAAGAAAGAAGCTTTAGGCGCTGCATTGATACAGCTTGGTGCGGGTATTGCCAAGGGTGACTTCGCAGAAGGCCTTTCTAAGGCTGGCGTTGCTGCACAGGATGTGCGTGAAAAAGCTCGTGACAGGGCTGTAAGGTCTGATTATTACGAGTACTTGAAGACCAAACCTTCCACAACGGGTCTTACCGCTTCAGGTCAAAATTATCAGCGGCTGTTAAAAACCGTAAACACAGAGCTAGAAAAAGAATTTGGCAAAATAAACATAAACATGATGCCTGAAGACATTCAGTTGCAGTATGCAGCTAGGCGTGAGCAATTATTGCGTGAACTCGCCCCTCAATTTCAGTTAGGTGATGCTGATATTGGGCCATCACTCGTTGATCCAGTGCAAGCGGCAACGCAAAGTGCCACTCCGGGTGGCATAAACTTCGGGGATATGCAGTAAAGAGATGGATGTAACTCTTCCAAATGGGCTTGTTGTATACGGCGTTCCTGAAGGAACAAGCAAAAAAGATCTTGCCGAAAAGCTTATAAGAAACAACATAGCAACCGCTGATGAGCTAGGCTTTGATCCGTTTGAGGATGAAAGGACTGCATCAGGCCAAGCTTTTGAGACTGCTAAAGGGATAGGCCGTGGCTTTGCCAATGCGTTCTTGTCTGCTGGTGAAGGTCTAGCTGAGCTTGCTGATGCTGGCACCAACGCGATAGGCCTTGAGGAGTTAATAGATAGTGGCGATGAGAATGATCTAGTACGCGCTGCTAGGGAAGGCCGTGCCGCAGTTGATGAAGCGATGGGCGCTGATCTCGCGTACAGGGATCAGTGGCTCACTAAGTTTGGCGAAGGCGTGGGTTCGTTTGCCTCGTTCTTTACCCCTGCCGGAGCAATAAAGCTTGCAGGCATGGCAGGCAAGGGCATATCCGCAGCAAAAGCAGCAAAGGTTGCTGAGATTGGCGCTACCGGGGCTTTGGCCGTAGGCACAGGTGCTGGTGATCAAGCTCAAAGAATACAAGCGGCCCGTGATTCAGGTCTAGAAGTGTCGGAAGACGAAGAAGACTTGTCTGTTTTGCTTGGTGGTGGCGTTGGTTTATCTGAGCTTATTGTTCCTCAAAGATTATTAAACAGGCTTAGAGGTCTTGAGGCTGGTAACAAACTGCCTTCAGGCATAAAAGAAAGACTTTCTTCTGCTCTTAGAACGGGCAGCGTGGAGGGTATACAGGAAGTTGCTGCAAGTATTGCTCAAGACGGTATTGAGCGAGGTGTATACAACGAAGCTTTGGAAATAAATGGCGGCAGCTTGATGGATGATTTCACCATCGGCGGCGCTGTTGGTGCGGGTGCAGATCTTGTTATTAATGCTGTGGCTGGTAGACGCAACAAGGGAGCCTTCCAAGCCGCAGAAGAGGCTGAGGGCAAGCTTAGAGAGGATTTGCAAGACGCTCAGGACGCAAGGCAGCGTCTTCTCTCTGGTGACTTAGCTATACAAGAAAGAATAGACGCTGAAGCAGCACTTGACCGCCAAGCTGCAAATGAAGCTCGCAGGGCCGCTGGTGAGGCACCGATAGACCCATCCCAAATAGCGCCTCCTACAGGCAGGGCGCTTACATCTAAGTTAAAGACCCCATCAAGGATTGTTTCTGTAACCGCGCCTAATGGCGAGTCATTTCAAGCAGAAGAAAAGACCAGAGTAAGGAACAAGGGAAAGCCCACAGAATCCGTCACGACTTACATAGAAGCTCCCGGCGGCGGTGAAGTAATAACCTCAGTCAATGGTGTACCGCAACAATCTGGATTCCAAATCACCACAGTTGCACAGCCTACTGAGGGCATACAGCGTCGATATCCCAAGCAACCAATGCTTGCATACGCACAATCAATTCGCCAAACAATGGGCGACAACTTCCCATCAGCCGACAACACGTTCACTGTTAAGTTGCCAGAAGATTTTGGTGGTGTAGGCGCTAGTACCACACAGCTTGACGCTCAAGGCGTCCCTGTATTTACAGTGCAAGACAGCAACGGTCAGCAATACGGTGTGCCTTTACAGAACTCTGAAGATGCATTTGCTCTTGCTGGGTTCCTTAACGATGAAATGATCAATGACAACGTGTTCTCTGGTGGAGACGCGGTGATCACATCATCACCAGAATCATACGACGCCGATCAAGAATCCTCGTTGCAGGCCTACAACTTTGCTGCAAACCATCCTGACTCAAATACATATAGTTCTGTTGCCGTAGACAGCGCAGCTGAGACAACGCAAGACCGTGGCTTTGATGAAACAGCCGACGTTAAGGTGTTAATGCAGGACAGGGTTGGCCCTACTAAGATGACAGCATCTCAGCGCATAAACGCTAAGCGTCTGCGTCAAGGGCTGCCAGTAACAAACACGTTTACTATTCAAGAAGTAAGAAGCGTCCTCAAAGAAGACCAGCTATACAATCTTAGCGATACACGGGTGAATGGCTTACCTGAGACTGAAACGTACAGGGCTGGCCTAAGTAAGAACAACAACCCGATAGTGAAGAGCAGTGCTGGTGAGATTCTGCAAGGCAGGCCTCTGACCACCCTAGAAAAAGACGCTGCAATCAAAGCAAACCCGAAGAAGAAGCCGCCTAAGCTTGTTAAGTTCAAGACAGAAGCCGACGCTAGGGTCTATGCAAACCAACTCAACAATCGCACAGGCAAAGCCGCTGTTGAGAAGGGTGTCATGCGTAATGTTGACGCCAACTTCCAAGAGATGGAGCAGCTTCTCAAAGCTAAGAACATTACATCAAAAGTAGGCTCTCCTGAGATCAAGTATCTTGCAGGCAGAATACTAGGCAAGAAGACCATCAAGTCGGTAAACGATTTGTCATTGGCTGAGTCTAGGTTGTTGTATCAAAAGCTCAGATCGTTGCCACGTTTTGACAAGCCGACAAAGCTTCCTACCTTCAAGCTTCCCAAGTACACAGGCGCTCAGTTCCGCGCGGCATCAAAGACGCTGCAAGAAAACCCCAATGCAGGCGAGGTTGTTCTTGCTAATGCCACTGGTATCAACCCAACAACACAGCAAGGTGCTGCCGCTCTAAGCGATCTAAAGGCAGACCTAGCCAAGCAAGGTGTACAGGCTGCTCCAGCCGTTGAAGCGGAGCCTGTTGTGGAGCAAGAAGCCGAGGTATTGGCGCTGCCTGCGCCAGCGGTAAATGTTGACCGATTACGCAAAGCTATTACTAAAACAATGAAAGGCTTTGGTCTGAAGGATGTGGGGCTAAGCCTTGATTACGCCCTAAGAACGGCGGTCAAAGACGCTAATGGGAACCTAGTCTACGGCATACGGCCCCGTCAAGGCGGTGATATAGACAGCATGGTTGTTGGTGGCGAGTCAGTAACTCTAGACCCCAGTCGTGAAAAAACTCAACTTGTGAGGTCTGATGAGATTGATCCAGAGGGCAGGGCTGAGGCGTATTACGACCCGACTATAAACACTATTTTCTTGTCAATAGACAAAGTCATGGCTGATCCCTCTATGACCGAGGCTCAAGTAGAGGCTGCGCTGCTTGAGATACTAGATCACGAAATGATTCACGCCATGCGTAAGCTTGATTTGTTCACGAACAAAGAGTGGAGCTTGCTTTCTAGGGCTGCTGCAAACAAAAAGATGCCAGACGGCAAGACGTTCCTGAAATGGGCACAAGACAATTACTCAGACTTATCGCCCGTTGATCAAGTAGAGGAGTCTGTTGCCGAGTTAGTAAGGGCTGCAAGAAAAGATCCCAAGTTGCTTCAGGGCAAGCCCCGATCCTTAGTTGAGCGTATAGCTAGATTCTTCAGGAACATGGTATCCAGCCTCAAGGGCGAGGAGTTCAACACGTTCAGCGAGGTCATAGGTGGCATAGAGTCTGGAGCGATTGGCGCTAGAGAGCGCGGCCAGATACGCACGCTTGCTCAGACACAGAAGAGAGCATCCAGAAGGTTAAAGACCCTGCAAGATAAAGGCGCTGTTGTCACCACAGGCGAGGACGCAGAGCGCCCCGTGCCCACAGCAACGGGGCAAACCATTGCTGACTTTGACGAAGCCCCAGCCTCTTCTAGGGTGCCAATAGAGGCTGAGATGGGTATCAACGTCAGAACTGATGGAGATACTAATTATGCCGAGTTGATTGTCAGCGGTCAGAAAAAATACGAGACACGCGACAAAGACTCGCTGCGCCCCTATGTGGGTAAGCGTATTGGCATAGTGGAGACAGGCTCTGGCCCTGCAAAACTTGTTGGTTACGCTACTGTGGGGGAGCCTATTGAGGTAGGCGAAGCAGAATTTGCCGATTCAAGAGATCAACATCTCGTGCCTGAAGGCAGCAAGTTTGATATCAAGCCGGGGCAGTCAAAGTTTCTTTACGAAATGATTGATCCTGAGCAGTTAGCACAACCTATTGATGCGTCAGCGACTAAGGGCATCGTTGCTAGAAATATCTCACAACTTGGCGGTGAAGCCGCTCCTGCAACAGATCCTGATTTTGCAGAATCCCCCGTGTTTTCTAGGGAGGAGGGCTTAACAAACGAACAGGTCAGAGCTTACATTGATTCTTCTCCAATCACTCAGCAGTTTCTAGATCCAAAAGAAGTAGATCAGCAATTCCGTGACGCTGTAGACCCAGCATCAAGATCTACCGTTGTAATGATGACTCCTAATGAGTTCTTAAACTTGGCGATGACGGGAACTGAGTTTTCTAAAACTGAGCGAGTTCAGGAGATGTTTGATGCTGGAGAAAGATTCCAGCCCAACTTTCTTCAGTTCAAGGCTAACAGGCGAGGCGCTGCGACCATTGCAGGCCATGAGGGAAGGCACAGGTCTAGGCTTTACAGGGATCAGGGATATGGCGATACGTTAATGCCTGTCACCCTAACGTCCATCGGTGGCGAAGCTGGCGAGTTACGGTTCGGTGAAAAAGATGCAAGACCAAGAGTTTTGTACAAAGAAGATGACAGGCGTTTAGTAGGCCTGACAAGCGAATCTAGAGTACGCGACCCTGATGAAAAGCTCCGCGCCTTAGAACCATTTCAGTTGGAGTTTCCAAAAACAATACCTTTTGACCTTGAAGGATTTGCAGAGGACGGCACTCCTGTCTTCAAGACAAAGCCACTGCTTGCTGACAAAGATTATGATGGCCCAGTTTTTTCTAGAAGACCGCTAAGCCCTATGGGCGAGGCGGAACGCCTTGGTATGACAAATACCGATCTGTTACCAACTAGTGAAGAGTTGGAGCAGATGAAGAACAACACCTACAAGCCTGAAAAGAAAAGGACACTTGCTGAAGCGGCACAGTTCCTACAGGACAGGTGGGAGGCTGCTACGGGTAGAACGGAGCCTTTTGAGTACACAGAAGAAAACATTGGCATCTTGTCTGACATGCTTGCCACAGAGGCAATGGTTGCCCTAGAAAAAGACGGCAATGCTATTGGCTGGTATGACCGAAAGATTAAGGCCGCAAAAGAAGTGATGAAGGTTGTCGAGCCTAGAATAATGCAGTCGCCTGAGACGGAGGCCGTATTTGACTTTGTTCTGGCTGTTACATCAAACGGGCAGGCCGTGGTGGACAACTTTGAAATGGCTACGGACATGTTCCGTTTCTACATGGATAAAGGCAGGCTTCCAAAAAACAAAAAAGAATTTAACAAGGGTGGTGAGCGTAACAACGCAATGCTTGAGGCGTTCAACTTCCACAACGCTTACGAAGCAAGCGGTCAGAACATGCGTGTTGCCGACTTCTTAGACGCTGACTTTACAGTTAACGAGCTAAGGGATATGGCTAAGGCGTTCAACAACGAGGTTGGATTTGAGGCCATTAAGGTTCCGGGCGCTGAGGGCGTTGATGTTCAAGTCAAAGGAAGCTACATCCTTGGGCCAAAGATAGGTCAGGGTTTTTACCAGAACATTCGCGGTAACTATGATCCGCTTACTATGGATATTTGGTGGATGCGTATGTGGAACCGCGCTGTGGGACGCCCATTCGCTGCTCCACCAGACTTAGCTAAGGCTCGCGGTGAATTGATCCCAATGATCGACAAGGTTGGCGGTCTTCCGAGGACAATTATAAAGGACGCCCTAGAGGGTTCTGACCAGCCCTACAGCGAGATCGTTAAAGACCCGTACCTGTTTGATGAGTTCATACAGTCTGTAGAGCGCAGGTATCAGCGTTACTTCAAGGACTATAAGAAGGAGCATGGGGTTAACCATGTAAAGCCTGAGATATTCAAGAAGACAGGCACGTTTGTTAAGAACCTGAAAAAGCAACTACAAGCCACGCCTAAAAGCGGATCAGAGCGTCAATACATGCGCGAGGTTACGGCTGCTGCTAGAGAGCGCCTGTCTGAAGCTGGGTATGACATAACCACCGCCGACTTCCAAGCGTTGATGTGGTATCCTGAAAAGCAATTATTCAGAGCGTTAGGCGTTCAACCCGGACGGGGATCAGACAACGACTACTTAGACGCTGCTGAAATACTGGCCGAAAAAGAGGGAGTACCCCGTGGACAAGTTGAAAAAGCACTCAGGGACGCAGACAGACAGCGAGCCGTCGATAGTCGGTCAGGTGCCAGAGGGCAAGATGGATCTGTTCGTCAAGATGATTCAGGATTCGATGCGGAAGAAAGCCCAGCGTTCAGCAGAAGGCCAGAAAACCTAGCTAAAGAAGTAATCGGTCAAAGTGAAGTTGACCGTGTAGTAGAGGATAACTTACAGGTAGCCGAAAACAGGCCAGTAAGCACAGTTCCTCGCTTCAACCCCGGCGCAGACCCATACGCTCAAGCTGTTGCAGCTAACCCCGACAAAGGTCAGGAAGTTCCAGCGAGCGAAATGCCAGCCTTTTCTAGAGCAAACGCCCCAATAATTAATCCACTAGATCAAGCTGCTGTAGACAATGTGGTCGCAGAGCTACCTACAAACACGCCGGGGCAGACCTACTTAAACGTCTTGGATCAAGGCCCAATAGCACTCAGCCTGACTCGACTCAAACAAAAAGCAATCAACAGGTACGCACAACTTGAAAATTATCAGGGCGCGCTTGGTAATTTATTAGCTGATTCCTCGTCAATAGCTGCCGCGCTCATGGCTGACAGATCAAACGCCATCACTGCTGCGGCATTGCAGTACGGTGTTCCGGTCTACACAGGCGGCATGACTAAGATTGTTGACTTTGAACACACCAACAGTCGAGGCGAAACCCAAAAGATTGGCGGTCTTATTGACCTCATGTCTATGCTGTACACAAAAGAGCATGGATCTTTGGAGCAGTTAGCTCAGGCTTACTCAATAGCTAAAAGGGCTGAGAGGCTAAAAGCGAAGGGTATTGATGTACCCGGAACCCCGGCAGACCACGCAGCAAACATAGCTACAGCCGAGTCATTCTTGGATGAGAACGGCAACTCAATTATTAAGGACTGGTACGACGCTTGGCAGGACTACAACGGTTACACCGTTCAGTTCTTGCAAGACACAGGTGTTGTTGACCCAGAGACTGCTGAGATGTGGCGGGATCAGTCTGACTACATACCGTTTTATCGCCAAGTAGAAGGCGCTGAAACGCCAAATGCGCCGAATATATTCGGAGGATTAACTGGCAGCGCAGACCTAAAAGCCATCAAGGGCAGCAAGAAAGAGATCAACGTGCCCATGTTGGAAGCCATATCAATGAACCTTAATGCGGCCATAAGCATGGGCATGAAGAATGTCGCCCAGCAACGCATTGTCAGGGACATGAGAAATCTTGGTCTTGCAAGAGAGGTTAAGCCGGGGCAAAGAACCACTGGCGAGGCTGTTGTTACGTTCAAGGTAGACGGCAACCGACGCAACTTCATCATTGATGACCCGTTAATATATGAGTCGTTAACTGTTGAACCCGCTGGTGGGTTTGAGCAGTTTATATCTAAGACTGCTGGAGTCCCTGCACGATTCCTTAGAGAGATGGTCACCCGCGAGCCGGGGTTTGTTATAGCCAACATGCTCAGAGACTCATTGTCTGCATTTGTAACTTCAGGATCTAAGTTTACGCCCGTCATTGACACTATTTTTGGCTACGCAGAAGGCATGGAAAAGCTTGAGCGGACTGGCGTTGTAGGCGGTTATGACTACAAGAATGACCCAGAAAACATTGGCGAGTACGCAGGGAAGATCCTGCAAAAAAGAAACAAGAACGTAAAACAGAGAGATCCTATCTCTAAACTCTTCATTGGTGCTTGGGATGTGATGGGCCAAGCGACCACAAGGTCTGACGCCGCAACGAGAAACGCGGTCTATAAAGATGTCCTCGCTCGCACTGGCAACGAAGCTGAGGCAAGCTTTCAAGCAATGGAGGTTCTTAACTTCGGGCGTCGAGGCAGCAACGTTGGAATGCGTATACTTACAGCCACAATCCCATTCCTAAACGCAAGGCTTCAAGGATTGGACGTTCTATACCGAGGCCTATCAGGGAAGAGCAGTGCAAACAGAGAGCTTTCTAGGGGTCAAGCAGCTAGGAGTGCGTTCGCAAGAGGCTCGCTGATAGCCGCCAGTACAGCTATTTACTACGCAATGTTTAGCGATGATGAGCAGTACAAAGAACAGACAGAAGAAGTAAAAGATAATTACTGGATTATACCTACAGCGTCTGGTGTACCAGTACGAGTGCCGATCCCGTTTGAAGTTGGGTTGTTGTTTAAGACTTTGCCAGAGCGCATCATAGACTCATACAACGAAGGCACTACACCCAGAGAAGCCCAGCAATCTGTTCAGCGAGCCGTATTTGGAACACTTGGCATTCAGCCACCGCAAGCGATCACGCCACTCATAGAAGCTTACATGAACTACGACCTGTACACTGGCCGACCTGTTACTCCAGTGTTCATAGAGGGCAACTTAGATCCACAATTCCAAGAGCTTGCATCCACCAGTGAGATCGCCAAGAACATGTCGAAGGTCGTTGGTATTAGTCCGATAAAAATAGATCACCTAATGAACGGATACGGCGGAACAATAGGTATGTACTTCTTAGGCGGCCTTGATTACGTGCTAAGAGACAGCTATGTGCAAGGTGACAACAGGGCTGTTCTTGCGGGTAAAGATGTTTCTCAGTACCCAATTATCAGACGGTTCTTTGGCTCAGAGTTCGGCGGTGGTGCAAAAGAAGACTTCTACGAGATGTGGGACTACATTAAGCGCGTAGAGCAAACAACTAAAAAGCTTTATGAAGACGGCAGGACTGATGAGCTTGAGAGTTATCTCGTTAATAACAGACAGTTCTTGGGGCTGAAGTCTCAATTGCAGCCTACTGCAACGGCGCTATCCGACCTGCGGAATCAAAGAAGGACGATATTAAAAGCGGATCTAACAGCGGCGCAAAAGCAAGAGGCCATAAAGCTGATAAACGAACAAGAGCGTTACTACTTACAGATTGTTCCTCAGCTTGAAAGATACATTCAGCTACCCACCATCGCTGAAAAAGTCGCAGACAGGCTATCGTCGCTTCTGTAGCTTGTTCAGCTTGTCTGTTTTGGTGTGCAGCTTCTGACCTGCTCGGACATTTGCTCGCACAGTGAAGGTTTTGCTAAGACTATTATTTTCATCTGTGATCTTTCCAAACGGCACCTTTTCAATCTTGCCGCCACGGGCTAGGAATTCTTCTACGGTTTCTTTATCGTCCATCTAAACCCCCAAGTACTTGTACCACTTGCCTTCACCCTCAACATCAATCAGGCAGTAACGCTGACGCACGTTATAGATAGTCTGCACTGGCACCCCGACCTCACCAGCTATGTGCCTTGGCTGAACGCCGTTTTTTTGCAACAGAAGTATCCGCATGATCTGGGACTCCTTTACTGGTGGACGCCTGTCTTCGGGTAAATTGTTCTTTTTAGGCTTAGGCTTCTTCATGTAAGCCTCTTGCGATCTTATTGCTTGTACGAATTTATTCATTGTTACCTCGTTAAAGTCCCGCCTTCGATCACCCTGACGGGGAAGGGTTACCAAGCAGCCTTACTTGAAGGAATTACACAAGCGTAGCTGCCGATCTTATTAGCCCCGCCTTCGGCTCCACCGGACGGGAACGGTGATGGAGGGTGTGATGAATACCCTGAGCCAATTCAAATTCAGTTGTGGCAGATGACCCGATTGGTGGTGACTCGGCTAGTCAACCGCCGCTGCGATCCACACTTCATCGGGCCTCTTTGTATTGCGGGAGATCAAAATCCCATGTTGGAGAGACTGATGCTGCCACTCACCTGCCCTTTTCTCGCAGTTATAAATCCTTAAACCTTTCAATATCGTAGTACACCACTGGCTCCATGTCTTGGTTGTCACTGCGGTCAACGCGCCCACCAAAACCGACGCCGTTTGGTTTTTCCTTGAAGTTGATCCACCCAGCCTGATCCTTCCATTTCACAATCAATATGCAAGGAACCCCAGTTGCATCGGTCAAAGCCTTAGCCGCCATGACCTTTGATACCGATATCATGTAGGTTTCGTAGACATCCTTCCGTACCTTTCGGCACTTGATCTCAGCGAACAAAACAATATCTGGCCCTCGCCTGAAGCTAATGTCTATTGGGTACTTTGGCGGATTCCTTACCCATTGCATGTTGTGCTTGCTCGCAAACAAGCCAGCAACGTGAGACTCGTATTCGATATCCTCATCGGTTTCGTATGTAGGCCTCATCTTGGCGTTGGGATCTTAAACCCCATCTCCGCTGCGGTATTGATCAGGTTATCTATTAACCGTGCATATGTTGTTACGCTGGTTTCACCACTACGCTTCACAGCCCTGCGTCTAGGCCCAAACCGAGTCTGCACCTCTTCACTGCCGAATGTTATGCACAGCATCTCCTCATGCATCTCATCGGGTGTCATGCCGCAGTGATCTGCAAAGCTGTTACACCATTTGCGGTAATAGCTTTCTTGATTCCTGCTCCTGCTCTTTTGCACAGGCTTAAGCTCAATCACCAAGCCCTTCTTGCACTTCAAGAACAACTCCATGATCTCAGTGCTGCGGTTGGGAACTAGGGCGCATATCGGCCCCAGTATCTCCCCAACACCAGCGCCTTTAATATCAAGACGCATCGACCAAGAACCCTTCATCGTCAACTACAGGCGCTATAACATCCTTGTGCGCTTCCACAAGCTTATCTATTACCTCCTCAACACGATCTAAGGCCTCAGCTAGATCCTCGGCGTTACTTTCACGAACCAGAGTCTCACCAAGGTGCAATAGTGCCGCCCTATAATTGGGATGGTAGGTTTTAGACCTCCACTTGCCGCCCATGAACGACTGCACTATCCAGTTCAAAGGATCAGAAATGATCCTAGTTTCTTCATCAATCTTTACCACTATTGGCATCGTTTACTCCTTAAAACGGTATGTCTTCGTCAAAATCAATCGGATCAGCCTGTTGCTGCGGAGCCTCTTCCTTGGGCGCTTTGTAGACCTCAGTACCGAGCCACTTGTACTCGGAGCCAGTCTGCTTCGCCACTCGGTTCCACATGCCCACATCAATCTTCATCTTAAAATCAGGATCTGGACTCGCCTGATTCTCCTTGTACATTTCCAAGAGAAGCTTTAACTGCTCTGGGGTGATGTAGATGTGCCCCCGAAAGTCTGGGTGCTTTTCGTTCTTTTTGTTGTGAGGCCACAAACCGCCTTCGCCTTTTGGATAACTAGCCATTAGCTTTTTCCTTGCTGTTAAGTTCGTCCTGCTTCGCCTTCATAGCAGCCGCAAGTCTGTCGTAGGATTTAGGGAACTTGGATTGAATGTGGTCAACGGCTTTTTTGTTTGCCTCCCACATGCTACGCAGCCCCTTCTTAGTTTCGACCATGCCCTCAACTGTTGAGATCATCATGTCTACCCAGCCATCCGCTTGCTCAGCATTGAAGGCAAGATAAAACTCTTCTTCTTCTGCATCACCAGCGTCTGCCTTTGGTTCTGGTTTCTTTTTGGGCGGCTGCTTGGCCTTAGGCTTTTGTTCAGCCACAGGTTGTTCAGCCTCAGTGTCATCCCATGTATCTTCCGGCTGCACCTGACCTTGGAAGATGTGAAAGCCAAGTCCGAACATAGCAATCGTCTTAACTAGACAGCGCATTTTGGTGTCGCTGATATCACGGGCGCTAGGGTTAGGGATGGCTTGGTTTTTGTAGTTCATCACAGGCAACCACATATGACGGGCGTGGCCTTCGATAGCTACTGTGCAGTGAATAGTTTGCGATCCGTCACCGTGGATCTCAATCTCGCCAAACTCGTAGTGGGCCGTGGGGTAATGCATCATCAACAACCGCCATGCCTCATTCCAAGGTAGGTACGTTAGTCCGTTCTTTTGCTTGGCGGACTCACCACATTTAACTGGGTAAAGGGTATCCCAGATATCGCGTAGCGATACGTTAGTTTCCATATTGCACTCCTGCTATGGGTTAGTTTTGAGAACTGAATGGGTCTTTTTTGAACCCCGTAAATTTGTTTCGGTAATACTTCTTTGGGACGCTATAGAACTCTTCTAGAGCGGCCTCAATCAGCATTGCTATTTCAATCGGCTCCAGCGCGTAAAACTGCGCCATCGGAAAGCCTGTTATGAAGCCCTTGGCCCAAGTGAACGAGGCTTGCCCGTTGTTGGTGGACATCTTCAGTGCTGGTATCTGCGTTATCTGGAACACAGCGACCATCTTTTCATAGGTTTCTTTGTCAGTCCCGATCATCATCTTCCTCCACTAATCTGGGCTTTTTGTGCAAAAACGTCTCGCACCAATGCATGATTTCATACACAGCTTCAGTCACTAGCTCTGGCTCAATCGGCTCAATCACAGTTGAAAGAGTTCCGGTTTCTGAGTCATAGCTGAAGTGCATGTGCAGCTCGCCTTTATCCGTTTCCACATCAAGTCTCCAGTTGATTTTGATCACACCACCTCGCAACACGACACCAATCTTGAGCGCACCGAGTAGACTCGCCTACCCGCTCTTCGATCAAGTGGTCTTTGCCAAGTGATTTGATGTAGGCTTCGGCCTCATCCCTTGACGTTAGGACGCGCACAGCCCGTTTACGGCCTTTTTTATTCACAGCATAGGTGGTTGGCTTCTCCCAACGCTCGGCTCCTGTGCAGGGCGGTAACACGCCTCCAGTCATGTGGTCAAACTCAGCTTGTTGATGCAGCAGCACCCGATCCAGCATGTACTGGTCTGTCTCCTCGACGCTCCACATCGGTATCTCTACCATATGGATTGGCGAGTCTGGATAGTCTGGCTCCATCTGAGCTTTACGCCGCTGCCAATCACGCAGTATCGCTATAATCCTTAACCCTTTGACTGGTAAATCCTTAGCAGACCTCACAAGCCAAGCATATGCGTTAAGTTGATTGTGCCATTCGGTTTTGTCGTGAATGACAGACCAGACAGAAGTCACCTTGTAGTCACTTACCAGTACGCCATCGTCGTGCAGTTCCTGCAAGTCAATCGCGCCACTGATCGTCCAACCCTCCACCTCAGCATACAGCCGCTCCTCTGATACAACGCCCACAGCAGTGGTGTCCTCGACAGCCTTCTCAAACATGCCGTGAACACTAGTGCCGAAGCGTGACCAGAGAAAATCGACCACATCCTGAGACATCTCGTCTTCATGCTCGCGCTGCAAAATGGCTACCCTTGGGCTGTCTATCAACTGAGTCACTGACCTGTTGGACTTGCCTTTTGTGTAATCATCCTGCGTTAAAGCGTTTACAACGATCTGCGGAAGGTTGAAATGATTCGTTATCTTCACTGGCTACTCAGCGTATTCGCACATGCTGATTCTGGAGTAGCCGCCCTTCTCTTCCTTACAGTTTTTCACCTTGTAAGAGATGGAAGCTTCCTTTGGCACGGTTTTGCGAAACTGAACCGCATAATTGTGAACACAGCGCACTACACTTGCCTTGCCCAGACCTTCGTAGTCGTAAGGCACATCAAAATGCTGACCATGTTTTAGTTGCTTAATTGTTTCCATAAACTCAACCCGAAGCATGTACTCCTTCGATAGCGGTTTAGGCGCTTCTTCAATTTTGAACATATTGCACTCCTGCGTTTGTTCATTAGGCGACTCGGTACACCCTGAGTCCACTTCGCCCTGAGTGGGGGTCTTCGTATTTCCTGACAGAAAATTTCGTATCCATCGAAACATGAGAGCTTTCATCCTGTTGCAGTCTGCGTATTGCTGATCTGATTGCGTTGGTCTTTGCCTTGCGGTGATTTTCGTTATCAGTCGCAATAAAGAATGATTGGTTAACCCTCATCTGGCTGATGATTTCTTTGAAGTTGCTGGGAAGACTTTCGCCCGTACCCATCCGGTTGTCTTTTGGTAAGGGGACATTGTCCTCCAATACCAACAAACTGTCGTTTTGAATTGTCATAAGTTATGACTCCAGTTTCCTCTAGTTCTTGTAAGAAATTTTTTAATTTAGCCATGAGTCCAACAAGTGTGTGTTAAAGTGAAAGCCGAATGTATCAGGAACGCAATACGTTGACAACAGTAGACTTGAAAATATATGGTGAACCCGCGTCGAAAGCGAACAGCAGAAAGCTTGTGACAATACGCGGTAGACCAGCGTTTATCAAAAGCAAGAAAGCTAGAGACTATGTAGCTATGTTTGACAAGCAGTGCCCCGTCTTACAGGAATTGTTGGAAGGGGATTTGTCGGTAACAATAACTATTTTTTACGCAACAAGAAGACCTGACCTAGATGAAAGTGTAATCTTAGATTGTATGCAAGATAAGATTTACAAAAACGATAGGCAGGTCAAAGAGAAGCATATTTTCTGGGGACTAGATCGTGATAACCCAAGAGCAGAAATTACGGTTACAGAGAAAAATGATCTTGCAGACAGTTAAGGACTTAGACGGCAGCAGCGCCCGTGAGCGTATTGACGCCATCAAATTCTTTTACGATGAAAAGCAAGCAGCAGGGATACGGGTAGAACACCCGCTTGAGTTGAGACGCAAGGCTCTTGATGCGGCGAGGCTTGATGGGGTGCAGAGAACAAGAGCCGTCAATGACTTAGTAGAAGAGATAGAGGAGGAATTCCTTAGGAATATGCCTACTTAGGCATCTTCCTAATTATTTTTAAGGTAATTTCTAAGCTAAGCATTTGCTTGGCTTGGCATATTCCTAAGACAACCTGACGGTTGATTTTAACCACAGCAAAAGCAGGAGTGCAAATGCTAAATCGAGAAGACTTGGATTCAATCCTAGTCCAGTACACCGAGGACACAAGAATTGTCTGCCCATCATGCGGCAGCAGCAGAAAGAAAAAAGGACAGAAAACTCTCAGCCTAACGATGGACGGTAACACCACGCTGTACTACTGCCACCATTGCGGGATAACAGGCAAGACCAAGCATCCTGACTACCGAGAGCCAGCGCCTAAGATCAGGGCAATATCTGTTCCCAAGACAACCAACAAAGAATTGATCAGCGAATATCTTTCGGGGCGGGGTATCAACCCAACACTGGCAGACAAGTATTCAGTGGTGAATGGTAAAAAATTCTTCCACGGCCACGGCGAACAAAGCGCCATCGGTTTTGTCTACGGCAACAAAGAAGCCGTGAAGTGGCGAAGCATAGAATCCAAAGCGTTCACTCAAGACGGGGCGGCGAGAACCCTGTGGGGTGTTGAGCATATCTCGGACGATGCGACAGTCCTTGTGATTGTCGAGGGCGAAATGGATTTACTGGCGTGTGCCACAGCAGGGATCGACTACTGCGTTAGCGTTCCCAACGGCGCACCGATCAAAGTCTCAGATAAGAAGCCAAGCCCAGAGGAGGACAATAAGTTTTCTTATGTCTGGGCGGCAAAGGATTTGATTGAGCGGGTAGATAGAGTGGTCATTGCTGTTGATGGCGATGACGCTGGCGTTGCTCTTGCTGAAGAACTGGCGAGAAGAATCGGAAGGGCTAAGTGCTGGGCTGTTGACTGGCCTGATGAATGCAAAGATGCAAACGATGTTCTGCAAAAGCTTGGGCCAGAGGCGCTCGCTTCTGCGATAGATCAGGCAGCGGCTATGCCGTTGGAGGGCGTTTATTCTGCGGATGACTATGCGCTAGACATTGCCAACCTCTACGACAAGGGACTGGTGGGCGGTCTGTCTACTGGGCTGGCGTCTGTGGATAAGCTGTTTACTGTGGTGCCGGGGCAATTGTCTGTGGTCACTGGTTTGCCGGGATCTGGCAAGTCAGAGTTTATTGACCAGATAATGGTTAATCTAGCGCAGTCTGAGGGGTGGCGGTTTGCTGTTGCCAGCTTTGAGAATCCGCCTCCGCTGCACATTGCCAAGCTCAGCGAGAAGTATGTGGGCAAGCCGTTCTTTGAAGGGATGCCTGACAGAATGAGCAGGGTTGAGTCGGTGTCTGCGATGAAATGGGTCAACGATCACTTCCTGTTCTTAGAGCAGCGCGGCGGCGAGGCTGCGACCATCGACAGTATCTTAGACCGAGCTAGGCAAGCTGTTATGAGACTAGGCATCAGAGGCTTAGTCATTGACCCGTACAATTACATCTCACAAAGCAAGTCGGTGGATAACGAGCATCAGGGCATCAACGAAATGCTCACTCGGCTTGTTGCTTTTGCCAGAGCCAATCAGATACACATTTGGTTTATTGCTCACCCAGCCAAAATGCCAACCAATCCTGACGGCACAACAGCAGTGCCAAAAGGAATGAACATCTCAGGCAGCGCAGCATTCTTTGCTAAGGCTGACTTGGGGATCACGGTACACCTCAGTCCTGAGAAGGCCAGCGAAATACATGTCTGGAAGGTTAGGTTCAAGTGGATTGGAGCAACGGGCGGCACCGTCTTAGATTATGACATACCGACTGGGCGCTATAGCGAATTGAAGCTAGAGGACATGCCTGATCCATTTACCGCTAGGGTTCCAGACTGGCATGAGACAGACGATGACTGGGACATTGAAACCTAAGCAGGTCAACGACATAGGAACGGCGGCACTACACCGCCGTCATGTCATCAGCTTGGAGCAAGCCGACAGTGGTGTTGGCCGCGCTCGCATCAATGACCAGATGTTTATTGACAAGTTATTACTTAAAAAAGCAATCACAATTCGGCACCACCAAGCGGCAGAGCGAATACTTTCGCAAGCTGTTCAGGCGGGTGTTTATCTGAAATCGCCAGACATGACCTCCACGTTTGGCGGCAGCGGTCACAGCAACCGTAACGACAGGCTGCTCATGCTCAGCAGAACCTTCCGAAAAATTACAAAAGAATTTGGGGAGCCAGCCGCCACCCTCACCTACCTGATGATAGTAGAAGACCAGCCCACCGACTCGCAGTCAGATATCGACACGCTTATATCAGTCCTAGAGTTTGTATAAGAAAACCAACCTGTTGTCTTGAGTACCCACAGTCGCGTTGTTGGCATGTTTTGTCTGGGCAGCCGACCCCTCGAAAAATCCTCTGAAAGCCTTATGTTTATTGGGGTTACGATTACGCAAAAATGCGTAAATTTTTTATGGTTGGGTAAAAGGGTTTACTGATTGGGTAGGGATGTAGGATTGCAGGACGCAAGCCTTATCTATTGACTGGTCAATAAAAGGGAAGGGGGGAACCCCTAACCAAGCGGGGGCGCTTGGCTGGGGTTATGAAAACGCAGGAGTCCGATAAGTAGAACGTAAAATGCTTTAGCGGTCAACTACGGACATTCGGGACATAACAAGTACATACGGCCATCATCGTCCTGCTCTTCGTGCATCTCAGCACCGCAGTCATCGCAGATGTCGGCGTCGAACTCGTAAGGGTTATGGAAAGAACTATCGGGGCGCTCAATCATCAGTGAAGCTCCCCGTCTGGGCAGGTGCATTCCTCATCCTGCTTTACCAGAAAGTCGCAATAATCAGACGCTGCCTGTACACAAACCAGCGATGCCTCTTGCGGACTGTCTACGCCATAAGCCGCCATGATGATGCCCATGATCACAGACATCTGCCACGGGCCTTCTATCTCGCTAGGCAGTGCCGACATGATTGATTGCTTCACTTTTTCAAACTCTTCTTGTGAGTTCATATTATCTCCCTGTGTTGATTTTGCTTAGCTCTTCTTTTGTTGCGGGGCGGTATCCCATTTCCTCTTCTGTATAGAGGTCGAAAACAGAAGGTATGGAATCATCTGCGTTCCAGCAATCAAGGCAGCGGCCTTGTAAGGTGTGCTTAGGGTTGGCGTAATCAGATGGAATCCGCACCCCGCACTTTTTACATACAGGCACTTGCAAGACGCTATCCTCTTCAGCCTCATCAGTGCCTGAAACAAACCAAAACGGAACGAACAACAGCATCGTTGCCATCGGGAAAGATATTGCAGGGTATAGCCCAACGCCTTCGCGCATGTACTCAAACCCTAGAAACGCCATAGCTCCAGAGAGCGCAGCGCAAGACAACGAAACCGACACCGTGATATATGGGTGCATGTCTATTCTCCAACAAATAATTAAATGAATGCCAAGGCTTTACTGGGACTTATTGGTTTGGCCCATGAGGTCGCATCTCTGTCGCTCACCACAGGTTGGTCTTCCCTGTGCGTGCCCTGCACCATACCCGTACCCATACCCGCGCATCGTGCAAGGTGACTCGCGGCGGTGGGTTTGCATTACTTCAATGTTCTATCTCCCGTAATGATGCGGATTGCATCGGAGTGCCTACCAAGGCAGACACTGCGCTGAAATCAGAGAGCAGTTTTGCATCGTACTCAGGATGGTTCGCGGCTACTGCCGCTGTTGGAAGTTATGTACCAGCACCATCATGAACTGGCCGTTAGTGAGTTTGTATGGCAGATCTTTTTCGTACTCAGCTTTTGCCTCGCGAAACGCCGCTGCACATTCATCTTTCACTAACAGGCTGTGGCCTGTTTCATCGGCGTTCTTGGGTGGCCTACCGCGTCCACGGCTCAAGGGCAGTTCACCCCTAGTGCCATCAGCATTTATTTTCACGTTCATATCTACGCTCTCCGTCATTTTGATGTTAAGGGGCCGAAGCCCCTAGGTTACTTTGATGATTTCACCAAAAGGCTCACAGCCTCGCCACATAGGGTCGCGGTCAGTGGTTGCCCAGAACACCGGATAGTCAGGCATGGTGAAGTCGTGCCGTGCATTAGGCCCAACCTCGCCCCAGCCATCGGTGAAGTAGATCATCGCGCATGGTTCGATATCGTTGCGCTCAACATAGTTGAACGGTGGATTGAACTCAGTACCGCCGAACTCAGGAATCTTGAGCGTTAGCTCTTCATGCCTGTCGAACTCCTCGACACCGCACACTACATCGTGGCAGTAAATGACCACAGTCTTGATAGGCTGCACCTCGTCAATGATGTCCTGCACATGCCCAGCATTCATATCCAACTCTTCCTGAGTCATGGAGTAGCTGACATCCTGCACCACAACCAACTCACCGTTAGGCTCGCGGTTTTGCGTGGGCAGTATCAAGCCTTGCGATAGCAGCCGACGATTGGGTCGAGCATAGGTATGCTCAGACAAAACGAACTGATCAAACGCAGACTTGAGGTGCTGGTGCCAAGGCACCGGATCACCAGAGAATCCGCTGATGATCTGGTCAACACTCGCGCCTCGACCAGAGCCACTGTCGCGGATCTTCTCATGGGCCTTAGCAGCCTCAAACACTTGCGAAGCGATCTCGCGCTCAGCTTCAGCCTTAGCGGCCTCAGACATACCCTGCCCATCGTCACCAGCAGCCTCCCATACCTCGCCCCAAGGCGCGTCAGGATCAGCAGGGCCATCACCAGCAGCGGAGCCACTGTCGCCCTCACCGTCGCCCTCAGCGCCGCCAGAGCTAGGCTGGTCGCCGTCTTGGGTGCCGTTGTCGCCAGCCTGTGCCTGACCTTCGCCATCGTCGCACTGCTCGCCCTCGCCTTCATCGTTGCTGGGCTGGTCACCCTCAGACTGAGGCTGTGGCTTGCTGATAATTGTGTAGATCTGCTCAGCAGACATACCAATGTAGTCGGTGCTGTAGAGGCCACCGAAAACATCGAACCCGTCACGCACTAGCGCGTAGTTGATTGCGTAGTCGGCAGCTTCGTTCCACAGCTTGTGGTCACGGTTACCCTTGCGTAGGTGATGGAACCCATCAACGTGCATCACCTCGTGGGCAATCACGGTCATGATGAACCGCACACCGTGTTCCTTTTCCTGCCCGACAACCCACTGCTCATTGAAGTGGATAGCCTTGCCATCGGTTGCCATCGTCGCAGTCTTGGTGCTGGGGATCAGCTCCAGTTGATATGCGCGGAAGGCAAAGTAGGGGAAGGTTTTCAGAAGGCGCTTGCGCGCCTCTAGAATGATCTGCATAGCATCCATAACTATTACTCCGTTAATCCCATAGGCCAGTGAGGTTATCCACAATGGACTTGGCAGTGTCAGCAACAGCCTTGCGCTCAGTCTTGGACTCGCGCAGCTTGGCTGGGTCTAGGTCTGCAAGCTTGGTCAGCAGGGCGTTGCCAGCTTGGGTCAGCTTGGGGTCACCCGTGATGTTAAGGCTGGGCAGCACAGCAGCCAGTTCCTCAATCTTTTCGACAGTGTTGTCGGTGAACTTGCTCGCACGCTTGGCACCGTCAGCCTTGATGCCGTGACGCTCTAAGCCGTCGATCAGAGCCTGTAAGGTATCGACTACACGCTCATGCACAGACTCAGCAGCAGCCTCGACGCGCTGAGTGATACGGGCCTCGGTGTCGGCCTTTATCTTGGCAATCTTTTCTGCGGGTAGGTTGACTCTGATATCGCCAGAATCAGGCATAGCGCGAAGCTCATAGCTGAACTGGTACTTGCTAATGATGTACTCAGGCGAGGGGTAGTCGTTAATGTCGAAAGACAAGCCGGAGTTGATTGCAGCATCTTTAAGAATTTTAGGCCACTCGCGCACGACCTCGCGCTTTAGCTCTTCTGCATAGTCAACTTTCTTGATCCACTCAGCCTCAAAGGTTTCGATGTTCTCGACAGGCATAAGCCTGACCCCATCTTCCCAAGGTACGCTCAGCGGGTTGAGGACTGTATTGCGTAGTTGCCCAACAATCCTACTCAAAGCTTTGATTGGCGCGGCCTCTAAAAGCCGTCGTGTAACGGTGAAGCTTTTCGGGTTGCCCTGTTGGCGAGCGGCCACATCAGCAGACAGTTCTGCGTCTCTTGTTTTGTTAGCGAACTTGGTGATTGTTGCTGTAACCAGCATTGCGTTGTTTTGGATCTTATCCATAGTCATTGACTCCGAAATAGTAAAGGGGCCGAAGCCCCGTTGGGGTTTAGCGAGTGGCCTTGTGGGCCACATACTCAGGGGTTGATAGCAGGTCTGCATCGCGGCGCGTTGCCAGCGCCCAGAACACCTCGACCAGTTCTTCGTTGATGCGCTTGAGAACAACCACTGCATTGCCAAGGTTGTCAGTGGTCACCCGTGCAGCCAGCGCAGCGGTCACTGCATACTGAGTAGTGATCTCATTCGGCAGCGGCACGTTGTGCGGATCTGACAGAAACAAGTTGATGTCTGGCAGGTTACGCATGGTGCGGACAAACGCCATAAACTCAGCGGCAGCGCCGAATCCTACGGCACCCTCAATGGCGATCTGCTCAAGATCAGCAGGTAAATCGTCACTGAGAATGTCAGACACTGATTGCCAGCCGCGAGGTGTAGCGATAGCCACCCTGTCTTTAGGTGTGCCGCCATCGGGGAACTCGTGAATGAGTCCGGCCTGATCACCTGATGCCTCACCGCGAAACTTCAGGAACGCAACCACAAGCGGGTTAGCGCCAGTGTCTGCAAGGTAGTCGCTGGTCTCAGCAGCGGACGGCACAACATCCAAGTGATACTTGAATCTTGTACTTACGGCAGCGTCGATGCGGCCAGACACACCAGCACCGTCATTGGGTCGATTAGATGCAGCGATAACAAACCAGCCCTTGGGCAGGATGTAGTCGCCAAGCCGACCATCGTTTAGTAGCTGGTAAGACGCGAATTGCGCTGATTGAGTGCCAAGCATTAGCTCATCCATAAGCAAGCAGCCCTCTGGGCCGTCGCGCTCCACGTTGGGTAGCCATGATGGCGTAGACCATTCGGTTGTGGATGCTTCGCCGTCGCCGCTGATGTACGGGACACCGCGAGTATCGACTGCATCCAACTGTGACAGGCGTACATCAATCAGGCCTATCGGTCTGTCGAGAGTCTTGGAAAGCTTTTCCATAGCCTGACGGACGATTGAGGACTTAGCTGCCGCGTAGATGCCCCACAGAAATATAGGCAACTGGCGCTTGTCGCTAGACAGTTGAGAGGTCGCATGTGCGAGTATTAGTTGTGCAGCCTGTGAAGGGCTGACTTTCGGTGCGTTTATTGATTTAGTCATAACTAGTCAATGCTCCAAAGTTAAGGTTGTTGGTTATCCAAGACCGCCCAGAGGGCGGTTTCACGCTGGTCACCAGCCAGCACTCGTCAGTTGGATTAGGTCTCTAGGGTTGCAGCAGGGTCGAACTTCCATTGATCTGCAAGCTTGTAATAGAGGCGAGCAAACTGTTTGCGCTTTGCAATGTTGAACGATGGAGTCTCAACATGGGGGTTGCGGTCTCCATCCGCCTTTGCCAGCGCCTCAAGCAAATCCAATACCTCAGATCGGGCTTGTTCTTGCGGTGTGTGTCCGTACTTGTTTCTCATTGGTTATGCTCCGTAGTTGGAATGGTTAGTCAGAACCCCAAGGTCTGGCGTTCAGCTTTTTAAGTCGGGCACCAGACACCGTGGCATCCATGACGGCACCTGACCAAGCACGATTGGTTAGCTCTACCAAATGCTCGCCGTTGTGGCCTTTCCAGAATGCGGTGCCTGTTGTTACCCATGTCTGATGCTTGAGTCCTTTAACTGGCACAACCACATCGGTGTCCACTCTTATCTGTTGCTTTTCGTTCATCTTTATCCTCAGTCGGTTTTCCAAGACCGTGCCTCCTACACGGTTTCACGCCACTAACCAAGCGGCACTCATCAGTTGGAAAAGGTTAGGTTATCGGTGAACAGCTTGAGTTCTGCGTGTTCCCAGCGGTCTAGCCAATCGACCTGAGCCTTAACCTGCGGCCAGCGCAGGGTGTGGCCTGTCTGCTTTTCGTAGTCGGCAAGTATCTGATCGGACAACTTGCCAATGCTCAGAATCCATTGCAGCCGTTCACGGTTGCTCAGGTTGGTGCGGTCTAGGTTCTGCTTGATGTCATCAATGTCTGAGTTGTACTGCTCAATCATTTGGTGAGTCCCTCGTTGATTGCATAGTCGGCAGCTTGGTTGTATTGACGCATCTGCATATGCGCCCGATGCGCTGCTTCGTGCTTTTCAATGAAATCAACGGCAGCGATCATCTGCTTGGTCGCGTTCTCAAGCTCGCGGCGAGGCATGTATGACTCAAGCTCTAAAGCTTTGTCGTGCCATATCTCCTCTTGACGCAGATGGATTCTCCGCTTGGCAGCCATTGCACTGGTGTCCTGATCTCCCGCCCACTCAGCGGAGTCAACGTGGAAATCGACACGGCGTTGTGCCTTCACCCAATCAACGACGGTGCGCTGATGCTTGGGGTTGATAGCCTTGATTGCGTTCGCAACGGCCAAGTAATCATCTATTTTTGGTTGCTGTTGTTTGGTCATGGCTAGAAGCCTCCCATTGAGATAGCGCCGTGGGCGCGGGTTGTTGTTTTGATCTTGGCAACGATTGCACGCTTGCGTTCGATCAGTCGGTTAAGGAATAGGCGGCGGCGATTGTGTCGCAGTACCCGTTGTCGTTCTTGGTGTGTCATCACTCACTCCATAGTTCAGTTCATCAATAGCCACTCAGTAAGTGGTCATTGGTGAGCCGAAGCTCTGCCGCATCCCAGCTCGTTGGGCATTGTCAGGATCAAAGGCCGACTGAGTAGCATTGCCCTGTACAGGGACGAGCCTCACCCAGCCGTTCAACCTCAGACCTTCACCAATGCTTTAGTTCTGGCTGCTGCGGCAAACAGCGCGTGTCTTGGTCTGCATGTGTGACTGCCCATTGATTGTCGGTACGGCACACTGCTCGCCTCTCACGCCCCAGAACATTTCCCCGTCTGGTAGGTGCATCCGATGCCGCATTGCCCATTGATTGTCGGTACGAGCGGTGCATCCGGTGGATGGCGGGATTGGGTACGGCTCCCCGTCGCCGTTGAGTGGATTATACGCACAGGTGAACGCAGTACGCAATACTCAGTAACCAATAAATGTTTAACGGTTGTAGATACAACGAATGGCTCAGAGAAAAATTACAGGGGCGTTGATGCAGGCCACGAGCAAAGTCGATTTGACTATTAGATGAAACGCGCACGCGAATAGCAGATAGCAGTACTCAATACAAGTATTGACAAGCAAATAAGTAGCAAATAGTCAGTAACGAGTAGAAAGTACTTAGTAATCAACAACTTAGATACGAATTCCCGTCTAAGCGTTTTTCACGATGAACTGGTGCATATGTATGGCTTAGGCAAAACAGGCCTTAGAACGCAATTCTGGGCGTCCTATCGGCAAGTGCGAAATGTCAAGCTTTATCTATGTACTGGTTACTGGGTACTGGTGGCAGACGGCCAAGCTGGGCGGCGGTATGATTCCGGCAAACAGGCAGCACGGTATCGGAACATGGGCAAACCCAAGTCAGGACTCACAGCTAAACAGCGGCACTTTGCATTGGCATTGGGCAGCGGTGCAGGCATGACATTAAGTGATGCATACAGGGAGGCATACGATTGCAAGAATATGAGCGCGGCAGCCATCAGGACGGAAGCCAGCAGGCTTGCAGCGAACCCTGCCATTACCCTATTGATTGAGCAGCAAAGGGAGCGGACTCAGCGTGCAGCATCGGCCTCTGAGGTCGGAGACCGTGACCGTGTTTTACAGCGCCTGCGGCAGTGGATGGATGATGCCGAGCCTACCGATACAAACAAGCTGAAGGCTGCACAGCTACTTGGTCAGACCGTGGGCATGTTCAAGGATGTGGTAGAGACCAACAGCGGTGACCGTGCCAGCACCGAGGTAGCCGCCGAGATAGAACGACGCTTGGCAACACTGCAAGCAGCAGCCGAGCCTAAGCCTAAGCCTGACAGTCTGCACTAGTGGCAACAGTACACCATACGCAAACGGTTACAGTACGCTGCACACAATACGCTAACCGTTGTACACCCCCTGCCTCTCAGCGAAATTGTCTATCATTTTGCATACCCCTACCCCCCCTATAGCCAGTTGCGTGCCACCGTCTATATACATAGTAAAACGCTCAAATAATTACCTAAAAAATATATAGTCCGTAAACAGTACGCAGTACACTTCCTTTTTTTGCAGGGAAATGCCCTAGGAATCCTAGTGCCTAAAAATTTTTCACAAAAAATTCAAGCCGGGTCTTGCCTCATCCTTGTCAAGTGTGTAACTTCTGTATAATCAGTTATTCCTCTCTTAGGAATATGCCTAGGTAGGCATGTGCCGATTAGGCAAATGCCGATTAAGTAGATCCGTAAGTTTTTTTATATGGATTACTAAGTAGGTAGATTCCTAGGCTAGTCATATTCCTAAGCTAGGTATATTCCTAAGGGAGTTTTATGTCGGTTCTTGACAGAGTAGACCCCAAACTTCTAAAGCAGATACCCAATCTTCCTGAGCATGAGCAGAGGGAGATACTTGCTCTCATAGAAGAGCTAGAAGAGGCTGAGGGTAAAGAGCAAGCCCGTGAAGGGTTTATGCCGTTTATTAAACGTGTGTGGCCTGCTTTCATTGAAGGGCGTCATCATAAGATCATGGGCGCTGCTTTTGAGCGGGTTGCCCGTGGTGAGTTGAAGCGGCTCATTATCAATATGCCGCCAAGGCACACTAAGTCTGAGTTTGCATCGTACTTACTCCCTGCTTGGTTTCTGGGTAACTTCCCAGAGAAGAAGATCATTCAGACCGCACACACTGCTGAATTATCAGTGGGGTTTGGTCGTAAGGTTCGTAACCTAGTAGACAGTGATGATTACAAGAGCGTTTTCCCGAATCTAGGGTTACGCGCTGATTCAAAGGCTGCTGGACGGTGGAGTACTACTCAGGGCGGCGAATACTTCGCTATCGGTGTTGGCGGTGCTGTGACTGGTAAGGGCGCGGATCTTTTGATCATTGATGACCCTCACAGTGAGCAAGAAGGCCAAAGTGCCGATCCGGGCGTGTTTGATAAGGTTTACGAATGGTATACCTCTGGGCCTAGACAGCGTCTACAGCCGGGAGGCGCGATCATTGTTGTAATGACACGCTGGCACAAGCGGGATCTTACTGGGCAGATCATCAAGTCTTCTGTTCAGCGGTCTGGTACAGATGAATGGGAGGTTATTGAGTTCCCTGCAATCATGCCGTCAGGCAAGTCGCTATGGCCTGAGTTCTGGCCTTTACCTGAGCTAGAGTCGCTTAGAAACGAATTACCAGCGCCCAAGTGGAACGCACAGTACCAACAGAACCCCACATCAGAAGAGGGCGCGTTGGTTAAGCGTGAATGGTGGCGCGAATGGGACAGTGATGTTCCGCCAGCTTGTGAGTTTATTATTCAGTCTTGGGATACGGCATTCCTCAAGACTCAGCGTTCAGACTTCTCAGCCTGTACAACGTGGGGCGTTTTTTACCACCCAGACGATACGGGCACTATGCAGGCAAACATAATCCTGCTGGACGCGCACAAAGAACGCCTAGAGTTCCCTGAGCTTAAAAAGAAAGCTTTTGAGTTATACGGCTACTGGGAACCAGATGCTTGTATCGTTGAAGCTAAAGCGGCAGGTACGCCGTTGATCTTTGAGTTACGGGCTATGGGCATCCCTGTTGCGGAATACACGCCGTCTAGGGGTAACGATAAGATTAGCCGTGTAAACGCGGTATCGGATCTATTTGCCTCTGGTAACGTGTGGCGGCCTAATACTAGGTTTGCAGAAGAGGTTGTAGAAGAGTTTGCATCGTTCCCTGCTGGTGAGCATGATGACCTTGTAGACTCATCTACACAGGCGTTACTGCGGTTCAGACAGGGTGGGTTCTTACGATTACTCAGTGATGAAGAGGATGAGCCTTTTTATCCAAGAAAGGCCAGTTATTATTAATGCCATATCTCCAAAGTAACATCCCGTACTTTAAGTGCTGGGTGAGAAAAGAGTACACGCATAACCATACGAAATATCATGGAGAGTTCCTTCATGCTATGGCGATTGCGGTAACTACAATGCCTACAAGATGCTTGAGCTTTCAGGTTATCTTCACTGGGGCGGAAACCTACGACACTGATGAGCCGAATGTTCATGGTGGCGCAATGTGGGCAAGAATGCCGATAACGGCACTAGTTGCCGATACACCGTATGAAGAATGGCCTGAGCCGATGCCAGTGTGGGCTGCACAGCCTTGGGACTGTAGTTCTAGGGATCACAGCGTGTATGTGCTGGACAGGGCGACACCGTGTCCTTGGCTGGCAAAGATAGACGGCCAGTTCTACCCTGCAAAGTATTACTTCACGGTAGATTACACCAACAACGAGATTGCAGATGACCCTGCTCAGCATAAGCAGAGCCATGTCATGGAGCTACTTGATGCTGGCCCGTACACGGGAAACATCGTAGCTTTGCCGAATAATCGTGTTAGGGTGACTCACCCAGCGTGGTTTGAGACAGGAGAAGGTGCGCCTGACTTCAGGCCATCTCAACACATTCATTACAGCAAATCAGACTTAGATTACACCTTAGACGTAAATCAGGTCTTTGATAACTTATATGCAGGAGACTCGCATGAAGATGAAGAGTAAAGGTTATAACCGAGGTGGTAAGACCAAGATGGGTATGGCTGGCGGCAAGAAAACCAAAATGGGTTACGCTGGCGGTAAGAAAACTAAACTGCCTATGGTTGAAAAGGATGGAACGATGGTTCCGTTTTTTGCTGCTGATGGCAAAGGCAAAATGAAAGCTGGCGGCATGGTTCCTAAGACCAAGGGCTACTTCAAGGGTGGCAAGACCATGCAAAGCAAGATGGCTACCAAGGGCGGCAAGCGCGGCGGCAAAGGCTAATGGCCGTAGATCGACCATTGCAGACCCCAACCTCTCTTATGCCGGGGATGGAGGAAGAAGCACTTGAGATAGAGATCGTTGACCCTGAATCCGTATCTATTGCGGCGGGTGGTGAAACCATTTTTGAGTTTGACGAAGACGATCTAGGCCAAATGCAGATACCGCATGACGCCAATCTTGCTGAGTTTATTGAAGATGGCGATCTAAACGCGATTGCAAGTGATCTTGTGGGCGCTTTTCGCGCTGATAAAGACAGTCGATCTGATTGGGAGCGATCCTATATCGAAGGGTTAGACCTTCTTGGGCTGAAACATGAGGAAAGAACCACCCCTTGGGATGGCGCTTGTGGTGTTTTCCACCCTTTGCTGACTGAATCTGTAATTAGATTCCAGTCCCAAGCCATTCAAGAGTTGTTTCCAGCGAGCGGCCCTGTAAAAACATCTATTGTCGGCAAAATAGATGACGAAAAAGAAAAGCAAGCACACCGAGTTCAAGACTATTTGAACTATATGCTTACTGAAAAGATGACCGAGTACCGTTCTGAGACAGAGCGGATGCTTTTTTCTCTGCCTTTGGCGGGTAGCGCGTTTAGAAAAGTGTATTTTGACCCCTCAATGGGCCGCCCTTGCAGCATGTTTGTGCCTGCGGAGGAGTTTGTTGTCAGTTATGGCGCTTCTGATCTAGAAACTTGTGAGCGTGCGACTCACATAATGAAAAAAACCAGCAATGAAATCCGAAAATTGCAGATTTCCGGGTTTTATGCAGACGTTGACTTGGGCGAACCGTCTCCATCGTCAACAGATTCAGACAGAATCAAAGACAAATACAACGAATTAACGGGTGATGAGCCAAGTTACGACAGTGACAGCAGGCATACCCTCCTTGAGATGATGGTTGATCTTGATCTTGAGGGTTTTGAGGACATGGAGGGTGGAGAGCCTACGGGAATCGCCCTGCCATACGTCGTTACAATAGATTTATCGTCTAGAACCGTCCTTTCAATCAGAAGAAACTGGTATGAAGAGGATGAGCGTAAGCTGAAGCGCCAGCATTTTGTGCATTATCAGTATATGCCGGGGCTTGGGTTCTACGGGTTCGGTTTAATTCACATGATTGGCGGGTTGGCTAAGTCTGCAACGTCTTTGTTGCGCCAACTTGTGGACGCTGGCACGTTAGCAAACCTTCCGGGCGGCTTAAAATCTAGAGGATTGCGGATTAAAGGCGATGACACGCCAATTATGCCGGGAGAGTTCCGAGATGTGGACGTTCCGGGCGGCACAATCCAAGATAATATCCGATTTTTGCCCTACAAAGAGCCAAGCACGGTGTTGTATCAGCTTATGGGCGATATTGTAGAGGAAGGACGCCGTTTTGCCTCGGCTGCTGACGTAAAAGCGGCAGATATGAACGCAGAAGCGCCTGTCGGCACCACATTGGCGATCATGGAACGGTCAATGAAGGTGATGAGCGCGGTTCAAGCGCGGTTACACGCCTCTATGCGTACTGAGCTACGGCTTTTGTCGAATGTAGTAAAGGACTTTGGCCCTCAAGAGTACCCATACGACGAAGAAGGCCCAGCGTTAACACGCGAAGATTTTGATGACCGTGTGGACATCATACCTGTCAGTGATCCAAACGCAGGAACGATGGCTCAAAGGATTATGCAGTATCAGGCTGCGCTTCAGTTGGCTCAACAATCGCCTGATATGTACGATATGCCGCTCCTGCACAGGCAGATGCTTGAGATACTGAACATTAGGGATGCAGACAAGATTGTGCCTGTAGAGGGCGATATGCAGCCTACAGACCCAGTTTCAGAGAACATGAACATAATTAACGGCGAACCCCTTAAGGCGTTTATCTACCAAGACCATGAGGCGCATATACTGGCCCACAAGTCTTTAATAGAAGACCCCAAGATTATGGAGATCATGTCAAAGAGTCCCAATGCCAAGCAGGCAGGGGCTTCTCTCGCTGCACACATACAAGAACACTTGGCGTTCCAATACAGGATGGAGATCGAAAAGCAGCTTGGTGTTGAGTTGCCGCCGCCTGATACCCCATTACCGGAAGATATTGAGTATCGTATATCTAGACTGGTGGCTCCTGCGGCTGAACAGCTTACAGGTAGAAACCAGCAAGAGGCACAAGCCAAGCAAGCGCAACAGCAAGCGCAAGATCCTATCGTGCAAATGCAGCAGAAAGAACTACAGATCAAAGAGTTGCAAGCGCAAACCAAGGCGCAAGCCGAAATGGCTAAAATACAGCTTGATATGCAGAAAGCTGCGGACAACTCTCAGATACAAAGACAGAGACTTGATCAGGAAAACCGCATAGCTCAAGCCAAGCTTGCGGCAAGTATCTCTGAAAACAACTCACGCGAAGAATTAGAACAGCGGCGCATTACATCCAAGGAACAGCTAGAAGGCTTTAAGATTGGACAAGAAATAGCTAAGGACTTGCAGGGTGAATAGTGTATCCTCTGTGAACAGCTTTGAGTATTACAGGCAAGCATTGCGTAATCAGATGAACGAGTACGCAGACCACATTAGTGGTGGCGCGTGTAAAGATTATAGTGAATACTCAAAATGTGTCGGAATCATTGAAGGCTTAGCAATAGCGGAGCGAGAGCTTCTGGATATGCAGGCTAAAGCTGAGGAAGATTACTCCGCATAAGCGGTGCAAGCGACTCTGGACGCTTTTTTCCAGTGCAAAGGAAAACTAATGAGCGAATCATTAGCAATAAACGATGACGCGAGTTCGCAAGAAGACGAACAGTCACGCAAAGCAAAGCAATTGCCTCAACCGAGAGGCTATAAAATACTTATTGCTTTACCTGAACCCGAAGAGAAGACGGCTGGTGGCATAATCAAAGCCACTGAAACGCTGCACAATGAAGAAATAGGGTCAATTGTAGGCATGGTCTTGGCTTTAGGCCCGGACGCTTACAGCGACTCACAGCGATTCCCGTCTGGCCCATCCTGTAAGGAGGGTGACTTCATATTAATGCGGTCTTATTCTGGAACCAGATTTAAGGTTCACGACAAAGAGTTCCGCTTGATTAACGACGATAGTGTTGAAGCTGTTGTAGAAGATCCACGGGGGATTGTGAAGGTATGAGTGAAATGCAAGAAGCGGTGGAGACTCAAGAGTCCTCTGCCGAAGAGAAGTTTTTTGGTGTCAAGACAACTATTGGCCGATCTCAAGATAACGAAGAGGCTGATTCTGGTTCGGATTTAGAGCTAGAGATTGTTGATGACCGCCCGGAAGAAGATCGTCGCGCACCCAAAGTAGAGTCATCTGCTGATGATTCCGATGACGATGAGCTTTCAGGTTACAGTGAGCGTGTACAAAAACGTATAAACAAGCTTCGATACGAGCAAAACGAAGAGCGCAGGCAACGCGAAGCGGCTGAGCGCCTAAGAGAAGAAGCTGTAAGTTACGCTCAAGCAGTTACCGCAAAGAACAAAGAATACGAATCTTTGATAAATCGCGGTGAAGCAGCGTTGATAAGCCAGATAAAAGATAAGGCTCAGTTGGCCCTTGAGACTGCAAGAGAGCAGTACAAGAAGGCTTACGAAGAGGGCGACACAGATAATGTTGTTGCTGCCCAAGAAAATCTTATGAGGGCGCAATCAGAACTTACCGAAGCAGGTAAGTACGAGCAGGCGTTAGCTAAAAAGCCTGTTAGTGTGCCGGAAGATGCGTACCAACAGCAGGTTTATCAACAGCAACTAGCAAGGGAGCAACAGTTTGCCCAGCAGCAAGCTCAGCCACAGGTTGAGCCGCAAGCTCAAGAGTGGGCGAGAAACAACCCTTGGTTTATGCGCGATGGTTATGAAGAAATGACCAGCACCGCATATGGTGTTCATACAGCTTTAGTTAAAAAAGGTGTGGCACCTAACTCAACGGAATACTTTGAAACCATAGACGCTACCATGCGTCAACGGTATCCAGACTTTGACTGGCAGGATTCAAGCGATACAGATGGCCGTAGCGCGTCCGTGACTGCTAGTCAGCCTTCGTCGGTGGTGGCACCCTCCTCTAGGAGTAACGGTGCTAAACCGCGCAAAATACGGTTAACGGCCAGCCAGATTGCTCTCGCCAAGCGTATCGGGCTTACCAATGAACAGTACGCAATGCAGCTCATCAAGGAGGGCAAACAGTGACTGAAGAGCGCACCCCAAGAGAAAACGAGACGCGAGAAGCGTCTGCAAGACCTAGTGATTCATGGATTCCAGCTTCCATCCTGCCTGACCCGAAGCCTCAAGATGGCTGGGTTTTTCGGTGGGTTAGAACTAAAACCCTTGGTGAATCAGATAATGTTCATGTGTCTAGAATGTTTCGGGAAGGTTGGACGCCTGTAAAGGCAGAGGATCATCCTGAGCTTATGCTTTCCTCTGATATTGGATCTCAGTTTGAGGGCAATATAGAGGTTGGCGGTTTGCTTCTATGCAAGGCTGACAAGGCCAGAATGGATGCTCGTACTAAGCACTTTGAACAGGTAGCTGATAATCAAATGCAATCCGTGGACAATAATTTCTTGCGCGAAAACGACCCTCGTATGCCGCTGCTCAATCCAGAGCGAAGCACACGGGTGTCTTCATTTGGTAAGGACTAACCTCTGGCAAGGGGTTGGTTGATTAACTTGAGGAGGCCACTATGGCTACCGTTGCAACCCCTATGGGTGCTGAACCAGTTGATACCTTAAGTGCGAGCGGCTCGTTTACGGGCAAGGTTCGTCACATTAAGATCGCCAACGCTTATGGAACTGCTATTTTTTATGGCGATTTCGTAAAGTTGGTTGCTGCTGGCACCGTTGAAAAAGCCGCTGTAACAACCTCTGTTGTTGCTGGCACCGTTGGCATCTTTGTAGGCTGCGCTTACACTGATCCCAGCACAAACCAGATGACATTTAACCAACAATTCCCAGCATCAACTGCTGCTGACGACATTGTTGCTTATGTCGTTGACGATCCTAAGTTGTTGTTCCGTATGCAAGGTGACGAATCTATTGCTCAAACCGGATTAGGAAACAACATCTCAGCAGTTAACACTGCGGGATCAACCTCCATCGGACGAAGCAAGAACGCCCTAGACGGCGGCTCTATCGCTACGACCAATACATTACCACTGCGTGTCGTTGATTTCGTAGATGGCCCAACCAGCACTGTAGGTGATGCATTCACAGATTGTATCGTTACCTACTTGCCTTTGAGCCACGCTTACGAAACCAAGCTCGGCGTTTAAGGAGAACTAGGCAATGGCAATTTCAAGAGCGCAAATGCTTAAAGAACTCCTGCCGGGGCTTAACGCCTTATTTGGTTTGGAGTACGAAAAATACGAAGACGAACACACTCTCATTTATGAGACTGAAAGTTCTGATCGTTCTTTTGAGGAAGAAGTGAAGTTGAGCGGCTTTGGTGCTGCTCCCGTTAAAGCTGAGGGTTCTGCAATCTCTTACGATTCAGCGCAAGAAAGCTATACGGCTCGCTATAATCACGAGACGATTGCGATGGGCTTCGCCATCACCGAGGAAGCGATGGAAGACAATCTTTACGATTCTCTTTCTGCTCGCTACACCAAAGCTTTGGCACGGGCTATGGCCTATACCAAGCAAGTTAAAGCAGCGAATCCGCTTAACAATGGTTTCACCAGCTTCCAATCTGGAGATGGTGTTACGTTGTTCAACGCTTCGCACCCATTAGTTAACGGTGGAACAAACTCTAACCGTCCATCTACTGGTGCTGACTTGAACGAAACATCGCTTGAGCAAGCAATCATTGAGATTGCAGCGTTCACCGATGAGCGTGGTCTGCTTATCGCAGCCCGTCCTCGTAGCTTGGTTGTTCCTCCTGCACTGATGTTTACAGCAGATCGTCTGCTTGAAACCACTCAGCGCGTTGGTACTGCTGACAACGACATCAACGCTATCCGCAATATGGGTGCAATCCCCGGCGGATATGCTGTTAATCACTATTTGACTGACAGCAATGCCTTCTTCATCATGACTGATGTACCGAATGGCATGAAGATGTTTGAGCGTACCGCTCTAGAAACGAGCATGGACGGAGACTTCGATACGGGTAACGTGAGATATAAAGCTCGCGAACGCTATTCCTTCGGGGTAAGCGACCCACTCGGAATTTACGGATCTCCCGGCTCTAGCTAGAGTGACGTAACTTTGAACAGGGCTGCTTTCGAGTGGCCCTTGTTCTTTTCCTGACTAATTGTTTCACATGAAACATTTAGACTAACCCAGACAGGAGACTACAATGGGTACTACGACTTTCACGGGTGCAGTTCGTTCTGAAAGCACCTTCAAAACTGTAAGCAAAGACAGCACTTCTGGTGCTATTACTGAAGTTGCAACTATCGGTGACGGCCCCGTTAGCCTTGCTGATGGCAACGTAACCTTAACTAACGCCACTCACAGCGGACGAATACTGCTGGTTCCAGATGGCGGACAAGACAACACCTATACCTTACCAGCGCCTATTGCTGGATCTGTGTTTAGGTTTGTTTACGCTGGCGGTGCCGCTGACGCAACTGATGCGCTTATCGTTACCCCCGGAAACACTAATTTTTACATTGGTGGTGTTACTTTCCTTGATACTGACAACGAAGTTAGTGCAGTTTTTTCTGATGGCAACTCAAATAGCAGCATTCAGTTAAACGTACCTGCTGGCTTTGATGTAACGATTATTGGTTTGAACACAACCAATTATCAGATCTTCGGCACTGTTACGGGCGCAACTGCACCTGCATTTGCTGATCAGTAATAGGAGGTTAGCATGGCCGATGCAGTAGCAACTCAAACCATTGAGGATGGTGGTAGCACCGCCATTTTCAGGTTTACAAATGTCAGCGATGGCAGTGGCGAAAGCGCGGTCACAAAGATCGACGTATCAGCCCTTACTGCTGACCCTATGACTGGCGCGGCTTGTACCTCTGTTGTCATCCAGAAGATCTACTACTCATGCATCGGTATGGGCGTAAAGATTTTTTTTGATGCAACTACTGATGTGCTTGCTTGGCAGCTAAACGCGGATTGGTCTGATACGCTTGATTTCACTGACTTCAGCGGCATTCCAGATACAGAGGCGAGCGGCACTACAGGTGATATTAAATTCACCACAGTAGGTCATTCTAGCGGCGATGTGTATAACATCGTTATGCAGGTTCGCAAAAGATACTAGTAGTAGCTGTGGCTAGAAACTACAAAGAAGAATACAAGGATTTCCATTCAAAGCCTGATCAGAAGAAACGTCGTGCGGGGCGCAACGCTGCAAGACGCAAGATGACTGCGGCTGGCAAGGTTAAGAAGGGTGACGGCAAAGACGTTCACCATAAGGATGGAAATGCCTTGAACAATAAAAAGAAAAATCTTCGGGTAGAGTCTAGATCAAAGAATAGGGCTAGAAAGAAATGAGCTTAACTGATGCTGAAAAAAACAGGCTGAAAAAGGTTGGGCTTACAGGTCTTAACAAGCCTAAAAGAACCCCAAGCCATCCATCCAAAAAGGCTGTTGTTGCAGTGCGTGACGGCAGCAAAATGAAGATTATTCGCTTTGGTGACCAGAAGATGGGTCACAACTATAGCGCAGAGGCTCGTAAGAGCTTCAAGGCCAGACACGGCAAGAACATTGCTAAAGGAAAAACCAGTGCTGCCTATTGGGCAAACAAGGTTTTTTGGAGCGGTAAGGGTGGAAGCAAGAAGTCTCCTCCGAAATCCCAGAAGCAGAAGTTTGGCAAGAAGTAATGGCTATTAGTCGAGCGCAAATGGGCAAGCAAATAAAGAACGCCCCCGCCAAAAAGAAGCGGGTATCCAAGAAGAAGACAAAGGCTAGGAGGCCGTAATGGCTGTAAGCGGTACATATGCGTTTAACTTAGACCTTTCTGACGCTATGGAAGAGGCGTTTGAACGCGCAGGCCTTGAGCTTCGTAGCGGTTATGATTATAGGACTGCTCGCAGAAGCATAAACTTGCTGATGCTTGAGTGGCAAAACCGAGGCCTTAATCTTTGGACGGTCAAGGAAGGGACGCAAGCGTTAACCTCTGGGACTTCGGCGTATGCTTTAGATGCAAAGGTTTTTGACATCATAGAGGCGTTTGTTCGCGTCAACGCTGGCAACACCTCTACGCAGCAAGATCAAACATTGACTAGGATATCTGTAAGCCAGTACGCCCATCTTTCAAACAAGCTTTCTGAAAGCAAACCTTTGCAGTATCAGATCGACAAAGCGCCGTCGCAGATCACCGTGAACCTCTGGCCCGTTCCAGACAAATCCACCTATACGCTGGTTTATTATTATTTGGAGCGTATAGACGATGCCGGATCTCCAGCATCAAACAACATGGACGTACCTGCTAGGTTCCTTCCCTGCTTGGTTGCTGGTCTTGCGTATCAGTTAACCTTGAAGTTTCCAACGGCAAGTGATCGCTCTGCTGTCTTGAAAGCCGATTACGAGGAGCAATGGAATCTAGCCGCCGATGCAGACAGGGAGAAGGCCTCTCTGTATGTTGCTCCGTTTATGTCGAGCAGTTTGTAGTATGAGTGCCTTTGCCAGCGGCAAGCACGCTTTTGGCTTTTGCGACCTAACAGGGTTTAGGTATCCTCTAAAAGACCTTGTTCCGCAAATAGTTAACGGCAGGCCGACAGGCTTATTGGTTGGTAAAGATGTTAACAGCCCCGACCAGCCTCAGTTAAAGCTCGGACGCATCAGAATGGATGATCCCCAAGCTTTGAGGAACCCAAGGCCAGATCAGGGCTTGGATGAAAGTAGAATCCTGTCTTCGTTTGATCCAGTGGGTCAGGTTGGATTGGAGATGTTTGGCAGCATTGGCACAGTAACAGTGAGTACAGGTTAATGGCTTTTACATTTACAACGCTAAAAAGCGCCATACAAGATTATCTAGAAACGACAGAAACTACTTTCGTTAATGATCTGCCCACAATTATTACTCAGGCAGAGGAGCGAATACTCAAGTCGGTTCAGTTGCCAGACTTTAGGAAGAACGCTAACGGCACGACCACTCAGTCAAACCCTTATTTGTCTGTGCCGTCTGATTTCTTAGCAACGTACTCACTGTCAATAGACAACAGCGGGTATGAGTTCTTGATTAGAAAAGACGTAAACTTTATCCGCGAGGCGTATCCTGTTGCTTCAACCACAGGTGTGCCGAAGCATTATGCATTATTCAATGAGCAGTCGTTTATTTTAGGGCCAACACCTAATGGCAATTACGCGGCAGAGATACATTACTTTTACAAGCCTGAGTCAATAACGGTTTCTAGTGACGGCACAAGTTGGCTAGGCACCAATGCTGAAAATGCACTTCTCTACGGTTGCTTGGTTGAGGCGTATACATTCTTGAAGGGCGAGCCTGATCTTCTTCAGTTGTACTCAACCAGATACAACGAAGCATTAGAAGAGTTGAAGTCTTTGGGCGAAGGGTATAACACTACAGACAGTTACAGGTCAGGCGCTGTGAGGGCGGCTAGATAATGTTGATTCAAGCGCCAACCCTTGAGATAGGTGAGGTTTCTGTTTCTACCACAAACAACAAGGGCCATAGTCCTGAGTTCTGGGCTGAGTCTGCGGCAAACAGAATTGTAAGTGTTGGTGGTGATTGCCATCCAGTCATAGCAGAGCAAGCAAGGGCGTTTAAGGAATCAGTCTTAAAGGTTGTTGAGTACTATATTAAGCAGGCAATACAGAGTGACAGAACAACTCTTATTGGTGAGCTTGAAGCACAAGGCCAGAGTGAAATGGCTGAAATTATTAGGAGATTGTAATGAGCATCACGACAGCTATGTGTACTAGCTTCAAGAAAGAGCTAATGGAAGCAAAGCACAACTTTTTGAACTCTGGAGGCAACACCTTCAATCTTGCGCTGTACACAAGCAGTGCAACCTTGAATGCCAGCACAACGGCGTATTCAACCTCAAACGAGGTGAGCGGCACCAACTACACAGCGAAAGGCGCGTCTTTGACTCGCGTAGACCCAACCACATCAGGCACTACGGCTTTCACAGACTTTGCAGACCTGACATTCAGCAATGCAACGATCACTGCGAATGGGGCGCTCATATTCAATGATTCAGCCTCTGGTGATCCGGCGGTTTGCACGTTAGCTTTCGGTGGTGACAAGACCAGTACAGCAGGGGATTTTACGATTCAGTTCCCTACGGCAGACGCTTCAAACGCGATAATAAGGATTGCATAAATGCCAGCCGCTAAAAAACCAGTAAGGAAGGTCGCTAAGAAACCCGTGGCAATGAAGTCGGGTAAAAAGACTAAATCACGGGTTAATGAAGCTGGCAACTACACCAAGCCGACCATGCGTAAGCGTTTGTTTAACAAGATAAAAGCTGGCAGCAAGGGTGGAAAGCCGGGGCAATGGTCAGCGCGTAAAGCGCAAATGCTTGCGTCTGAATACAAAAAAGCTGGCGGCGGATATAAAGACTAATGCCGCTCAAGAAGTCCCAGAAAAGCCTTAAAAAGTGGACTAAGCAAGAATGGGGTACCAAGTCGGGTAAGCCTTCAACCCAAGGCAAAAAGGCTACAGGGGAAAGGTATCTTCCCAAAAAAGCCCGTCAGGCTTTGTCAGACAAGGAATACGCTGCTACTACAAGGAAGAAGAGGGCCGATACAAAGAAAGGCAAGCAGCACTCCAAGCAGCCCAAAAAGATAGCCAAGAAGACAGCAAGGCACAGGAAATAGCGTGTGGCAATTGTTAATGGCTGGGGCAGAGGGACTTGGGGCGAAGGCGCGTGGAACGAGCCTGATGTTGTCGAGCCTACGGGTGTCGCTGGCACAGGGGCTGTCACGACAGTTACCGTTGACGCAGAAGCAAACACCTCTGTCACAGGCGTTTCTGGAACGTCAGCAGTCGGCACAGTCACTACGTCAGCAGCCGCTGATGTATCGGTTACAGGCGTTTCTTCAACAGGGTCTGTTGGCTCGGTTACGGTCACGGGTGAGTCAAACGTCACATCGCCTAGCGTCTCTGGCACAGGGGCTGTCACAACGGTCACTGTTGATGCAGAGGCCAACGCATCGGTTACCGGAGTTTCTGCAACAGGTTCAACAGGCACGGTTACAGCCACTGGTACAGCGGTTATCAGCCCCACGGGTGTTGCTGGCACAACTGCTATCGGCACCATATCGGTATCTTGTGACAACAACCTTAGCGTCACAGGGGTTTTTGCAACTGCGAGCGTCGGTGATGTATCGGTCACGGGCGGTTCAATCATTGTGCCTACTGGCGTTAGCGGCACTGGCGCAACTAATACGTCAAATGTATGGGGTCTTGTTGACAACAGCCAAACGCCTAGCTGGTCAACCATATCAACAAGCCAAACACCTAGTTGGTCAGAAATATCAACAAGTCAAACACCAAATTGGGAAGAGGTAGCTTAAATGGCAACTTATGTAAACGATTTACGGCTCAAAGAGATTGCCACCGGAGACGAGGCAGGCACATGGGGCACGAGCACAAATACTAACCTCGAATTAATTGCTGAGGCATTTTCATTTGGCACAGAAGCAATCACGACTAATGCGGATACTCATACCACTACTATTGCTGATGGTTCTACTGATCCCGGTAGGAGTCTTTTCCTTAAATACACTGGCACACTCGATTCTGCTTGCACCATAACTATTGGCCCGAATACCGTCTCGAAGCTGTGGCTTATTGAGAATGCCACTTCCGGGTCACAGAACATCATCATTAAGCAAGGCTCTGGCGCGACGGTCACAGTCCCGAATGGCCAAACCAAAGCCATCTACTCTGACGGTGCCGGCTCTGGCGGCGCGATGGTTGATGCGTTTACTGGTCTATCTGTTCCCTCCTTGTTTGTTTCAGGCGACCTAGACGTTGATGGCACCACTAACCTAGATGTCGTGGACATTGATGGTGCTGTGGATATGGCTTCTACGCTGCAAGTTACAGGAAATTTAACTTTAGGGGCTGATGTTATCGCCTCTGATTTTGACGTTGATGCAAGTGGTGACATCAATCTTGATGCTGGTGGCGGCGATTGGCGATTAAAAGATGACGGGACAACAATTGCTACAATTTCTAATGTGTCAGGTGATTTGCAGTTTCTTCTTGGTCAAGATCAGGACTACAAATTTCAAATTGATGATAGCGGAACAGGTCAAGCCACAGCACTACTTTTAGACGGATCAGAGTCGGGAGCGGCTACGTTCAATTCTAGTGTGACTATTCCTACAATTGCTTATGTAGGAACATCTATTGTCCACCAAGGCGATGCCAATACGTCTCTAGATTTTGGAACTGATACGCAAACATTTTATGCAGGTGGTACGCGAACGCTTGATTTAGCCTCTGGAAGTGTAGTGATAAACGAAGGGGGTGCAGACGCTGACTTCCGCGTTGAGGCTGTCGGCAACGCTAATATGTTGGTTGTAGATGCTGGTAGTGCTCATGTAAACATTGGAACTGCTACAGATTACGATGCTGTGCTTAATGTCTTATCAACAGACAACGGTAAAACTTTGTCATTGGTTAGCACTGATACAGATGCAAATGCTGGCCCTGTTCTCGCTCTCACAAGACAGTCCTCAAGTTCTGCTGCTGATGGCGACGTATTAGGACGGGTAGACTTTGAGGGTTTGAATGACGCAAATCAACAAGTCGCTTATGGACGGATGCAAACCTTTATACGAGATGCGTCTGATGGCACTGAAGATGGCACTGTACAAATCAACCATATTATTGCCGGTACGGAGCGGGTTGCTCTTGAGCTTGATAACGATGAGTACGTTTTCAACAATGCAGGTATAGACATAGATTTCCGCGTTGAGTCAACTGGCAACGCTAATATGTTATATGTCGATGCGGGTTCAAATTTCGTTGGGATAAATACTTCGTCCCCGAATGCACCTCTCCATGTGCAAATGTCGCATACATCAACAACTGTGGCTGATGCAAGCAGCAATATGACGTTGAACCTGGCTAATAGTGGGGTAGGAAACGGTGTTTATAACGCCATCAAGTTCAGTGGCAACCAGCAAGACATGTACCTCATGTCGTTCAACAATAGTACTCAAGCCGACAGAAGGTTAGGTTTTTTTGTAGGTTCTACTGCCGGAGATGCGGCCACGGACGAAAGGCTATCTATAAACGGGAATGGAAGCGTTGGAATAGGTACAACTGACGGTGATGTTACAAACGATGGTACTGCCGCAAGAACGTATGTCGGGATTATTGGTACAGCTAATAGAGGCAGATTAAACATTGGAACTACCGCTTCTAATGGTGCAGACGCAGGAACTTTAGCGTTTACAAACGGCACAAACTCGCTAGTTGAATTAGTGGTTGATACACACTCTGGCGTACAAAATGCTGGGGATTTCACCCTAGACGTAACTGGCGACATTACTTTTGATGCAGATGGAGGTGATTTCAACTTCAAGGATGGCGGTACTACTCTGTTGAGTTTGAGTAACGCTGGCAGCAACAACGTACAGTTTTTAACAGGGATTAGTGATGGCGACCTTCTATTTAAGGGTGTAGATGGTGGTTCAGTAGTCACAGCCCTTACCCTTGATATGTCAGATGGTGGTACAGCTATATTTGGTAGCTGGCAAAAAATGGCTGACAACAACAGAATCGTTTTTGGTGCTGGTTCTGACTTGTCTATTTACTCAGATGGTACAGATGGCAAAGTTTTAGTTTCTGGGAATTTAGATTTTGATGTTTCTGGAAATATAAAACTTGATGCTGATGATGCTGGTGAAATTAGGTTTTTGGATGGAGGCACACAATACGCAACAATTAAAAAAGACGGTAACAGTGCACTATTCCAATCTATCGTAGCTGATGGCGATTTTTTAATACAAGGCATTGATGGATCATCTTTTGTCACAGCCGCATCATTTGATATGTCAGAAGGGGGAGCGGCTACTTTTCGTGGAAATATGACCATGAATGGTATTGCTGGCACATCTCCGATCTTAAAGTTAGTCAACAACGACACAGAAGACGTTAACACTGGGCGAGAAAGCTCTGTGCGCTTTAGTGGATTTAGGTCGGGTGGCGAAGCTGTAGACAACGCTCAAATTTCTGGCAACCACACTAGCAGCGCAGATGATGACAAAGGTGGGTTGTTCTTTTATACCAACAGTGGCTCTGGGTTGGGCGAAAGAATGAGGATTACTGACAGTGAAATAATTATTAATGAAGACCACAACGATCAAAATTTCCGTGTTGAGTCAGATGGCAACTCTACTATGCTGTTTGTTGACGGAGGAGATAACAGAGTAGGGATTGGAACAAGCACATTTACCGCTGTTTCAAGTACCTGTAACGCGATGCACGTTGCTGGTGGGTCATCAGATGCAGTGACGCCAGTAATGATGATTTCTGATGCAGATGGGTCAGTAGAAGGAAACTCTACGATATTGGAGTGTCTGTTTTCTGGCGACAACACCTTCAGTTCAGCGATGTATGTCAAGTTTACTGACTCTGGAGGCACTCAGGGTTCTATTTCTGGTACAGGTGATGGAACGGTTACTTACAACACATCCTCAGATGAACGTCTCAAGCAGAGCATCCAAGACACTGATTCTAAGTGGGATCTAGTCAAGTCTTTGCAGGTCAGAGATTACGAGTGGAAAAAGTCTGGCAAACAAGAAACAGGCTTTATCGCACAAGAATTACATGACAAATGGGCGCAGCCAGTCAAGGTTGGTGGAGAAGATGTAGAAGTAGATCCTTGGTCTGTTGATTATGGGAAGCTCACGCCTATCCTTACAAAAGCCTTGCAAGAAGCGATGGAAAAAATAGAACATCTGGAATCTGAAATAGCAAAACTCAAAGGAGAATAGCATGGCTATTAACACAACTTGGTCGGTCAGTAACATGACCCATGTAGACGCTGATGGTGGCGTCATTCTGGCTTACTGGAGCCTAGTCGCTGTGAGCGATGGCGAAGGTGGCGAAACTGCAACAGAAGGCGGTAAGGCTCGCTTCACCTACGATGCGTCGAGCAGCGATTACATTGCTTATGACGATCTTACTGAAGCTGATGTGCTTGGCTGGATCTGGGAAGCCAACAAAGAAGGCGACGAAACTGCTGCTGAGTACAAGGCTCGCATTGAAGCGGAGCGTACTGCAAAGGTTCAAGCGCAGATTGATCGTAAAGCAACTCAAGCAACTGGAGTACCGTGGTAATGAGTGAAGAACAAAA